>DHCFI07803__coassemble_1195_pt1 | contig 43374 bp, 38 predicted proteins | sample DHCFI07803__metabat2_low_PE_024 | metagenome-assembled genome bin DHCFI07803 | reverse complement strand
CCCCGGTGATTGCCGGATCACTGCGCGTGCATACGTTGGGACAGTATAGTCTCCGCCCCCTGCAACGGCGAAGCGCCCGTCCCCATTCCCTCGCGCGGAGGGAAACGGGGGCGGGCGCCTGCGGCCAGGTTGGCGTTACGACGTGCCGGCGCGGAGCCGGTGCACCGTGCCTAGTTGTTGTAGCCGTCGGCCGGGGCGGCGGACTCGCGGGAGTTGAGGTCCTCCAGCTGAGACTCGAGGAACGTCTTCAGGCGGGTGCGGTACTCGCGCTCGAAGATGTGCAGCTCCTCGATGCGGGCCTCGAGGGCCTGCTGCTGCTCCTTGACCGTGGTCATGATCTCGGTGTGCTTGCGCTCGGCGTCGGCCTGCAGCTCGGCGGCCTTCTCCTGGGCGGTGGTGATGGTCGCCGTGGAGCGGGCGTCGGCGTCGGAGATCATCTGCTCGCTGCGCTGGCGGGCGTCGTTGAGCGTGGTCTCGGACTCCGTCTTCGCCTCGGAGAGCATCTGCTCGCTGCGCTGGCGGGCGTCGGTGAGGGTCTCGTCGGCCTCGCGGCGGGCGTTGGCCAGGGTCTCGTCGGCCTCGCGGCGGGCGTTGGCCAGGGTCTCCTCGGAGCGGGAGTCGGCGTCGGCGACGGTGGACTCCGCATTGGAGCGGGCCAACGACAGCATCTCGTCGGACTCGCGCTTGGCGTCGGAGGTCAGGCGGTCGGCCATCTCCTGGGCCAGACCGAGAACGCGGGCGGCCTGCATGTGGGTGTCGGCCGTGGCCGATTCGCCGGACTGGGCCGGCGCGGAGACCAGGCCCTGCGGCTGAGCGTCGGCGTCGGCGCGGGGCTCGCGGGAAGCGGCCTCGGCACGGGCCTCGGCCTCGGCGGCGCGATCCTCGGCGTCGCGGACGCGGTCCTCGGCCTCGGCGCGAAGTCGCGAGGACTCCTCGTCCAGGCGGCGCTCGTAATCCTCGCGGAGCTCGGCCTCGATGGAGGCGCGCAGCGCATCCTCGTCGACGTCGGACGCCGGAGCGGAATCGGAAGCCGCGGCGACCGGGGCGGCGACGCCGGAGCGCGCGTCCTCCAGATCGCGCTCGAGATCCTCGACCCGCAGGCGCAGGTCGGCGTTCTCGTCCTGGAGCTCGCCCAGCGCGTCCTCGACGAGGTCGAGGAACTGGTCGACCTCGTCCTCGTTGTAGCCGCGCTTGCCAATCGGCGGCTTGCTGAACGCGACGTTGTGCACATCAGCTGGAGTCAGCGGCATGGAGAGTTCCCCTTCAAAATTTGTGGACGCTGTAATTTCACGGGCGCCGCCCGCCTTGTCTGGCCGGGAACCCGCACGTCGGACCCGGACTCCCACCGTTGAATGGGCGGGAGTTCACGATCCTCGTTTGACGATACTTGTTTCTTCCCGGTCCATACTACCGACTTAACACCTGCAACACACGTCAAGCGTGCCCCCAAAACCCCAGGAAACGCGCGAGTCGGTGACTTCAAGTCGCGCCCCAAACCCTAAACCTCCGGCTCAACCTGGGGCTTTGTCCTCTTCGCGGTCAACCGCCGACTCGGATGCCGGGTCCGCGGAATTGAAGGTGATTCACGCGCTTCCGGAACGGTTTACACCGAAACCGACACCCCCCGGACGCTCCCCCGGACGCTCCTCCGGGCACGCCGAACGTGCCCCCGCACCGCCCCGGAAACGCGAAAACCGGCGGGCCACCACCTCGTGTGGCCCGCCGGCGAGCGGGATCAGAACGCGAATCCCGCCAGCACCGCACGGAGAATCATCAGGATGAAGAACAGGACGAGCACCGACACATCGAGCTGCACGCCGCCCATGGGCATGGGCGGGATGGCCCTGCGCAGCAGCTTCACCGGCGGATCCGTGATGGTGAAGATGATCTCTCCGACCACCGAAAACGCCCGGCCCGGCTGCCATGAACGGGAAAACGACTGGATCATCTCGATGACGATCCGGGCCAACAGCAGGTACGTGAACAGCTGGACGAGGATGAGAAGGATGCCGAGGAAAGTCTGCACGGCCTAGAGCTTAGACGGACAGGCGGTCGCGGTCGGTATCCGACAGCTCCACGCCCTCCGGCAGCAGGGTGAAACGGGTGCCGTCGGCCTCGATGCGGCCGCGCAGCGCGAACGCCAGGCCGGCGACGAAGTCCAGGTAACGCTTGCGCTCACCGGGCTCCAGGTCGACCAGGTCGAACACGACGATGTCGCCGTCGCGGAAGTTCTCGCCGATCTCGCGGGCCTCGGAGTACTTGTCCAGGAACTCCGTCTTCGGCGTGATGTGGTGCACCGACGGGGTGACCGGGCGATCAAGCGGGCGCAGGTGCGGGCGGTCGTAGGAGTCGGTGCGCTCGTCGCGGTCCGCGCGGTCGTCGCGCTCGTAACGGCGCACGCCCGCCTCGCGGGAGTAACCGGGCTCGCGGCCGCGGTCGAAGTCGTCCTCGTACTCGTCGGAGTAACCGGCGGAGGGACGGTAGTCGCGGTAGGAATCGCGCTCGTAACCGTCGTCCTCGAAGTCGGAATCGTGGGCCGGCGTCAGGCCGAAGAAATCGGAGAACTTCCTGGAGATGTTGGACATGTCCATCCTTTGCATGTCGTGGTTCATGGTGCGGTGCTGTCCACAAACGTACCCGGAGGGGCCGTGTTCGCCGGGCCGACACGCCCGGCCCCGACATGCGGTGCCGTCGTTTTTCCGACGGCGCCTCAGTCGTCGCCGAGAAGCACCACGACACCGGCCTGACGACCGGTTTTGCCCTCGCGCCGGTACGAAAAGTACTCCGGCTCCGAGATGGTGCAGCGCGGTTCGGCGTTCATGTTGGTCACGCCCAGCCCGTGCAGCTGGCGCATCAGCCCCGCCCGGACGTCGATGCCCGGGGTGCCCTTGCGCGTCACGGTCCGGGACCCGGGCAGGTGCTTTTCGACGTCCGCCGCCATCGCTTCGGGGACTTCGTAGGAATCGCCGCCCGCCGCGGCGCCCAGCAGGGCATGGGTGTTGGCGGGATCGGCGCCGAGCTCGACCATCGCGGCCACCGTGCGGGCGACGATGCCGTTGCGGGCGCCGATGCGGCCGGCGTGCACCGCGGCGATCACGCCGGCGTCGTCGTCGGAAAGCAGAACCGGGACGCAATCGGCGACCAGGACCGTCAGCGCCAAACCGGGCACCGTGGTGACCGTGGCATCGGTGGCCGGCACGGGACCGTCGACGGGGCCGTCGACGACGGTGACCGTATTGGAATGGATCTGCTCCATCCACACGAAGCGAGACGGGTCGAGGCCCATGCCCTCGGCCAGGCGGCGACGGTTGGCGGCCACGGCGGCCGGGTCGTCGCCGACGTGGTCGCCGAGATTGAAGGAGTCGTACGGGGACGCGGAAAACCCGCCGCGGCGGGTGGTCAACACCTTGCGCACGCGGCGGGTTCCGCTCCCCGGAGAGGAGATGCCGGTCATCGGTCGCCCGGCCTAGGCCCAGCCCGGGAGGTCGAGGCCGTCGTCCTTGGGGGCGCGGCGGTCATCGCGGCGATCGTCGCGCCGGCCGTCGCGGCGGTGCTCGCCGCGGTAATCGTCCTCGCGGCGGATCTCGCGGGAACCGCCGGTGAACAGGCCGCCGGAGCGGACGTTGTCGCGCGGGATGAACTCCGAGCCGCGGTCGGCGTCGCGGTCGCGGGCCGGCTCGGCATCGCGGGCGGCGTCGCGGTCGCGGTCGTCCTCGCGGGAACGTCCGAGGTGGTCGCCGCCGGGCAGGGCGGATTCGGTGGCGGCCTGCGGGGCGGGCTGCGCCGGGGTGACCGGAACCTTGCGGGCGCGATCCTCGAAGCCGGTGGCGATGACCGTGACGCGGACCTCGTCGCCGAGGTTGTCGTCGATGATCGTGCCGAAGATGATGTTGGCGTCGTCGTCGGCCTGCTGCTCGACCAGCGAGGCGGCCTGGTTGACCTCCATCAGGCCGATGTCGGAGCCGCCCGCGAAGGACAGCAGCACGCCGGTGGCGCCCTCCATGGTGGTCTCCAGCAGCGGCGAATTGATGGCCATCTCGGCCGCCTTCTGCGCGCGGTTCTCGCCGCGGGCCGAGCCGATGCCCATCAGCGCGGAACCGGCCGAGGCCATGACGGAGCGGACGTCGGCGAAGTCGACGTTGATCATGCCCGGCGTGGTGATCAGGTCGGTGATGCCCTGGACGCCGTTGAACAGGACCTCGTCGGCGGCGCGGAACGCCTCCATCATGCCGATGTTCTCTTCGCCGATCTGCAGCAGCCGATCGTTCGGGATGACGATGAGCGTGTCGCAGGCTTCCTTGAGCTGCTCGATGCCCTCCATCGCCTGCTTCGTGCGGCGCTTGCCCTCGAAGGAGAACGGCTTGGTGACGACGCCGACGGTCAGCGCACCGGCCTTCTTCGCGATGGACGCGACGACCGGGGCGGCGCCGGTGCCGGTGCCGCCGCCTTCGCCGGCGGTGACGAAGACCATGTCGGCGCCCTTGAGGGTCTCCTCGATCTCGTCCTTGTGGTCTTCCGCGGAAGTGCGTCCGACCTCGGGGTTCGCGCCGGCGCCCAGTCCGCGCGTGGCCTCGCGGCCGATGTCGAGCTTCACGTCGGCGTCGGTGAACATCAGGGCCTGCGAGTCCGTGTTGACGGCGATGAACTCGACGCCCTTCAGACCCTCCTCGATCATGCGGTTGACGGCGTTGACGCCGCCGCCGCCGACTCCGACGACCTTGATCACGGCGAGGTAGTTATTCGGGGAGGTCATGTGGTTCTGCTCGCCCTTCCTTTGATTGCGTTCCCGGCTTTTGTTGTCCGCCCCATCATCGTTCATGGAATGGCGGAGGGCCGCCACCGAACGCCCGGCGTGTCGGCACCCTCAAGTAAAGGTTGAGGGCTAGTTTCGCACCGAGGGCGCCACCGGATTGGACACGTTCCAGCGCTGTCCCTCGCGATCCATGACGATCTCGGCGGCACGGCCCTTCTCCGAGGCGCGATCGGACGAACCGAAGTAGATCTCCCGGCCGTCGTGCAGGTTGAGGGAGATTTCCGTGGGGCCCGGGGCGTCGACGCGGGCGACCTCGCCCCGGACGCGTTCCGGCAGCGCGCCCAGCACGTCGAGCACCGCCCGCACGGTGGCGGGGTCGGGATCGAGCTTCCCGGGCGCGGGATTTTCCACCCGCGGCACGCGCACCATTTCGACGCTGCCGGGCGGCGGCGGCGCGACCAGGAACTCGACGCCGTTCGCATTGAAAAGGTGCTCGCCGTCGGTGGCGCGGATGTGCAGCACCGGGGCATGCTCGACGACTTCCACGGTGATCGCCGATGGCCAGGAACGGTCCACGGTCACCTTCTCCACCCACGGCTGCGCGGCCACGGCCCGGGCCGCGGCATCGGTGTCGACCCGCGCCAGCTTCTCGCCGGTGGCGATGCCGGTGGCCTCGGACATGGCGGCGGCGTCGCCGTTGACGACGCCTTCCACGCGGACCTCGTCGACCGTGGCCACGGGCGTGAACCACAGCACCGCCCAGGTGATCGCCGCGAGGACGGCCAGCGCGAGAACGACGATTCCGGCGCGCTTGGCGCCGCCGGAGGCGCGCATCAGCCCAGCTCCCGCAGGATCTCGTCGGCGAGCATGGTCACGCTGCCGGCGCCGATGGTCAGAATGACGTCGTTGGGGCCGGCGACCTCGCGGACCCTGCCCGGCGTGCTGGTGAAGTGCGGCTCGAAAATGGTCGGCACCGTGACGTCGCGGGCGATCAGCGCACCGTCGACGCCGGGCTCCGGCTCCTCGCGGGCGCCGAACACGTCGAGGACGATGACCCGGTCGGCCAGGGACAGCGCCTCGGCGAATTCGACGGAGAAGGCCTTGGTGCGCGAATACAGGTGCGGCTGGAACACCGCGACGACGTTGCCGGTCCCGGCCTCGTCGACCAGTTCGCGGGCCGCCCCGAGCACCGCGCGGACCTCGGTCGGGTGATGCGCGTAGTCGTCGTAGACGCGGGCGCCGTCGAAGTCGCCACCGTCGATGCGGCCGTGGTAGTCGAAGCGCCGGCGCACGCCGCTGAACTCGCTGAGGCCGCGGGCCATCCGGACGAGGTCGGCGTCGACGAGCCGTCCGCCGACCAGGGAGGCCAGGGCGTTGAGCGCCATGTGGCGGCCCGGCTGGCGAAGCTCGAAGGTGATCCGGTCGCCGAGAATCGTGGCTTCGACGCGCGCGCCGCCGCCATGGGCGGTCCACCCGTGGAGGACGCCGCCGGCTTCCAGCGCCGGGTGCGCCTCGAGCGCCTCCGGTCCCCCGTACCCGAGCACGCGGATGCCCGCGGCCGCGGCGCGCTCGCCCAGCGCGGCGGCGTGCTCGTCCTCGGCGCAGACCACCAGCGCACCACCGTCGACGATGCGCCCGGCGAAGGCGTCGAACACCGCGTAGTACTTGTCGGCCGTGCCGTAGAAGTCGAGGTGATCCGGCTCGATGTTGGTCACCACCGCGACCTGCGGCGAGTAGGTCAGCAGCGAGGCGTCGGATTCGTCGGCCTCGGCCACGAAGACGTCGCCGGTGCCGTGGTGGGCGTTGACGCCCGCCTTCGACATCAGGCCGCCGACGGCGAACGACGGGTCCATGCCCGCCGCCTGCAGCGCCGCGACGCTCATCGAGGTGGTCGACGTCTTCCCGTGCGTGCCCGCGATGAGCAGGGCGCGGTTGCCCTCCAGCAACATGCCAAGCACGTCGGAGCGCTTCAGCACCGAGATGCCCAGTTCCTTGGCGCGGGCGAGCTCCGGGTTGGTTTCCGGGATCGCGGCGAAGGACACGACGACGGCCTCCGGCAGGCTTCCCGACGCATCGAGGTTCGCGGCGTCATGGCCGATGGCGACGGTGGCGCCCATCGCGCGCAGGCCGACCACGGCGCGGGAGTCCTTCATGTCCGAACCGGACACGGTCACCCCGCGGGCGAGCAACAGGCGGGCGACGCCCGACATGCCGGCGCCGCCGATGCCGATCATGTGCACGCTGGCGGGCAGGGCGCCCGGGGTGCGGGAATCTCCGGTGATGGTGGAATCGCTCATCTGGTGGTCACCTCAAGGGAAAGGAAGCGGACGGGAAAAAAGCGGAAGCAAGTGTGGGAGGAACTGGGAAAGACGGGACCGGGAAGTCGAGCCGGGAAATCGGACCGAGACAACGGCAACCGGCCCCGGCGGCCGTCATCCGCGGCCGTGCCCGGACATCGCGGCCGCGAGCACGCGGCGCGCGATCAGGTCCGCAGCGTCCCGGTGCCCCGACGCCGCGGTGGCGCGGGCCATCTCGGCCAGCCGGTCGGCGTCGGAAAGCAACGGGATGACGGTGTCGCGGATCGACGCCGGGGTCAGCGAGGCATCCGCGATGAGCAGGCCGCCGCCGGCTTCGACGATGTCCGTGGCGTTGAGCGCCTGCTCGCCGTTGCCGTGCGGCAGCGGGACGTAGACCGCCGGCAGGCCCACGGCGGAAATCTCGGCGACGCTCATCGCGCCGGAACGGCACAGGATCAGGTCCGCCGCCGAATACGCCAGGTCCATGCGGTCGACGTAGGGCACGGTGACGTAGGGGTGCTCGGCATCTGCGCCGGCGCCCTCCGGCAGCGTCACCGTGTTCTTCTTGCCGTGGGCGTGGAGCACCGAGATCCCGGCGGCGGCGAACTGCTCGGCCGCGCCGGAGGTGGCCTCGTTGATGCTCCGCGCGCCCTGCGAACCGCCGGTGACGAAGAGGACCGGCCCCTCCGCCGGCAGGCCGAAGAACTCGCGAGCCTCGGCGCGCAGTGCCTCCCGATCCAGCTGCGACAGCGCGCGGCGCACGGGGATGCCGACGACGTCGCCGGGCATCCCGGAGCCGGCGACCGCGGCCAGGCCCTCGCCGCCGAGCTTCACGCCCAGCTTGTTGGCCATGCCGGCGCGCGCGTTGGCCTCGTGCACCAGGAAGGGAATGCGGCGCCCCCGGCGACAGGCCAGGTAGGCGGGAGCGGAGACGTAGCCGCCGAAGCCGATGACCGCGTCCGCGCCGACGTCTTCGAAGATCTTCCGGGCCTCGGCCACCGCGCCGGCGACGCGCAACGGCAGCTTGAGCAGATCGCCGCTGGGCTTGCGGGGCACCGGCACCGGCGGGATCAGCCGCAGGTCGTAGCCCCGGGCCGGGACCAGGGTGGTCTCCAGGCCGCGATTGGTGCCGAGGGCGGTGATCCGGGTGTCCGGGGCGATCTCGCAGATCGCGTCGGCGACGGCCAATGCGGGCTCGATGTGCCCGGCCGTGCCGCCGCCGGCGACGACGATCGACAACGGGGAGCCGTCGGGCCGGGTGAAATCACGGCCCTGCGGGGTGGCTTCGGTCACCGGTTCCTCCTGTCGGGGCCGCCCGGCCGGCGGGTGCCGCGGCCGCGGGGACGGCGATCCCCTCGTTCGGATTCACGGTACCGCTCCGCGACGCCCCGGGAGGAACCGCCCGCGCGGCCTCCCCTGTCGTCGCGTCGGGTCCGCGCATCGGACCGGTCGCCGGTGCCCGTCCGGGTCGGCCGGGTTCCGGGCCGTGCTTCACGACGGCCCGCGCGGCGCTCCCCACGGTCGCCGACGACGTCATCGGCGCCCGTGACGGGCGGGCCGAAGCGCCGGGTCTCGCGGTTGCCGGCGGGGACGCGCGCATCCCTGCGGGAGGGGTCGTACGGCAGTGGCTCGGGCAGGCCGAGGATGCGGTCGATGGCCGGGCGGCCGGACGTCTGCATCGCGGAGACGGACTCCGGCTCATGCCGGGCGCACGTGGCCAACAGGCCCATCGACAGCAGGGTCACGATCGCCGAGGTGCCGCCCGCGGAGATCAGCGGCAGCTGCAGGCCCGTCACCGGCAGCACGCCGACGACGTAGCCGATGTTGATGAACGCCTGGACCACGGTGGCCGTGGTGATCGTCCCGGCCATCAGGCGCAGGAAGGGGTCCGCCTGGCGCTGGGCCACGCGCAGCCCGACCCAGCCCAGCGCACCGTAGAGCAGCACGACGATGACCGCGCCGAGAAAGCCGGCCTCTTCGCCGATGATCGCGAAAATGAAGTCGTTCTTCGCCTCCGGCAGATAGAACCACTTCGCACGGGACTGACCGAGTCCCACTCCCGTCATCGACCCGTCGGCAAGCGAAAGAATGCCCTGGTAGGACTGGTACGCCGGGCCCTGCGTCTCCTCGAAACGACCGAACAGGGTGTTGAAGTACACCGAAATGCGGGCCGAGCGGAAACCCGTGGTCAGGGTGGCGATGCCGACGACCGCGACGCCGACGGCCACGATGCCGCCGACGATGAAGCGCGGGATGCCCGCGAACCACATCAGCGCCAGGACGACGAAGCCCATCGACGCCACCATGCCCAGGTCGCGCTGGAAGAACACCAGGCCCAGGATCAGCGTCGAGATCGCGCCGAACGGGATGAAGATCTGCTTGACGTCGGTGGCCGTGCGCAGGCGCTCGGCCAGGAACTTCGCGCCCCACACCGCCAGCGCGACCTTCGCGACCTCCGACGGCTGAATGGAAACGCCGCCGACGTAGATCCACGACTGCGCGCCGGTCTCCTCCAGGCCGATGCCGATGCCCGGGATGAGCACCAGCACCAGCATCACGAAGGCGACCAAAAGCCCCACGGGCGCGAGCTTGCGGATGGTCTCCACCCGCACGCGGCTGACCGCCCAAAACATGAACAAACCGGCCGCGACCATGACGGCCTGGCGGATGAAGACGCTCCACACGCTGCCCTCGGTGCCCGACTGCGCCATCGACGACGACAGCACCATGACCAGGCCGATGCCCGTCAACAGCGCCGTGATCGCCAGCAGCACGTGGTAGTCGAACAACGGGCGCGAGATCCAGTCCCGCAGCTGCGCGCGCATCTCGGAGCCGCGCGCGTCGTTCCGCGCACCGCCCCTGCCCGCGCCCCGATCGGCGCCCTTGCCGGCGCCGCGTTCGCGTTCCGATGGCCGGGTCATGACGTTTCGTCCCCGGTCGCGGTGGCCGCCCGGGCGCCGTCGGCGAAGAAATCGCCGCGCTGGGCCATGCCGGTGAACATGTCCAGGCTCGCGGCGGCGGGCGCCAGCAGCACCACGTCACCGGGCTGCGCCGCACCGGCGGCGGCCGAACACGCCTGCGCCATCGCCGTGGCGGGATCGGTCTCCCCGATCACCGTCACCGGCAGGCCGGGCACGGCGTCGGCCAATGCCTCGGCGATGACCTGTCCGTCGACGCCCAGGACCACGGCGGCGCGCATCCGGTGGGCGTGGTCGGAGATCAGCTGACCGACGTCTGCTCCCTTGAGCTGGCCGCCGGCGACCCACACCACCGACTCGTGGCCGCGCAGGGCGGCGTCGGCGGCGTGGGGGTTGGTGGCCTTCGAATCGTCGATCCAATCGACGCCGCCGGCCGAGTGGACGACCTGCCCGCGGTGCGCGCTGACCGTGAAGCCGCGCAGCGCTTCCGCGATGTCCTCGGCGCGGACGCCGGCGGAACGGGCCAGCGCGGTGGCCGCCAGCGCATCGAGCACGCCGGCCGGGCCCGGCGGCGAAATGCCGTCGACGGCGGCGATGTCCACGCCGCCGAGGCCGGAGTCCTCGTGCGGCACGTCCCGGGACCGGTCGCCGAAGGCGCGGTCGAGGATGCGGCCGTCGCGGACGCCGATCTGCCCGTCCGCCGGTTCCCCGATGGTGAACCCGACGGCAGCTGGAGCCAGACGCCCTGCGGCGGCCAGCGCGTCGACCTGGCCGACCACGTCGGCATCGTCGAGGCCGTAGACGGCCACGCCGCCGGTCAAGGCGATCGCCTTGTCGGCGCCGTAGGCGTCGTAGGAGCCGTGCCAGTCGATGTGGTCCTCGGCGAGATTGAGCAGCGCGCCGGCGTCGGGACGCAGATCGGGCGCCCAATGCAGCTGGAAACTCGACAGCTCGGCGGCGAGCACCTCCACGCGCGGGTCCGCGGTGAGCGCGTCATGCAGCGCCACCCCGATGTTGCCCACGGCGGTGCCGCGGTCGCCGAGCATGGCGGCGAGCATCGCCGTGGTCGTGGTCTTGCCGTTGGTGCCGGTGACCACCAGCCAGGTGCGCGGGGCACCCCACGCGCCGGCCCGGTCGCCCGCGTAGGCCACCGCGACGTCGCCGACCACCGGGACGCCGGCGTCGGCGGCATCGACCAGCAACGGCGTGTCCGGTCGCCAACCCGGTGACGTGACCACCGCGGCGGCGTCGGAAAGCAAACCCCGCGCCGCATCGGAAGTGCACCACGTGACCCCGTGCGCGTCCGCCATGGCGCGGCCGCGCTCGGCGAAATCGTCGACGAGGTGGATCTCGGGGCAGCCGAGATCCGAAAGCAGCTTGATCGCGCCCTCCCCGGACACGCCCGCGCCGGTGACCAGCACCGCGCCCGAGCGAACCAGGGCGACGAGATCGACGGACGTGTCCGAGCGCGTCATCGCATGACCCCCGATTGCATCAGCCAGTCGGAATAGAAGATTGCGGAACCCAGCATGTTGAAGATGCCGGCCAACAGCCAGAAGCGGATGACCACGGCCGTTTCGGCCCAGCCCTTCGCCTCGAAGTGATGGTGGATCGGCGCCATTCGGAACGGGCGCTTGCCCGTCGTCTGGAACGCCGCGATCTGGATGGCCACCGACGCGACCTCGAGCACGAAGATGAAGCCGATGATGACCATCAGCAGCTCGGTCTTGGTGACGAAGGACAGGCCCGCGATGAGGCCGCCCAGCGCCAGCGAACCGGTGTCGCCCATGAAGATCTTGGCCGGCGCCGCATTCCACCACAGGAAGCCCAGGCACGCGCCCAGGCCCGCCGCGGTGAGGATGCCCACGTCCAGCGGATCGCGCACGTCGTAGCAGCCGGCGCCGATGGCGACGTCGCAGGAATTGCGGAACTGCCAGAAGGCGATGGCCGTGTACGTGCCCAGCAGCAGCGCCACCGCGCCCGCGGCCAGGCCGTCGAGGCCGTCGGTGAGGTTGACCGCGTTCGACCACGCCGCGATGACGATGAACACGAACACCAGGAACACGATCATGCCCAGCCACACCGGGCCCGGGGCGAGGTTCCACGTGGTGATGTCGCGGGCGAAGGACAGGCTCGTCGAGCCCGGCGTGATGCCGGAGGCGTCCGGGAACTGCAGCAGCAGCACGCCGAAGATCAGCGCGGCGGCCAGCTGGCCCACCAGCTTCGCCGTCTTGTTCAGGCCCAGGTTGCGGCCCTTGTACAGCTTGATGAAGTCGTCGGCGAAACCGAGCGCGCCCATCGACAGGGTGAGGAAGAGGACCAACAGGCCCGACGCGGAGGGACCCGAACCGGTCTGGATCATCCCGATCGCATGCGACCCGAAATATCCGGCGAGGATGCCGGCGATGATGGCGATGCCGCCCATCGTCGGGGTGCCGCGCTTGCGGAGGTGGCTCTTCGGCCCCTCCTCGCGGATCTCCTGCCCGATGCCCTCCGCGGAGAAGCGGCGGATCAGCACCGGGGTCAGGAAGACCGACACGATGAACGCGAAGGCCCCGCTGTAGATGAGTTGAGTCACTTACCTCGCCTCTCGGTCGAATTCTGCTGCGCCACCGGAACGAGAGCGTCCGCGACGCGCCACAGGCCGTCGGCGTAGGACGCCTTGACCAGTGCAACATCACCGGGCCGGATCTCCGCGGCAACGGCTTCCGCCGCCCCGCCGGTCTCCGGCGCACGTACGGTATTTAACCCCATGGACTCGGCGGCGTCCGCCAGGGCACGCACGTTGGCGCTGTCGCCCACTGCGACCAGACGGTCGACCCCGTGGTCGGCCAGGTACCCGGCCAGCGCCGAGTGTTCGTCGACGGCGGCGTCGCCGAGTTCGCCCATCTGCCCCAGCACGGCCCAGGAGGTCGCGCCGTCGCGGGCGCCGGCGGCGAGCACCAGCGCGTCGACGCCGGCGCGCATGGAGTCGGGGTTGGCGTTGTAGGAGTCGTTGATGACCGTGACGCCGTCGCCGCGGGTGCGCATTTCCATGCGCCGCTCCGAAGCGGCGACGTGGGTGGACAGGGCGGCTGCGACGTCGGCGGGCGCGAGCCCCGCTTCCACGCCGACGGCCGCGGCGGCCAGGGCGTTGGGCACCTGGTGGGCGCCGTGGACCTCCAGTTCGACGCGGTGCGCGGAACCGTCCGGGCAGTGCAGGGTGAAGGATGCGCGGGCCAGATCGTCGACCGAGACGTCGGTGGCGCGATAGTCGGCGGCACCGGAGGCGACGCCGAAGGTGACGACCTTCGCGCGGGTCCGCGGCGCCATGCCGACCACGAGCGGGTCGTCGGCGTTGAGCACGGCCACTCCCCCGTCTGCGGCGTCGGGAAGCGCCTCGACCAGCTCGCCCTTGGCCTGAGCGATGGTTTCGCGGGAGCCGAACTCGCCGAGGTGGGCGGTGCCGACGTTGAGCACGGCACCGATCTTCGGCGGCGCGATGCGCGCCAGGTGGGCGACGTGCCCGACGCCGCGGGCGCTCATCTCGGCGACCAGGTAACGGGTGTCGCGCGTGCAGCGCAGCACGGTGTACGGATGGCCGATCTCGTTGTTGAACGACCCCTTCGGCGCGACGGTCTCGCCGTCGGTGCGCAGGATCGTGGCCATCATGTCCTTGACGGAGGTTTTTCCCGCCGAACCGGTCACTCCCACGACCACCAGGCCGTCGGCGGCCAGCTCGTCGACGTCGCGGCGGGCCAGCTTGCCCACCGCCTCCAGCACCGCGGCCCCGGAGCCGTCCGGGTCGTGCGCGAAGGCGTCGGCGTTGGATTCTTGGGCGCCCAGTGGCTTGACGACGACGGCGGGCACCCCCACCGGCCGCGCCGCCAGGACCAGCGCGGCTCCGTCGACTGCGGCGCCGGCGGCGAAATCGTGGCCGTCGGCCCGGGCCCCGGGCAACGCGAGGAACACCGACCCCGGGGTCACCCGCCGGGAGTCGAACTCGACCGGGCCGGTCACCACCGCGTCGGCGTCGGCGTCGTGGAGCTCGCCGCCGACGATGGCGGCGATCTCCCCTGCAGTGCGCTGGATCATCTAGTCCTCGCCCTCTCCCTCGGTCGACGTGGTCGCCGCGGAAGCCCCGGACGTGCCCGGAGCTGCGCCGGCACGGCGGCGCAGCGCCGCGCGGACCTGCTCGCGGTCGTCGAAATGGTGCTGGACGCCGTTGATCTCCTGGCCCGTCTCGTGCCCCTTGCCCGCGACCACGACCGCGTCGCCGGCGCCGGCGAGGCCGATGGCCACGTCGATGGCCTCGGCGCGATCGCCGATGTTCTCCACGCGGATCGGGTCGATGCCCACCGCAGCGGCCCGCTTGGCCGCGGCCTCCACCGCGCCCTGCGTGACGGCCTCGCGGATCAACCGGGGATCTTCGGTGCGCGGGTTGTCGTCGGTGACGATGACGACGTCGGCGACGCGGGCGGCCTCCGCGCCCATGAGCGGGCGCTTGGAGGAATCGCGGTCGCCGCCGGCGCCGATGACGGCGATGACGCGGCCGACGGTCTGGGCGCGCAGCGTGCGCAGCACCTCGCCGACGGCGGCGGGTTTGTGCGCGTAGTCGACGACTGCGAGGAAGTCTTGGCCCTCGTCGATGCGCTCCATGCGGCCGGGCACGGCGACGCCGGCGATGCCCGCCACGGCGTCGGGGCCGTCGACCCCGAGCGCGGCCAGGGCGGCCCAGGCCACCGAGGCGTTGGCGATGTTGAAGGCCCCGGGCAGCGGCACCTCGAGAGCGACGGACTTTCCGTGCCCGGTCAAGGTCACGTGCTGGACGCCATTGTCGGCGACGGAGATCCCGCCGGCCCGCCACGTGGCGGCCGGCGCGATGCGGGAACCGTCGTCGGCGATCTTCGCGTCCTCCGCATGCGGGGTGCCCACGGTGTCCACGACCACGCCCGGCGCCTCGGCGATCTCCGCCATGCGGCGGCCCCAGGAGTCGTCGACGCACGACACCACGCGGGCGGCGTGCAGCGGCGAATCCGGCCGGAACAGCGCCGCCTTGGCGTTGAAGTAGTCCTCCAGGCCGTCGTGGAAATCCAGGTGGTCCTGCGACAGGTTGAGGAAGCACGTCACGTCGAAGGACACGCCGTCCACGCGGCCGAGCGACAGCGCGTGCGAGGACACCTCCATCACCACGTGGGTGACCCCGTCGGACACCATCTCGTCGAAAAGCCTCTGCAAAGCCGGCGCCTCCGGCGTGGTCAGGTGACTCGGGACCGTGCGGCCGTTGATGCGGGTGCCCGTGGTGCCGATCAGCCCCGTGCGCTTGCCGGAGGCCAGCAGCGCCGCCTCGAGCAGATACGTGGTGGTGGTCTTGCCCGAGGTGCCGGTGACGCCGATGACGGTCAGCTTTTCCGACGGGCGGCCGTGGACCTCGGCGGACACGGTGCCGAGCACCGCGCGGACGTCGTCGACCAGCAGCACCGGGCGGTCCGGCTCACCGGACTCGCGCAGGATGGCCAGGCCGTCGGCGTCGGTGAGGATCGCGGCGGCCGGCGACTGGTGGGCGTACGTCGCCCCGTGCACGCGGGTGCCGGGCAGCGCGGCGAACAGGCCGCCCTCCGGGGTCTCGGCCGCGTTGAGCTCGACGGCGGCGATCGGCGGATCGGCCGGGCCGTCGGATTCTGCTGGCAGCACGGTACCGCCGATCATGTCGGCGAGGTGTCCGAGAGTGACGGTCATGATGCTCCTTGGGCGTTCGGCGGGTGATGGCGATTGTCGTGCGCGGGTCTCGCGCGGGACTGTCGGGCGGTCCCGGCCGGGTGGGCCGGGCGCCCCGGTTACGGCTGCAGCAACAGCGTCCCCTCCTCGCGGGGCGCCGGCGGCACGTTGTAGCGGTTGAGGGCCCATGCCGCGATGTCGCTGAACAGCGGCCCCGCGGACTGTCCGCCCTGGCCGTGGACGCCGCGGACGGGCTCGTCGAGCATGATGCCGATGACGAAACGCGGGTCGTCCGCCGGGGCGATTCCGGCGAAGGTGATGTGGTACTTCGAGTTCGAGTACCGGCCGGTGTCCGGGTCCACCTTCTGGGCGGTGCCGGTCTTGCCCGTGAGCTGGTAACCCTCGATGCCGTCGCCGGCGGCGGTGCCGGACTGGCGGCCGGTGGGGTCGGACTGCAGCACGGACTGGAACATGTCGCGCACGGTGCGCGCGGTCTCCGGGCTGACCACCTCGACCGAGTCCGGGCGCTCGGCGGGCACGACGGTGCCGTCGGGCGTGGTGGTGGACTTGATGATCCGCGGCGGGATGCGCACGCCGTCGTTGGCGATGGTCTGGTAGATGCCGGTCATCTGCAGCAGCGACATGGCCATGCCCTGGCCGATGGGCAAGTTGGCGAAAGTGCCGCCGGACCACTGCGGCCGCTGCGGCACCAGGCCCGCCGACTCGCCGGGCAGTTCCACTCCGGTGGACTGGCCCATGCCGAAGTCGTGCAGCAGCTCGGCGAAGCGGTCCGGGCCCAGGCGGTCGGCGAGCATGAGGGTGCCCACGTTCGACGACTTGCCGAAGATGCCCGTCGTGGTGAACGGCTCGGGACCGTGCTGCCACGCGTCGGCGACGGTGACGTCGGACATGTGGATCGAGCCGGGCACGGTGATGACCTCGTCGGGCGTGGTCACGCCGTCTTCGATCGCGCCGGCGGCGGTGATGATCTTCGCCACGGACCCCGGCTCGAACGGCGTCGACACCGGGGAGTTGCCGATGTTGCGGCCGTCCTCGACCTCGCGGCCGATGTCGCGGTTCGGGTTGGCGGTGTCGGACTGCGCCATGGCCAGGATCTCGCCGGTCTTGGCGTCGAGCACGACCGCCGAGGCTTCCTTCGCCCCGGAGTTGTCCTTCGCCTGCTGGACCTGCTGCTGCACGAAGTACTGCATGTCCGCGTCGACGGTCAGCTCGTAGTCGGTGCCGTCGATCGGCGGGTGCTGGTCGCGGGTGGAGCCGGGGATGGCGATGCCGTTGGCGGCGATGTCGACGGTGCGCCCGCCGTTGACGCCCTGCAGCGTCGCGTCGCGGGAGGCCTCGAAGCCAAACTGGCCGACGCCGTCCATGCCGATCTTGCCGATGACGTTCGCGCCGACCGCCCCATTCGGGTACTGGCGGATGTCCTGGCGCTCGGAGACGAGCTCGGGGAACCGTTCGACGACGGCGGCGGCCTTGTCGGGATCGACGTTGCGCACCAGCACCTCGTAGGTGCTCTCCTCGTCGCGGAGCTTGTCCAGGATCTCCGTGGAGCTGATTCCGCCGGGGGTTTCGCGGATGCCTTCTTCCTCCGGCTTGTCCTCCGCTTGACGACGGCGGCCGTCGCGCTCCTTTTCGGCGTCCAGATCGGGCATGTCGAGCATCGTCGGCAGCGCTTCGGCGATGTCCTTCAGACGCTCTTCGTAGGTCGGATACTTGTCGGGCCACAGCTGGTGGGCTTCCTCCAGGTGCGCGCGCAGGCTCGACGGGTGCGCGGTGAGGCTGCGGGCCTCCAGCGTGAACGCCAGGGACGCGCCGTCGCGGTCGGTGATCGCGCCGCGGCGGGCCGGGTCGACGACCTCGATGGTGCGCTGGCTCTGGGCGCGGGCCGCCAGATCGGGGCCGGCCACGAGCTGGACCCAGCCGAGCCGGGCGATGAGCACGACCACGATGATCGCTCCGATGCCCTGGAGCATCTTGCGCCGGCGGTGGAACTCCGAGCCCGAGGAATCGACGCGTTCCGACGACGCCAGCGCGCGGTTGCGGCGCGGCGTCGGGCGGGTCCCCGATTCGACCGGGATACGACGACCCCGGCGATCCCGGAACTGTCCGGAATCGCCGTGGTCGTCAGAGGAACGGATCATGCCTGGTGCCTTCTCGGTCGACGGAGCGCGGCGGCGTGCCGTGCTCGCATGCGGGCGTCAGTCTACAGCCGGGGCGGGTGCGCCCCCGGGATTGACGTCCTCGGCGGGAGCCGGGGCGGGCGCCGGCGCGGGGGCGGCCGGCGGTCGGGCCGAGTTGGGGGCGTACGGGGCCTGGGCGGGCAGCTGCGGGGCCACCGGGCTGCCTTCCTGAATGGCCGGGGCCTGCATGCCCGGCACCCGGTCGGTTTCCGCGGGATCCGACGTCGGGGCGTCGGGGCGGACCGCGGCGCCGTTGATGTCGACGATGCGCTGATGGGCCGGATCACCGGGACGGACCTCGTGGACGGCGCCGTCTTCGCCGACGACCAGGATGGCCGGCTGCTCGACGTTGACCATGCCGGCCTCGGCGGCGCGGCGGGCGATCTCGGCGGTGGAGCGCTGGAACTCGACGTCGCGCTCGAGGACGGAGATGCCGTCGCGGAGGCGCTGTTCCTCCTGGCGGGCCTCGCTGAGCTGGAACGTCTGGGAGGTCGACAGGCCCGACAGGCCCATCGCCAGCATGATGCCCAGGACCACCACGATGATCGAGCCGACGGCGAACCGCACCGTCGACTTGTCGGCGGTCGTGTTGGTAAGACGGCGGCCGCGGAGCGAGACGATCTGCCGCGAACCGGTGCGGCCGCGGTAGGTGGAACGCCGCCCCTTGCCCCGCCGGGCGGGTGCGGGCGCCGCGGGCGACGCGACGGAGCCGCGCCCGATCGTGCGGGCGGGGGCGTCGTCCGTGATGGTGGCTGCCATGGCTACTCCCGTGGTCATCGCCGTGAGCGGCGGGTCGTGGTGGTCGGTGTTTCGGTGGGTGGTGCTGTGGTGCTGAGGTGAGTGGGTTATTCGGTTGTGGTCCGTTCGGCGGTCACTGCGGCGCTCCCGGTCAATCGGTCCGGGTGCGTTCGATGCATCTGACGCGAACCGGCGCGGCGCGCGGGTTGTCCTCTATCTCCCGCGCGTCCGCTTTCACGGCCCCGCGGGTGATCAACCGGAACTTCGGCTCGTGGCCCGGCAGTTCCATCGGCAGGCCCGCGGGCGTCGTCGACTTCACGCGCTCCGCGAACTCGCGCTTGACCAAGCGATCCTCGAGGCTCTGGTAGCTCATGTAGACCGTCCGGCCCCCGACCGCGAGGCCCTCGCAGGTCATGGGCAGGACGTTCTCCAGCGCCTCCAGCTCCCGGTTGACCTCCACGCGCAGCGCCTGGAACGTGCGCTTCGCGGGGTGTCCTCCGGTGCGCCGTGATGCGGCCGGGATGGCGTCGTAAAGCAACTCCACGAGACGACCCGACGTGGTGAACGGCTCCTTCTCGCGCTCGCGCAGCACCGCGGTGGCGATGCGGCCCGCGAAACGCTCGTCCCCGTACGTCGACAGGATCCGGGCGAGATCGCCGTGCGAGTAGCCGTTGAGCACGTCCGCCGCGGTCGGGCCCGTGGTGGGGTCCATCCGCATGTCCAGCGGCGCGTCGACCCGGTAGGCGAAACCGCGGTCCACCTGGTCCAGCTGCATCGACGACACGCCGAGGTCGAACAGCGCGCCGGCGAGGCCGACGTCACGGGCCAGCGCGATGGCGGGCGCCTGCGGATCGAGGTTGGCGGTGTCGTCGGGATCGAAGCCGGGCACCGCCACGGCGCCGTCGATGCCGATGACGTCCGCGAGGCCGTCGAAACGGGTCTGGACCCCGACGAAGCGGTCGCCGAAACGCGCCAGGCGCTTGCGGGCCGAGGTCAGAGCCGCGGCGTCGCGGTCGAGGCCGATGAGGTGCAGCCCGGGGAAGGTCTCCAGCAGATGCTCGGCGTGTCCGCCGGCTCCCAAGGTGCCGTCGACGACGACGGCGCCGGTTCCGTCCGCCGAGCCGACGGCGGTGATGCCGGGCTCGAGGAGGGCGGTGACGCGATCGAGGAGGACGGGCACGTGACCGTGCTCGCCGGATTTCCGGTCGCCGGGGGCGGCTGCGGAATCGCTCGCGGCGTCGGCCGCAGAGCTGCTCGCGGCGTTGGGCGCGGAGCTGCTCGCGGCAGCCGAGGCTCTCATTCCGGACGCAACTTCAGCACCGTCGACCACTCCAGTCACATCGTTGACATCGGTCATCGGCACTCCCTCCGGACGTTCTCGGTTGGCCTGGTTTTCCTCGCTTCATTCGATCGCGGGGTGCGTGCACAGGGCCCTGCCCGACCCGAACCTGGTATCGGGGAAGTACACCAGGGTCGGTTCGGACAGAGTCCTTGCGGACGCTCCCGTCCCGGGCGGCGCGGCGAGTCCTACAGAACCCCGAACAGCGAATCGTCTTCGCCGTCGGAGAAGTCTTCCTCGTGCTCCGCCTGGTAGGCCTCCCAGGACTGCTTGTCCCAGATCTCCAGGAAATCGATCGATCCGATGACCACGCATTCCTTGGTCAGGCCCGCGTAGGTGCGGTGATCCGCCGACAACGTGATGCGTCCCGACCCGTCGGGCCGCTGCTCATCGGTGCTCGCCGCCAGGTTGCGGATGAAGGCGCGGGCGCGGGTGTTGGTCCGCGATGCCTTCGTCGCGCGCTGCGCGAGCTGGATGAACTCGTCCTTGGGGTAGACGGCCAGCGAGTGGTCCTGCCCCTTGGTCACCATCAACCCGCCGGCGAGTTCGTCGCGGAACTTCGCCGGGAGCGTCAGACGCCCCTTGTCGTCCAGCTTCGGGGTGTAGGTGCCGAGGAACATGTCGCTGCCGGCTCCTCTCCCCTTACCCGGACGATGCGGTGGCGCCGCATCTCGTCATCTCATCGGTATTCGTCTTTTTCCTGCGATGTCGGTCGACCTCTCCAACATCACGGCCCACAGTACCCCACTTTGCCCCACTAGCAACACCTCCCCGCCCCACTTTCATGCCGTTCATTCGCCCTGAAAACCTGTCAACCTGCATATTCCCAGGTGGGGCGTTCGCCCGCACACAGTGTCACGGCATCGCTTCACGACGATTTCGACCACAGCGGCGCGTCCACCCGGCGTGTCGCGCATCACATCTTTAAGTGGAACGAGTTTTGCCCCGACCTGGCGTTTCTCCCCACAACTCTCAACTTCGCCCTGCGAGCCCTGGCTCCGACAGCCCGGCACCGGCGGAACGGAAGCCCGTCCGCACGGCCTAGTGGGAGAAAGTGGGGACTCGAGGTGGGGCGAAGTGGGGACAGGCCGATGCGCCTTAACCCACCCCGAATGGCTTAACCCACCCGTTAGAGCGGGTGGGTTAAGCCATTCGGGGTGGGTTTACGTCATCACCGGTGCGACGCGCACCGTTCGGGTCGGCCCCGAGCGCTAAGAGACGCCCGGCGCACGAAAACCCCGCCCCGGCAATGGCCGGGGCGGGGTCGGGTGAAACTCGGGGATTCCGCGAAGGTTCGGGAAAAACGCAGGGAGCCCGGAGAACTCCGGGAAGTTCGAAAAGCTCGGGTCAGCGCCCCTGGAAACGCCCGCGGAAACGGTCTTCCATGCCGCCGCCGGACGAACCCTGACGGCGAGGCTTGCGGGACTTGGCGGCCGAACGGGATCCGTCGGCGCCGACGGACACGAGCTTCGCCCCATCACCGGACCCGGTCAGGGCCCACACGCCGGCGCCGAACATGGCCAGGAAGCCGACGACGCTGAGCGTCACGAACCACAGGCTGATGTTCGCCAGCGCCATGCCGCCGATCAGCAGCAGCAGCCCGACGCCGATGATGGCGATGACGCGGGGACTGAAGCCCCGGGACGTTCCACCGGAATCCAGGCCCATCGACTTTCCGGACATGGCGGAACCGAACTTCGGATCCTCGGCATACAGCGCCGATTCGATCTCGGCGAGCATCCTCTGTTCCTGCTCGGAAAGTCCCATGGAATCCTCCCCTGACCCGTGGTCGGGATAGTCGTTGTCTCGATCACCGCACCGGCGGCACCTGCGCGCGGCCACTACGGTCCTTCTCACAAACTTCAACGGCCGAAGCGCCTCTTTTGTTCCCGAATCCGCCCGGCGCACCGCATGCCGCGCGAAGATCGGGGTCCTCGCCTCATATGCGGGCCAGTGTACGCACGCGCCCCCGCCCGAACCACCACATTCCCGCGGGGATCAGGCCGCGTCTCCCCTCGCGAATCAGGCCACGTCGGACAGCATCCCGAAATCCGCCTCCACCTCCGCCAGAAAGTCGGCCGCCATGGCCTGCACCCGCCGGGCCTCGAGCTCGTCGACGCCGCGCGCCAACCCCAGCCGCACGTCCTCCCACTGCCGGGAGAACGCCTCGAACCGGGCCGCCCAGCCGGAGTACTCGGGCGCATGCCGCCGAACTCGCGCCCACGCACTGTGATCCTCCTTGCGGCGCCGGCCCGGATTCGCGGCCAGCACCGCGCCCGCCACCCGCAGCGCCGCCTGATACGACAGGTCCAGACGATCCGCCGGCGCCGCCACCCGCGCTTGCGACAGCAGTGACGACGCCCGCCCCAGGAAAGTCACCGCCTGCGGAGACAGCCCCGACGGCGCGACCACTGCGCCCCTCCCGTTCCCGATCCGTGCCATCCGACTACTCCTTTCCGTTCATCCATCGTCCGCGCCACCACCGGCGCCGACATCGACCACTCTTTCGACGGGTACCGCACCACCGGACCGCCATCGCCTCCGCGACGACCCGAACACTAAATCCTCCGCCGGATTCACCCTCCAGCATAATCGAACATGCATTCGCCCACAATGGCCAATCACCGGTTTCCCGCTGCTCGACGACCCGCACCGGCCCGTCGTCAAGCCCCCGAACCCCGCGCACCCGCCCCGGCTAAGCTGGACGGGTGCGATACAGCGTCCTCCCCCTGCCGGAACCGATCTTCCGGCTCCGGCTCCACGAGGCCGTCTCCCTTTACGTCCGGGCGATGGGCTACGACCCGTCGGTCGTCGATTCGCGCGTCCGCGCCTGGGCCCTGGCCCGCCACGAGCCCGGCTGGTCGGCCGTCGCCGCAATCGCGCACCCCGACGACGTCGCGGCCCACGTGGCCCTGGCCGATCCGAGCTTTCCCCTGGCCGGCGTCGCGTATTGCCAGACGGGCACGTCCACGCAGTGGTGGCACGTGCAGGTCCGGGCGGGCTTGGCCGCGCGCCGAGCCCCGCTCGATGCCGTCACGGGCGCTCTCGGCGATTACGTCGAGCTCGCCGAGATCCACGTCGACCCCCGCCACCAGGGCGCGCGGCTGGGCGAACGGCTGCTCGTCGAGCTGATGCGCGGCCGCCCCGAGGCCCGCGTCCTGCTGTCGACCCCGGAGGTCGCCGCCGAGGCCAACCGCGCGTGGCGCCTCTACCGCCGGCTCGGGTTCACCGACGTGCTGCGCGACTTCCACTTCGCGGGCGATTCCCGCCCATTCGCGGTGCTCGGGGCGAAGCTTCCGCTGCCGGGCCCGGGCCGCGCGGATTCGCTTGACGACGCCGCCGGCACCGCAACCGCCCGACCGTCCGGGAAGGGCGATCAGAATGACCGTTGAGACGAGATCCCGCACGATCCGCGGGTCCGATCCCGGCGCACGTTCGCCCCGGTGGCGCGGACGCGTCCGGAAAACCCTGGCGGTGGCGGCCCTCGCTCCGGCGCTCGCGTTGTCGGGCTGCTTCACCACCGATGCGGCGATGACCATCACCGGCTCCGACCGCGTCAACGGCACCATCCACGTGTCGGTGCCCCAGGGCGCGACCGACCGCGAGAATCTGTGGGACGTCCCCGATGCGTTCAGCGACGGCGTCACCGTGGAGAACGGCGTGTCCGGCGGCGACCGCACGGCAACCTTCGTGGTGCGCGACCTGACCTTCGAGGAGGTCCACGACCTCGTCGATTCCGCGGCGGGCGACGCCATCGACCTCGAACTCGAGCGCATCGGCGGCAACCAGGTGTCGGTGTCGGGCAAGGCCTCGCTCACCAGCCACCCCGGTGCGCGCGTCACCCTGGCCATCGCGTTTCCCGCCCCCGTCACCGGCACCAACGGAACGGTCGATGGCGGCAACACCGTGCGATGGACCATGGACGGCGGCCGGGACACGACCTTCTGGGCCTCCTCCCCCGCCGGCAGCACCGACCGGGACCAGCTGATGTTGTGGGCCGGAATCGTGTCCGCCGCCGGCATCCTGGCCGCGCTGCTGGTGTTCCTGTGGGCCCGGCGCGACCACGACATGAGGGACTAGAAGCCGCCCCGCAGCATGTCCTGCCCGGTGCCCCAGGCCGGCGCCATGCCCAGGTTGTGCAGCACTTCCTGTGTGGCGCGGGCGAAGTTGAGCGTCATGAAGTGGATGCCGGGCACGCCCTCGGAGATGAGGCGCTCGGCCATCTCGGTGGTCACCTCGATGCCGACCTTGCGGATCTCGTCGCGGTTGGCCTCCTCGTCGCCGGCCGCGGCGCGGGTGAGGCGCTCGTCGAGCGCCGCCGGCAGCACCGAACCGGACAGCTCGAGCTGGCGGCGCACCGAACGCATCGACGTGATCGGCATCAGGCCCGGGATGATCGGCTTGGAGCCGTGTTCCGGGTCCGCGGCGGCCAGGCGGTCGCGCAGTCGAAGGTAGTGGTCGACGTCGAAGAACATCTGGGTGATCGAGTACTCGGCGCCGGCGCGGAGCTTGGCCAGCGTGTACCGGGTGTCGGACTCCAGGTCGGGGGCGCGGAAGTGCCCCTCGGGGAAGGACGCGATGCCGATTTCGAAATCGGCGAATTCCTCTTCCGACCGGATGAACTCGATCAGCTCCGACGCGTAGCTCAGGCCGTCCTCCATCGGGGTCCAGTCCCCCAGCGGGTCACCCGGCGGGTCGCCGCGCAGCACCAGGAGATTGGTCAGGCCGCGGTCGAGGTACGCGCGCAGGATCTCGCGCAGCTCCGGCACGGTGTGGCCGACCAGCGTCAGGTGGACCAGCGTGGTCAGCGGTTCGCGGGACACGCGCTCGGCGATGCGCAGCGTGCGGTCGCGGGAGGACCCGCCGGCGCCGTAGGTGACGGAGGCGAAGGACGCCCCGAGGTCGTGGAACGCCTCGGCCGCGCGGAGCAGCCGCTCCTCCGCCGCGTCATCCCGCGGCGGCATGAACTCGACGGAGAACGGGACGGGGCCGGGACTGGGCAAGGTCAGCGCGTGGCGGACGGGAACCTGGCGGCCCACCGCGGGTGGCGGGAAGTCGGACATGACCGGTTATCTTATTGGGAGTAGGACGCGGCGCGCCGACCCGGCCCCCGTTTGGCGTCGAATACACCCGAAAGGTGGCGTGATGGCCGACTCAGCGAACCATCCGGAGATCAAGCCCGGAATGTCCCCCCTCGACGTCCCGGCGGCGGTGACCGGGGCGCTGACGGACTTCTTCGGGGCCAGGGCCGGCATGGTCGCCGACATCGATGAGGAGTTCTCCCGGGTCATCGGCGCATTGTCGGACTTCACGCTGCTCGGCGGCAAGCGCGTCCGCCCCGCCTTCGCGTGGGCCGGTTGGCTCGGCGCCGGCGGCGATGCGGGGCTCTGCGCCGACGCCGAGGACCCGGAGGCGGTGTTCCGGTCGGTGTGCGCCCTGGAGTTCATCCAGGCCTGCGCGCTGATCCACGACGACATCATCGACGCCTCCGCCACCCGCCGCGGCAATCCGACGGTGCACAAGGTCTTCGAGTCCCGCCACCGCGACAACGGATGGCGCGGCGACGCCGGGCATTACGGGCAGTCGGTGGCCATTCTCGCCGGTGACGTCGCGCTGGCTTGGGCCGACGACATGTTCCACGGTTCCGGGCTTTCCGACGCCGCCCGCAACCGCGCCCGCGAGCCCTGGTGGCGCATGCGCACCGAGGTCCTCGGCGGCCAGCTGCTGGACATCACGGCGGAAGCCTCCGGCGATTCCCGCGTCGGGGTGGCGGAGAAGGTCAATCGTTTCAAGACCGCCGCCTACACCATCGAGCGCCCGCTCCACATCGGCGCGGCCATCGCCGGCGCCGACGACGCCATCGTCGACGCCTACCGCGAATTCGGCCTGGACATCGGCATCGCCTTCCAGCTTCGCGACGACCAGCTCGGCGTGTTCGGCGACCCCGCGGTGACCGGCAAGCCCGCGGGCGACGACCTGCGCGAGGGCAAGCGCACCGTGCTGGTCGGCACGGCGCTGGCCCGCCTGCGCGAGTCCGATCCCGACGGCGCCCGCCACCTCGACGACAAGCTCGGCCGGGTCGACGGCCAGGACGACGTCGACGAGCTGCGCGAGCTCATCCGCGGCTCCGGCGCCGATGAGCTGCTGGAAGTCGAAATCGACCGCCTCACCCGCCGCGGATTGGCGGCCCTGGACTCCGCCCCGATCGTCGACGAGCAGCGCGAACGGCTCGCCGAAATGGGCCGCCGCGCCACCGCCCGGGCCTGGTAGCCCGCCACCGGGCCAGACGACAGCCACCGGGCCAGACGACAGCCACAGAACAACGAGGACGAAAACACGTGCAGAACCCCGCTCCCGCCATCATGAAGTTCCTGCCGCTGTCGCCGGTGCCGGGGCCGCGTCGCCTCGTGCCCGCGGCCGCGGCCGGGCAGGCCCGGGACGTCGTCGTCATCGGGGCGGGGCTGGCCGGGCTGACGGCCGCGCTCCACCTTCTCGGCGCGGGCCACCGGGTCACCGTCGTGGACTCCGCCGACCACGTCGGCGGCCGCTGCGCCACCGAAGACGTCGCCGTCCCGGGTGCGGGCGTCACCGTCCGCGCCGACACGGGCGCCACGGTGTGGACGATGCCCCAGCTGGTGGAATCGGCGCTGGCGGCCGTCGGAAAGCGGATCGCCGACGTCGACCCCGACTTCCAGGTGCGCAAGCTCTCCCCCGCCTACCATGCGACGTTCCACGACGGCCGGTCGATCGACGTCTACGGCGATGCCGCGCGGATGAGCGCCGAGATCCGCCGCTTCGCCGAAGCCGGCGGCGACGATCCGGAGCCGCGCGTCGCCGGTTACCTGGAGATGCGCGAGTGGCTGGCGAAGATGTTCGCCTCCGCGTACCCGCACTTCATGTCCGCCAGCTTCGATTCGCCGCTGGACATGATCGGCGATGCCGGGGCCGCCGGCGATCTGGGCCATCTCGCGCAGCTGGGGGCTTTCGGGTCGCTGGGCCGCCGCGTCGACGCCCTGCTCGGCGACGAGCTGCTGGCCCGCGTGTTCAGCTTCCAGTCCCTGTACGCCGGCGTCGCGCCGAAGAAGGCCCGCGCGGTGTACGGCTGCATCGCCCACATGGACACCACCATGGGCGTGTATTACCCGACGTCGTCGCGCACCGGCTCCGGCATGGGCGCGATGGCGGAGCTGATGGCCGCCGCGTTCGTCGAGGCCGGCGGTGATCTGCGGCTGTCCACGCCCGTCACGGGCCTGGCCGTCGGCGGGCGCGATCGGGGTGTCACAGCGGTGGTGGTCGACGGCGGGTCCTTCCCCTGCGAGGGCCTCGTCGCCACGGTCGACCTCCCGGTCGTCGAGGGCTGGCTTTCCGACGCCGGCGCCCCGGCCAAGCGCCGTGCGGTGCCGACCCGGACGTCCCCGTCCGCCATGGTCGCCCATGGTGCGGTGCCGGTCGACGTCGCGCGCCAGTGGCCCCGGCGCCACCACCTGATCTCCTTCGGCGAGGCCTGGGACGAGACGTTCCGCGAGATTTCCGCGCCCCGCGGCGGTTCCCTGATGTCCGATCCGTCGCTGCTGGTCACCCGCCCCGCCGTGACGTGCCCCGACCGCATCGTCGTCGATGCCGACGGCCGCGAATGGGAGCCCGTCAGCGTCCTGGCGCCGTGCCCCAACCTCGCCTCCGCCGACGTCGATTGGGATCTCGTCGGCCCGGCGCACCTGGCCGAGGTCACCGCGCTGCTGGAGGACCGCGGCCTGACGGGCATCGCGGAGCATTGGTCCGTCGGCAGGCTCGACACGCCCGCCACCTGGGCCGACCAGGGAATGATCGACGGCAGCCCCTTCGGATTGGCGCACCTGTTCCGGCAGACCGGGCCGTTCCGGCCGCGCAACCTGTCGCCGCGCCTGCCGGCGAACCTGGTGCTGGCCGGATCGACCACCGTCCCCGGCGTCGGCGTGCCCACCGTCATGATTTCCGGCGCACTGGCCGCCGACCGATTCACCGGAGGTGCGGTGCGATGAACGACGCCGTCACGGACGTCGCATCCGGCGACGCTCTGCCGCAGGAAAACGCCGGGACGGGTGGCGCGACGGCCGTCGCAAAGCCATCCCGGACCGGCACCGCGCGCGGCCGCTGGTTCGGCGACCCCGCACTCCTCGGTTTCCTGGGCGCGCTGCTGGTGGCCATCGGGTCCTACGGCGCCGGCGCCACCCGCTACCGCGGCGGCGTCGTCGACGCGCTCGGCCTGGGCTGGATCACCTACGGCCACGGCTTCGCGCTGTTCGAAACGCTGATCTGGATCGGCATCATCGTGCTGCTCGGCGGTTGGCTGCTGGCCGGCCGACAGCTGATCTGGAAGAACCGGGCCACGCCGGCGGAAACCCGCCTCAACGGGCTCAACCGGTCGCTGCTGTGGTGGCTGGTTCCGCTGTCGCTGTCGGCGCCGATCTTCTCGCGCGACATCTACTCGTATCTGATGCAGGGCGCGATGATGCGCGACGGCTTCGACCCCTACAGCGAAGGCGCCGCCGTCAACCCCGGCCCGATGCTGCTGGAGGTCTCCGCCGACTGGCGCAACACCACCACCCCGTACGGCCCGCTGCACCTGGGCATCAACGAGGTGATCACCCGCATCGTCGGCGACAACATCTCCATCGGCGTCGTGCTGTTCCGGATCCTGTGCATCGCCGGTTTCCTGGCCATCGCCTGGGCCATCCCGCGCATCGCCCGCGAGCTCGGCGGCGACCCGGCGCTCGCGCAGTGGCTGGGCGTGCTCAACCCGCTGGTGCTGCTGCACCTGGTGGCGGGACTGCACAACGAGTCGATCATGGTCGGCCTGGTGTCCCTGGCTCTGGCCGCCGGCCTGATGATGCCCCGCCTGCGCGGCGCGATCGTCGCGTCGCTGCTCATCGGCGTCGCGGTGTCGCTGAAGGCCACCGCGGTCATCGCGCTGCCGTTCCTGGTGTGGATCGCCGTGACCCGCGGCGGGGAGCTGCCCCGGTGGTCCGACGTGTTCCGGCGCTTCCCGTCGCTGCTGGGCTACGGCCTCGGCATGTCGGCCCTCATGGTCGGCGCCCTGACCGCGGTGACCTGGGCGACCGGGTCGACCTGGGGCTGGCTGACCGAGATCAGCGGCAACACCAAGGTCATCAACCCGCTGGCGGCGCCGTCCGCGGTGGCCGGCGTCATCTCGGCGATCATGGCCTGGATCGACGACACGGTGGTGTTCAACTCCATCGTCGCCGTCACCCGCACGGTGTCCTCGGTGATCATGGTGCTGGGGCTGGTCATCTGCTGGTTCGTGTTCCGGCAGAACCCGCGCCGCAACATGGCGGGCATGGTCGCGGCCTATGGCGTGGCCGTGGTGTTCAACGCCGTGGCGCTTCCCTGGTACTACGCCAGCCTGCTGACGCCCATCGGCACCATACGGCCGCGTCGTTGGCTGGTGCAGGGCACCGTCTTGGCGACGCTGATCCTGTGCCTGTCGTTTTCCGGCGGCGGCAACAACCGCTTCTACGACATCCCGTGGATGTTCGTGGTCACCGTGGCCGCCTGGTTCGCATTGCGTTGGTTGGTTAACGGAAAACTCCAGCGGCCGGTGACGTGGCGTGGCACGCTCCATGAAGAAGATGGGGCGCCCGAAAGCAGTCGGCGCCCCTGACCGAGGAGCCCGCCCGTGACCGCCGCACCACCCGCATCACCCACCAGCACCGACACCACTGGCCCTGGCCGCCTCGCCGGCACCCGAACCGGCCGGGGCTCGCGCCGGCGTTTGGCGGCATCGTTGATGGCGTTGTCGCTGGCGTCCGTGCCCCTGCTGGCGGCACCCGCAATGGCCCAGCCCGCCGGCCCCGATGGATCGGTGGGTTCGGCGGGCTCGTCGGGCTCTGCCGGTTCGGCGGGCTCATCCGCCATCGGCGTCGGCCCGGAGGGGATCGGTCAGGCCCCGGTCGACTCCCCCGTCGTGCCCGCCCCGGCCGGCACGATCCGCGCCGACTTCGGTGCCCCGGGTCCGCATGCGATCACGGTGACCAAGGAGGCGCGCGCCTGCGACGACCTCATCCACGATCTCTACGCCGACGTCGTCGAGGCGACGATGAACGTCCACGAGCGCCCCTCCTGCTACGACACGTTCCCCGGCGGCACCGACTCGCCCATCGGCGTGCAGTTCTACTACCCCACCGGCGTGGCCGAGGGAACGGTCGCCTCGGCCCCGCTGATGATCCTCAGCCCCGGCGTCGGCGCCAACGCCGGGAAGATCGACTTCTCGCGGACGATGCTCGTCGGGCAGTCGGCCGGCGGCGGGTCGGTGGCCCGGATGGGAGGGCTTCTCGACGGCGCCCTCAACGGATACCGCGACGTGGATTTCCGGACGGCGGGGTTCGTGGCGATCATGCCGGGACCGGCCGATTGCGGGACGATGAGCCCGCCGTCGTCGGTGCCGGCGCTGTTCACCATCGCCGAGCACGAATCGCTGGTGCCGTGGCCACTGTCGCGCCCGGCCTACGACCGGCACCAGGGACCGGCCTGGTGGACCGTGGTGAAGGGCACGTCGCACGGGTCCTACCTCGATGACCCGAAGTACACCGCCTACGGCGCCCTGGTGCTGTCGTTTTCGACCCACGTCATGGGCGGCGGGGCCCCGGGCACCGATGGTGCGCAGTCCGCCCCGGATGCCTCGGCCGTGTACGTCGGCGAGGACTACCGGCTCGCGTCGGATCCGGAGCTGATGATGACCGAGCGGAAAGGCTGAGCCGAAACGTCGGGCCGAAGGGCCGGCCGGAAAGGCTAGAACGCCATCGCCTGGGCGCGGCGGATGACCTCGCGCGCCAGGTGGCCGTGCAGGCCGTCGATCGGGCGGCCGGGCAGGGACTCGTCTTCGGTCCACAGCCAGGTCAGCGCCTCCTCGGGGCGGAAGCCACCGTCGGCGAGGACGGCCAGGGCGCCGGACGCGAACTTGTTCACCCCGTCGTCGTCGAGAAGCAGGACCGGGACCTGGGGCACGCCGCGGCGATCGACGGCGACGAGCTTGCCCTCCTGCAGCAGGGCGTGGACGCGGGTCACCGGGACGCCGAGGTGGTCGGCGACGTCGGGGACGACGAGGGTCTCTTCCTCGGCGGGCAGGACATCGGGGCACGTGGGGATCTTTCTCACGCAGCAACCATACCGCGCCCGGGCCGCCCGCCCGCCCGCGTTGGCACCGGCGCGCGGCGGTCGGCCATACTGGTGGGCGGCAACGGGAGGAGAACAGGCTGATGGCTGAAGTGAGCGAGGGCGACGTCCTCGACGGCCGGTACCGCATCGGGCCGCTCATCGCGCGCGGCGGCATGAGCTCCGTCCACCGCGCGACGGATCTGCGGCTGGGCCGCGACGTCGCCGCGAAGGTGATGGACCCGCGGTTCGTCCACGACGAATCCTTCCGCGTCCGCTTCGAGCGCGAGGCCCGGGCGGTGGCCCGCATGGCCGACGAGTCGCTGGTCAACGTCTACGACCAGGGTTCCGATCCGGCCGGGCACGTCTTCCTGATCATGGAGCTCGTCGACGGCGGCACCCTGCGGGAGCTGCTGCGCGAGCGCGGCCCCATGCCTCCCCACGCGGCGGCGGCCGTGCTGCGGCCGGTGCTGCGCGCGCTGTCGCTGGCGCACGAACGGTCGATGGTCCACCGCGACATCAAGCCCGAAAACGTGCTCATCTCCGATTCCGGCAAGGTCAAGCTCGCCGACTTCGGTCTGGTGCGCGCGGCGGCGGATTCGAAGGTCACGTCGAATTCCGTCATCGTGGGCACGGTGGGTTACCTGTCGCCCGAGCAGGTCACCGGCGCAGAGGTCACCCCGGCCTCCGACGTGTATTCCACGGGCGTCCTTCTCTACGAGCTGCTCACGGGCACCACCCCGTTCAGCGGCGATTCCTCGCTGGCGGTCGCGCTGCAGCGGCTGAACAGGGACGTTCCGCCGCCGTCGGAGATCATCGACGGCGTGCCCCCGGAGTTCGACGACCTGGTGGCGCACGCCTGCGCCCGCGAACCCGGGGACCGGTTCGCGTCGGCCGCGGAGTTCGCCGCCGAGCTCGACGACGTCATCGACGAGCTGGGGCTGCCGCCCTTCCGCGTGCCCGCCCCCGTCGATTCCGCCGCGCACCGCGCCTCCCGCACGCGCGACGACCTCGACGCGCCGGATCCGGAGGACGTGCGGGGAACGGAGCTTTTCGACGGCCCGCCGGAGCCCGGTTTGTTCGGCCCGCACGCCCATGACGGCATGAACGAGACGCGCCATGACGTCCCGGCGGCACCGCTGCCGCTGCCCGGCACCTTCGCCTCCCCCGACGCCGGTGACGGCTACGGCGAGGGTTTCGGGGACGACTACGCGGAGGATTACGGCGACCACGCCGATGACCGGCACGGTTACGACGGCGCCTACGACGACCGCGACGATTTCGCCGCCCGCCCCGACGCCACCTCCGTGCTGCCCGGCGTCGTTCCGGGCGCACCGGGAGCGGTGCCGGGGATGCCGCCGGGCGCGCCCGGCCAGCCGCCGTACCGCGCCGACGTCCCCGCACCCCGCCACGCCGCCCCCGAGCACGGCGACGGCGGCCACGACGGGCACGGCGGACGAGGCGCCACGCCGGCCCGTCGTCAAGCAAAAGCCCGCGACGGACGCCAACGCACCCGGACCGGCTGCGCGATCTGGTTGATCATCGCGCTCATCGCGACGCTGGGCATGGGCCTGGGCGCGTGGTGGCTCGGCTCCGGGCGCTACGGCGAGGTGCCGTCGATCTCGGGGATGACCGAACAGCAGGCGTCGGCGGCCGTCAGCGACGCCGGTTTCGAACCCGTCGCGCAACAGCAGTACCACGACGCGGTGCCGCAGGCGCAGGTCATCGGCACCGAACCGCTCGCCGGAGCGCGCGCCGTCAAAGGAGCCCCGGTAACCGTACTGGTCAGCCTGGGCCGCCCCACCGTGCCCGCCCTGCCCGGCGACCGCTCCCCCTCGCGGTACTCGACGATGCTGAAGGAACGCACCCTCGTCGAAGCGACCGGCGACCCCATGTACTCCGAAACCGTCCCCAAAGGCTCGATCCTCATGATCGAGCCCGCCGCCGGGCAGACCGTCGCCACCGGCTCCACCGTCACCGTCCACCTGTCCAAGGGGCAGGCCCCCGTCAACGTCCCCGACGTCGTCGGCCTGGACATCGACGACGCGCGGAAGGTCATCGAAGACGTCGGCCTCACCGTCGCAGACGTCACCGAGGAGTTCTCCGACAGGTACGACCCCGACGCCGTGATATCCGTCTCCCCCGAGCCCGGCACCGGGCTGGCGCGAGGTTCGGACATCACGCTGACCGTCAACAACGGCATCGAGGTGCCCGACGTGGAGGGCCTGTCCCTCGACGAGGCGCGCAAGAGGCTCACCGACGCCGGCCTCGCCGTCCGCAACGTCACGCGCTCGGAGGACTCCCCGCGCAGGGCCGGCCAGGTCGACTCCACCTCCCCGCAGGGCGGCACCATGGTCGAACCCTCCAACGCAACCGTGGACATCGTGGTCTCCGACCGCGTCGAGGTGCCCAACATCCTCGGCTCGAAGATCGGCGACGCCCGCGAAAAACTCGAAGAGCTCGGGCTGAAACTGAAGATCAGCGGCGACGCCAGCGACGACGACCGCATCTACAGCCAATCCCCGCGCTCCGGCAGCGACGCCAAGCGGGGCGACGAAGTCACCGTCCGCGGCTTCTAGCGGCGCGCGGGCGGCGCGGGCGGCACGCTGCTGGCACGCCCGAGGTGCGCCGAGGCCCCCGATAGCCGAGTTCCCGGCCCTCAGCTTCTCAGCGGGATGTCCACCAACGCCTGGGTGGGTGCCGCGGAACCACCGGCGGGCTCCACCGAGATCATCAGGCGGTCCGCGGCGTCGACGCCGTCGATCTCCACGGTCATGTCGTCCGTGACGTCCTCCGGGCCCATGACGCCGACGGAACGACTCGACTCCGCCCCCACCAGCCACATCTGGTACGCCGACCCCTCGTCGGGCGCCGGGACGCCGGTGAGGTGGACGGTGGCCTCCGAATGGCCCTCGACCAATTCCACCTCGACGACCCCGCCGGCGACATCGACACGTTCCACCACCGTCGTCGGGGTCTCCGACGGCCCCGCCACGACGGAGCCGCCGTCGCCGTCACCCGTGCCATCGGCGCCGCCGCTGCCGTAGGTCGACCACCACACGCCGCCGCCAATGGCCACGACGACCGCCGCCGCGGCAGCCAACCCCCGGGAACGCAGCCGCCACCGATTCGTGCCGCGGGTGCCGACGCCTGCGCCGCCACCGGCCGCACCCCGACGCCCGGAGCTGATGGGCACCACGGTGGCGTCCTCCGCCGACGGGGACCTGCCCGCCACGGCATCCAACACGGATCCCCGCAATCCCGCCGGCGGCGCGACCGCGGCGGATGCGGCCAAATCCGCGGCATCACGGCGGTAGCGGTCCACGAGGTCGTCGAAAAGCGGATTGTCCCGGCGAAGCTCCCGGACGAATTCCTCATCCCCCGGATCCACCGCATCGACCGCGACGAGCGCGGCCCACGACTCAAGCTCCGGGGCGTCGCCGCCGCCGGACGTGGAATTGACGTCGTTGACGTTCATTCGCCCAGGCACCTCCTCAATGCGATCAAACCATCCCTGATCCTCGACTTCACCGCGGACAATCCCGTGCCGAGCCTGCGCGAGATCTCCTTCTGCGTCATCCCGCCGAAGTAGGCCAGGTCCAACGCCTCACGCTGCAGTTCGGACAGGGTGCCCAGGCAGTCGGCGACCTCGCGGCGTTCATCGTCGGCGAGGACGTCTTCGTCGGCGCCGCCGCCCACCGGACGCGCGGCGTCACGGTCCGCGGCCGCATCTGCGCGGCGGCGGCTCGCGTCGATGCTGCGCACGGCGTCGACGGCCCGGCGGTGCGCGATGGCAAGCGCCCATCCCGCCGCCGAACCCCGGGTGGGATCGAACGACGCCGCCGAGTCCCAGATCGCCAGCCACGCATCCTGCGCGACATCCTCCGCGATCTTCGGATCGACCACCACGCGCAGCGCCATTCCGTAGACGCGCGCACCGAAGCGGTCATAGAGCTCGGCGAACGCGTCCCAGTCTCCCCCGGCGATCTGGTCGATCAACTCGCCTTCGGAGAGGACCCGCAGCGCGCGGTCGCCGCGTGGAATCGGTGTCGGCACCGGAACTCCCTTCTTGGCCGCCCCTGTCCGTCGCCCATGCGGGGCGCCGCGGGTGCAGGCCGGCCACCTCCGACAGTAACGCGAAAAACTTTTCCGAAAAAGTTCCGCCACCGACCCATCCCCGACCGGTGCGGCTCCGAATACACCGTGACGGCCGGCAATCGGATTGCAAAGGCCGACGACGATTTCCCACCCGCGGAACCGATTGGCGCGGACAGGGAAACCGACGTTCACGACCCACGCCGGGCCCACTTCCGGGCCCGACTAACCGAAAAGGAACTCTCATGCGCACCTCGAACCGACGTACCGCCGGCGCCGCCGCCATGCTCGCCGTCGCGGCCCTGACCCTCGTCGCGTGCGGCGACGACGCGGCGACCACGGAGAACACCGACACCACCACGGCGACCTCGACGGCCACGTCCACCACCGAGACCACGGCCACCGAGACCTCCGCCGCCGGCGAGGGCGCCCCGGCCGGCCCGGGCTGCCAGGCCTACGCCGAGGCCCACCCGGATGGCCCGGCGTCGCTGGATGCGATCGCCGACCAGAACATCGTCGACGCCATCCAGAACATCCCGGAGCTGGCCACCCTCACGTCGGCGCTGACGGGCGGCCTCAACCCCGACGTCAACCTTGCGGCGACGCTGCAGGACGGCGAGTGGACGATCTTCGCGCCGACGGAGGACGCGTTCGCCAAGGTCGACGCCGCGACGCTGGAGGCCCTCCAGACCGACGCCGATCTGCTGACCGCGGTGCTGACCTACCACGTCGTTGATGGCCAGGCCGGCCTCGATGCGGTGGAGGGCACGCACGCCACCGTGCAGGGCGACGAGGTCGAGGTGACCATGGACGGCGAGACGATGATGGTCAACGATTCGAACATTTCCTGCGGCGGCATCAAGACCGGCAACGCCACCGTGTACCTGATCGACTCGGTTCTGCTGCCCCCGACGGAGTAGTGTGCGGGCCCGTCCGGCCACTCGGGCGCCCGTCCATTCAATGGCTCTGAAGCCGGTTCCCCTGCCCCGGGGAGCCGGCTTCGCCGCGTGCGCGGGCCGGTACGGTGGTGGCATGGGTGGCATGGACGGAGGCGGGGCACAGGGTGGCGGTGGGCGGCCCCTGTCAGGTCCGGTTGCCCGCAGGCGGGCCGCGCTTGACGACGCCGACGGGCCACCCCATTTGCGCGTCACCGACGACCCAGCTCATCGCCACCGGCGGCTTCTCGCGGCCAAGCAGCGCGCCGACGCCGTGGTGGAGGAAACCTCCGCCGAGGTGGCGCGGAGCTTCGGCGCCCCGGGCTGGGGTGCGATCGCGTCGCCGGCGTCATCGGGTTCACCCGCGTCGTCTTTCTTCCCGGCCCGTCCGCCGGCCGTGAGCCGGTTGACCTTGATTCTGGTTCTCGTCGCCCTCGTGCTCATCGGGCCCCGGTTGATCGGCACATTGCTGGCCGGGTTGGCGGGCGGGGCGGGGCTGCTGATCCTGGCGATCGTGGCCGGCGCGGGGCTCTACGTCGCCGGTGGCCGGTTGTTCGCGCGGCGCCGCGCCGAACTCGCAGGCGAAAACACCGCGGTGGTCCTCGACCAGCTGGCGTCGGATTCCCGGCGCCGACTCACCGCAATCATCGACGAGTGGTTCCGCATCGACGACACCCTCGGCATCGGCACCGCCCTGGAGTCCGCGTACGCCCGCGAACCCCGGTCGCCGGAGCTGGACCGGGCCCGCCGGTCGATCATCGATTCCATCGACGACGCCATGGCCGACGGCCACGACGCCCTGGTCGCCCTGGGTGACATGCTTGGCCCGGGCGGACGGGCCGGGTTTGGCGGGCAGTCCGGGGTTGGCAACATGACGGGCGGTCCCGATGCCGCCACCAACCCCGATACCCACGCGGCCAGCACCGCCGCCGCCAATGCCGAATGGCTGCGCCGCATAGACGCCGCCGACCACGCCTACCTGCGGCTGCGCTTCTACCGCCGGGCGCTCGACAACTGACGCGACAAAGGGGCCCCGGCAGCCAATCATGCCGGGGCCCCTCATCGCGGGCGCGGGCCGTCGTAAAGCAGACGGCGCGGACCTTTAGTTGCGGAGCATCTCCGCAACCAGGAACGACAGCTCCAGCGACTGCTGGGTGTTCAGCCGCGGGTCGCACGCCGAGGCGTAGCGGCCCGGCAGATCGACGTCCGCGATGTCCTGGGCGCCGCCGAGGCACTCCGTGACGTCCTCGCCGGTCAGCTCGATGTGCAGGCCGCCCGGGTGGGAGCCGATGGCGCGGTGGACCTCGAAGAAGCCCTGGACCTCGTCGACGATGCGGTCAAAGTGGCGCGTCTTGTAGCCGTTGGAGGCGCTGTAGGTGTTGCCGTGCATCGGGTCGCACTGCCAGATGACCTTGTGGCCGGTGGCCTCGACCGCTTCGACGATGGGCGGCAGCGCCGTGCGGACCTTGTCGTTGCCCATGCGCGACGTCAGCGTCAGGCGGCCAGGCTGGAACAGCGGGTCGAGCTTCTCCACGTAGGCGACGGCCTCCTCCGGCGTCGTCTTCGGGCCGATCTTCACGCCGACCGGGTTGCCGATCAGCGCCGCCAGCGCGACGTGGAAGTCGTCGAGGCCGCGGGTGCGTTCGCCGATCCACAGCTGGTGCGCCGACAGGTTGTACAGCTTGTCGTCGCCGGACTCGTCGTGGGCCAGGCGCAGCATCGCGCGCTCGTAATCGACGACCAGGGCCTCGTGCGAGCAGTAGATGTCCGCGGTCTGCAAGTTCGAATCGGACACGCCGCAGGCCTGCATGAAACGCAGGGCGTGGTCGATCTCGCGGGCCAGATCCTCGTAGCGGGCACCGGCCGGGGAGTTGGTGACGAACTCGCGGTTCCACTCGTGGAGACGGTGCAGGTCGGCGGTGCCGGAACCGGTCAGCGCGCGGACCATGTTCATGGCCGCCGACGCATTGGCGTAGGCGCGGACCATGCGGGCCGGGTCGTGGACGCGGGCTTCCTCGGTCGCCTCGACGCCGTTGACCATGTCGCCGCGGTAGCTGAGCAGCCCCTCGGAATCGCGGTCGGACGAACGCGGCTTGGCGTACTGGCCGGCGATGCGGGCCATCTTCACCACCGGCGTCGACGCGCCGTAGGTCAGGACGACCGCCATCTGCAGCAGCGTCTTGATGTTCGCCCGGATGTGGGGCTCGGTGTTGGACTCGAAGGTCTCGGCGCAGTCGCCGCCCTGGAGCAGAAAAGCGCGCCCCATGGCCACGTCCGCCAGCTCCTGCTTGAGCTTGCGCACCTCCGGGGCCACCACGATCGGCGGCACCGACTCGAGGATGCGGCGCACGTTGGCGGCGGCCTTCGGATCCCACGACGGCTGCTGCAGCGCCTGGCGCGACAGGGCGTCTTCGAAGCGCTCGCGGATGCCGTCGGGAAGCGGGGGCAGATCGGGGAGATCGTTTACGGGGAGGTCAATGGTCCAACTCACGGATGCAATCGTAGCCGACCATGTCAACCGCACCCGCAGCCGCCGGGTGCGGGGGCTCCGGGGCGGGTGCCGCGGGCGGTTGCGCGTGCTTTGCGACGGCCCGCGCTCAGCGCGAGGGGCGCACCTTCGCGATCGCCCGGTACCGCACGAGATTGTGGCGCGCGTCGGCCAGGGCGTCGTGGCGGCCGTCGTCCTGGCGGGGCAGGCGCGGTTCGCCCGCCATCTCCCAGTACTGCTTGAGTTCCCTGGTGAAGCGCGGGATCTTCCGCGGCAGCCGGGTCATGTCGCCCCACAGTTGGGCCAGGACGACGTGGTCGTAGGCGCCCACCCAGGCCCACAGTTCCGGGTCGCCGGCGCCCGGGGCGAGCAGGAAGCGCTCGAGGTCGTCGCGGATCGTCGCCCGGGACTTCCACAGTGGCGACGACGGATTGGGCAGTTGGTTGAGCACGTTGGCCCGCACCCACGGCCCGGCCTTGCGGGCGTCGAATTCCGAGGAGATCGCGTAGTACTCGCGGCCGTCCTCGGCGACGACACCGATGGAGACCAGATCGATGGTCCGGCCGTCTTCGATGAACTCGGTGTCGTAGAAATAGCGCACGACGCACAGGATAACCCGTGCGCCGCGTCATCGTCCCCGGTGGGGCGGCCGAAGATCGGCGGCGGTGAATTCGCCCGCCGGGTGCCGCAGGGGCCTACGCCAGCGGGCGCTCCAGGCGGCCGCCCGGCTCGGTGCCCTCCGGGTAACCGTCGCCCGCGGCCAGCGACGCCTTGACGTCGGCCGAGTAGGCGTCGACGTAGGTCTGGCCGCTGAGCTTCTGCAGCGCCGCCATCAGATCGTCGGTCAATGCCCGGGCGTTGGCGTACTCGTCGCCGCGGTCGCGGTAATCGGCCGGGTCCAACGGATCGCCGATCTCCACGCCGACCTTGCGGGGCCGCGGGAACCAGCTGCCAATGGGGTTGACCTCGCCGGTGCCCTTCATCGCCACCGGGTACACGGGCACGCCGGTGCGCAGCGCGACGCGGGCCAGGCCGGTCTTGCCCCGGTACAGGCGACCATCGGCCGAGCGGGTGCCTTCCGGGTACATGCCCAGCAAGTCGCCGCGCTCCAGCACGGCAATGCCGGCGTCGAGGGCGTCCTGGGCGGCGTCGCCGGACTTGCGGTCGATGGGCACCTGGCCGGTGTTGGCGAAGAAGAACTTCTGGATCCGCCCGACCAGGCCCGGGGACGTGAAGTACTCCTTCTTCGCCAGGAAGGTCATCTGGCGGGGAACCACCAGAGGAAAGTAGAACGAATCCATCACGGCGAGATGGTTCGACGCCATGATCGCCGCACCCTGCTCCGGCACCTTTTCCCCGCCCACGTAGGTGGGGCGGTTCCACACGCGCAGGAACGGGCCGATGAGCACGAACTTGAAGAACTTGTACCAGGGGTTATTCACGGTCGCTAACTTTACCCTCAGCTTCGGCGCGCGCCAGATCAGCCGCGCCGATCATCCCCGCGTCGGCGCCGAGCCGGGCGACCTCGATGCGGGCGAGCGGGCGGTGGGCGGCACCGGTGATCTCGCGGGCGAACACCGCGCGGGCCCGGTCCAGGTATTGATCGGCGGCCTGGGCGACGCCACCTCCGATGACGATCAGCTCGGGATCGAAGAGGTCGGAAACCAGCGCCAGGGCCCGGCCGAGCCAGTCGGCGAAGTCGCCGACCGCGGCCTCCGCCAGGGGATCTCCGGTCTGCGCCGCGAGCATCACGTCGGAGCCGGTGGCGGTGCCGTCGATGCACGACTCGGCGAGCGGGCCGTGGAACCGTCCGGTCGTGGCCAGCTCCCGCGCCGTGGCCGCCAGCGCGGTGCCGGAGCAGTAGCGCTCCAGGCAGCCTCGCTTGCCGCAGGAGCAGGGACGCCCGCCGGGCACGACGGTGAGGTGCCCGAACTCGGGGGCGGTGCCGTGGGCGCCGCGGAAGATCTTTCCGCCGCTCATCATCGCGCCGCCGATGCCGGTGCCCAGGGCGAACAGGACCCAATCGCGCGCGCCGCGGGCGGCGCCGAAGCGGTATTCGCCCCACGCCGCGGAATTCGCGTCGTGCTCCAGGCTCACGGGGATCGGCAGCCGCTCCCCCAGCCGCGCGGCGACGTCGGCATCGCGCCACGGCAGGTGCGGCGCGAATCGCACCACGCGCCGTTCCGAATCCAGGAATCCGGCGACGGCGAGCCCGACGGCGACCGCATCGGGATGATCGACGAGCAGCTCGGCGGTCATCTCGACGATGCCGTCCTCGAGCGCCTCCGCCGTGCCGTTGGAGGACTTCTGCACCCGGTCGATCACCGCACCGTCGGCCGTGACCACCGCCGCGCGCAGGTGCGTGCCGCCGATGTCGAAGCTGATGGTCGGCCCCTCGGGCGTGGCTCGTGGCGGGATCGTCACGTGGGGCTCCTCATGGGTGGTGGCCGGGTCGGGCGGGGCCGAATCGGTGGCGCGGCAGGTCAGGGCAGCCGCGCTGGATCGGCGCGGAACCAGACAAGAATATCCCCCCAGCCGGACTCCCACGTATCCGGAGGCGTCACCCGCACCTTCTCCTGCTCGCAGACCGACAGGATCGCGGGGGCCGGAAACCGCCTCGAATACCCGGCGACCTGGGCCACCACGCCGGCCGCGGTCGTCTCGACGCTGACGGTGGGTTCGGGGAAATCGGCCGGATCTGCGCCGTCGTCAAGCAAAAAAGCTTGACGACGGGCCGACGCGCGAGCCCCCTCGCCCGCCTCGCCGGAATCGACGCGCGGAGCATCGCCGTCGAACTCGGGGAACGCCAGATGCAGGGGCGCGCGCACGCGCATGCGGTACAGGCGGGCACCGTCGCCGCCGACGCCGAGGTCCGCCATGGTCAGCCGCGGCTGCGGCGGGTCGGGCACGTCGTCGACCACCACGCCGATCCACGTCGCCAGGCCGGCCACCCGCGCATCGACCGCGCCGCCGGTGCGCAGATGGACTCCCCCGGCCTCGACGATCCGCTGCCACGAATTCCCCCACGACCACAGCGCCTCCAGCAGGCGGGCCCGGCGGGAGCGGTCGCCGAACACGTCCGGCATGGAGCGGTGCCGTTCCACGCGGGGATTGATCAGGTCCAGGATGTCCGCCAGCTGCGCCGGGCCCTGCACGCGCCGCAACCACGACATCTGCCGGTCGGGGGTCGGGCCGATGCGCACGCCCGCCGGGGCCGTGCCCGCGATGGTCTGCGCCTTCGCCCACACCAGCAGCCGCTCCAGGCCCGCGAAACCCGTCAACGCCTCCAGCGCCGACCGGTCGGCGTCCATGCCGCGCAACAGCGCCACCGCATCGGCGACGGGATCCGGGCCGGCCTCCGCCCACTCCAGATCATCCGGCAGAAAGGTCTCCGGGGTGCGGTCGCCGGGGGCCCCGGGCACGAGCACGATCGGATGCCGGGGCGCCCGCGGCGGCTGGGGCATCCGGGGCATCTGCGGTTGCGGGGATTCCAGGGTCACTCAGGCAGACCCTCGACGCGGTGCTTCAGCGACTTCAGCGCCGTGTCCACGATCCGGTGCTCGGCCTTGCGCCGCAACATGCCCAGCATGGGCACGGCGGTGACGATCTCCAGCTCGTACAGCACCTTCGTCGCGCCACCGTCGGCCTCGGTGAGCACGTAACGGCCGGACTGCGACTTCTGCAGCTGCGACGACAGCAGCGACCAGCTCACGCCATCGTCCGCCCATTCGTAGTCGAGCTCATAGACGTCCTTGAGCACCGTTTCCAGCGTGAACTTGGCGCGCTTGGGCCGCAGCGGACGATCGCCGGCCTCGGTGACCTCGGCCGCCGTGGTGCCGGTGGCCCACTCCGGGTAGGCGGGGACGTCGCCGATGACGTCGAGGATCCGCTCCCGAGGGGCGTTGATCAGGATCTGTCCCTGCGTTCGGTCGCTCATGCCCTCCGAGGTTACCTGCGGGGCCCGCCGCCTGCGAGGATCCGGCGAAGTCGGGCGCCCATGACCTCCCACGTCCAGTGCTCGACGACGTGCCGGCGGCCCTCCTCGCCCATGTGCCGGGCTTTTGCGGGGTCGGCGCACACGCCGATGACCGCTCGTGCAAGTGCCGGCACGTCGCGGCCGTCGACGACGACCCCGGTTACGCCGTCGACGACCGTTTCCGGCGCGCCCCCGGAGTCGCCGGCGATGACGGGCACGCCGCAGGCCTGTGCCTCCAGGTACACGATGCCCAGGCCCTCCACGTCCAGCCCCCGGCCGCGCGTGCGGGCGGGCATGGCGAAGACGGTGGCCGCGTTGTAGTGGTCGGGCAGCTCGCCGTAGGGCACGGAACCGGTGAAGATCACGTGGCCGGCAACGCCGGTGGACGCGGCGAGTTCGCGCAGCGTCTTCTCGTGGGGGCCGGCGCCGACGATCATCAGGCGGGCGTCGGGCAGCTGGTCGAGCACGGCGGGCATCGCCGCGATCAGGGAGTCCTGGCCCTTGCGGGCCACCAACCTGGAAATGCAGACGATCAGCGGTTGATCGGGGGCGATGCCGTGGCGGTCCCGGATGCGCGCGCCGGCGTCGGAATCCGGGCGGAACCGGTCGACGTCGACGCCCGAGGGCAGCCGCTCGAACGCGGTGCGCGGCCCGAAGGCGGCGGCGAAGCGGTTGCGGGTGTACTTCGAGATGTACGTGACCACGTCCGATCCCTCGCCGATGATCCTCAGCGCGGTGCGCGACACCGGCAGCATCGACCACCCGACCTCGTGGCCGTGGGTGGTGGAGACG
>DHCFI07803__coassemble_1184_pt1 | contig 49678 bp, 43 predicted proteins | sample DHCFI07803__metabat2_low_PE_024 | metagenome-assembled genome bin DHCFI07803 | reverse complement strand
GCCCACCCACCGGCGGCGACCCAAGCCCCGGCGCGGGGCGATAAGGTGGACGGCATGCAACGGTTGTGGAGGAACCTCCGGTGGCTGCGCAGCACGCCCTGGCCCGCTTACGCGGCGGCGGTGTTCCTGTGCAACCTCATCGGCGCCGTCGGCGTCGGCCTGTTCCTCGGCGTGCTCCTGCCGCTGGAGGGGCTGTCCGGGTTCACCGAGCTGCCCGGGCCGGCGTTCATCGGCCTGCTGGCGTACCTCACCGCGGCGGTCGTCGCCGGCATCGGCACCACGTGGCTGCTGTTCAAACCCGTGCTGCGCTGGCAGCGGCACCCGGACCTCCACGACCCGCGGCGCGTGCGCTACCTGATCATGCGCATCCCCGTCTACCAGGCGATTCTCGGCGGGATCATCTGGGGCACCGGCGTGCTGCTGTTCGGCATCGTCGCGCTGGTGCACTCGCCGCGGCTGGGGCTGGTCGTCGTGATCACCTCGGTGTTCGGCGGGGCGATCGTCGCGCTGATGACGTACCTGATGGCCGAGCGCCTGGTCCGACCCGTCGCCGCCGAGGCGCTGGCCCGCCGCGCACCGGATTCGTCGCTGGAGCCGCCCATCGGCCAGCGCCTGCTGCAGACGTGGCTGCTGACCTCGGGCCTTCCGGTCGTCGCGATCCTGCTGGTGTTCCTCGCGCAGCGCCTGGGCTACTTCACCGACAACCTCGGCGACATCCTCCCGGCGATCCTCGCGCTGGCGGTGCTGGCGCTGGTGACGGGCTACGTGGGCACGACGCTGGCGACCATGAGCATCGTCGACCCCATCCGCGACCTCACCGGCGCCGTCAACCGCGTGCGCCGCGGCGACATCGACACCCGCGTGCCCATCTACGACGGCTCCGAGATGGGCGTCCTCCAGGCCGGCTTCAACGAGATGATGCGCGGCCTGCAGGAGCGCCAGCGCGTCCGCGACCTGTTCGGCCGCTACGTCGGCTCGGAGGTCGCCCGCAAGGCGCTGGAAGAGAAGCCGACGCTGGGCGGCGAGGACCGCCTCGTCGCGGTGCTGTTCGTCGACGTCATCGGGTCGACGACCTTCGCCGTGCAGAACTCGCCGGAGGTCGTCGTCCGCGAACTCAACGCGTTCTTCGAGCACGTGGTGGATTGCGTGCACCGCAACAAGGGGATCATCAACAAGTTCCAGGGCGATGCGGCGCTGGCGGTCTTCGGTGCGCCGCTGCCGCTGGACGACACCGCCGGCCACGCCCTCACCGCCGCGCGCGAGCTGCGCCAGGAGCTGCGCGACCTCAAGCTGTCGGCGGGCATCGGCGTCGCAGCCGGCCGCGTCGTCGCCGGGCACATCGGCGCCCATGACCGTTTCGAGTACACCGTCATCGGCGACGCCGTGAACCAGGCCGCGCGCCTGACCGAGCTGGCCAAGGACACCCCCGGCCAGGTGCTGGCCACCGCGTCGACGGTGCGCCTGGCCAACGAGGACGAGCAGGCCCGCTGGACGTCGCTGAAGTCCGTCGAGCTGCGCGGCCGCACGCACATGACGCAGCTGGCGCGGCCGATTCGCGCGACGTTGGCGGATCGCTCCTAGTTTTTCGCTTGACGACGGGCCGGCCGCCCCACGACCGCCCGTTCCCCCTGGGCGCCGTGACAGTCGAGGGCGGCGCAGCCGTCATTCGGCGGGGAGGCCGGGCCGTCGCAAAGCAACCGTGAAAAAACGCGCTAGGACTTCTTGTTGGTCTTCTTCGCGGTCTTCTTGCTCGACTTCTTGGAGGCCTTCTTCGTCGTCTTCTTGGCCGCCTTCTTGGTGGTCTTCTTCGACGACTTCTTGGCCGCCTTCTTCGCCGCGGGACCACCCGTCGCGGCCTCCTTCGCGCGGCGCTCCGACAGCAGCTCGTTGGCGCGCGCGTCGGTGAGCGTCTCGGGGTTGTCGCCCTTGCGCAGCGACGCATTCGTCGTGCCATCGGTGACGTACGGGCCGAAGCGGCCGTCCTTGACGCTCATCGGCTTGCCGGAGACGTCGTTGTCGCCCAGCTGCTTCAGCGGCGGCTTGGCTGCGGCGCGGCCACGGCGCTTCGGCTCCGCGTAGATGCGGCGGGCCTCGTCGAGCGTCACCGTGAACAGCTGCTCCTCCGACGACAGCGAACGCGAGTCCGAGCCCTTCTTCAGATACGGGCCATAGCGGCCGTTCTGGGCCGTGATCATCTCGCCGTCGCTCGGGTCCGTGCCGACCTCGCGCGGCAGCGACAGCAGCTTCAGGGCCTCTTCCAGGGTCACCGTGGACGGCTCCATGGACGCGAACAGCGACGCCGTCTTCGGCTTGAGCGTCTCCTCGACGATCTCCGCGATCCGCTTGGCCTTCTGGTTCGCCGCGGTCTTGGTGTCCCAGTTCTTCTTGCGCATGCCGTCGGCGGCGCGCTGGGCGTCTTCCGCGGCGCGCTCCGCCGCGACGATCTCCTCGGCCTTGACCTCGACGCCGGCCTTCTCCTCGTCGGTGACGATCTCGGTGACGTACGGGCCGTAGCGGCCGTCCTTGGACACGATCATGCGGCCATTGGCCGGGTTCGGGCCCAGCTCGCGGCCGCCCTGCGGCATCGCCAGCAGCTTCTCGGCGGTCTCCAGGTCCAGCTCATCCGGGGTCATCGACTCCGGCACGTTCGCGCGCTGCACCAGATCCGCACCCGACTCACCCGCACCGGGTCGCACGCGCTCCAGGTACGGGCCGTAGCGGCCCACGCGCACCACGATCGGGTTGCCGTCGGCGTCGTCGAAGATGTGCAGCGAGTTGACCCGTCGGGCGTCGATGGCCTCGAGGTTGACGTCGATGATGTTCTTCAGGCCGCCGCGCGCCGCGATGGCATCGGCGCCGCCGGACCCGTTCTCCGCGGAATCGCCGAAGTAGAAGCCGCTGAGCCAGCGCGTCCGGTCCTCGGAACCCGCGGCGATCTCGTCGAGCTCGTCCTCCAGGTCGGAGGTGAAGTCGTAGTTGACCAGGTCGGCGAAGGAACTCTCCATCAGGCCGACGACGGCGAACGCCACCCACGACGGCACCAGCGCATTGCCGCGCGAGTACACGTAACCGCGGTCCTGGATGGTCTTGATGATCGACGCGTACGTCGACGGGCGACCGATGCCCAGGTCCTCCATCTTCTTCACCAGCGACGCTTCGGTGAAGCGCGCCGGCGGGTTGGTGGCGTGGCCCTCGGGCGAGACGGAATCGACGCCGAGGGACTGGCCGGACTCCAAGCGCGGCAGGCGGCGCTCGGCGTTGTCGGCGACCTTGCGGCCGTCGCCGGTCTCGGAGACCTCGACGTAGGCCTTCAGGAAGCCGGGGAAGGTGATGGTGCGGCCGGTGGCCGACAACTCGACGGCGCGGTCACCGCCGTCGGTCGCGGACGTGCCGGCGACGATGACCTTCATCGACGTGCCGCGCGCGTCGGTCATCTGGGAGGCGACGGTGCGCTGCCAGATCAGCTCGTAGAGCTTGAACTCCTCGGCGTCCAGGGCACCGGCCAGCTCGCCGGGCGTGGCGAAACGCTCGCCGGCGGGGCGGATGGCCTCGTGGGCCTCCTGCGAGTTCTTGACCTTGCGCTGATACTGGCGCGGCGCGTCGGCGACGTACTCGCGGCCGTAGAGCTCCGACGCCTGGCGGCGCGCGGCCTCGATGCCCGACTTCGACAGCGTCGTCGAGTCGGTTCGCATGTAGGTGATGTGGCCGTTTTCGTACAGGCGCTGGGCGATGCGCATGGTGCGCTCGGAGGTGTAGTGGAGCTTGCGCCCGGCCTCCTGCTGCAGCGTCGACGTCATGAACGGCGGGTAGGGCCGGCGGGTGTACGGCTTCTCCTCGACGGAGGCGACCTGCAGGGTCGCGCCGGTCAGTCCGTCGGCAAGCGAACGGGCGTCGGCCTCGCGCAGGACGGTGACGCCCTCGGGCTTCTTCAGCTGGCCGCGGTCGTCGAAGTCGCGGCCGGCGGCGACGCGCTTGCCCTCGACGGCCGACAGGCGGGCGTCGAAGCGGCGCGGCTGGGTGCGGTCGGCGGGCTCGGACCCGGTGTCCAGCGTCGCGTCAAGGTCCCAGTAGCTGGCGGAGATGAACGCCATGCGCTCGCGCTCACGCTCGACGATGACGCGGGTGGCCACGGACTGCACGCGGCCGGCGGACAGCCGCGGCATGACCTTCTTCCACAGCACCGGCGAGACCTCGTAGCCGTAGAGGCGGTCGAGGATGCGGCGGGCCTCCTGCGCGTCGACCAGGTTCTGGTCGAGTTCGCGGGTGTTGTTGGCGGCCTCGAGGATCGCCGGCTTGGTGATCTCGTGGAACACCATGCGCCGCACGGGCACCTTCGGCTTGAGCACCTCGAGCAGGTGCCAGGCGATGGCCTCGCCCTCGCGGTCGGGGTCGGTGGCGAGGTAGAGCTCGTCGACGCCGGCCAGCAGCCGCTTCAGCTCGGCGACCTTCTTCTTCTTGTCCGGGCTGACCAGGTACAGCGGCTGGAAGCCGTTGTTCACGTCGACGCCGAGCCGCGCCCACGATTCCTTCTTGTATTTGGCCGGGATGTCGGCGGCGCCGCGGGGCAGGTCGCGGATGTGGCCGACGGACGCCTCGACGATGTAGTCGTCGCCGAGGTACGGCTGGATCTTCCGTGCCTTGGTCGCCGACTCGACGATGACGAGTCGCTTGGTGCCCTTTTCGTCTGCCACCTGGTAACTGCCCTGCAACTTTCACGGTCGATGTCGGGGCCCGAGGTCCGGGTTCCCTGGTGGGCCGATGTTGGCCCGAGCCGAATCTAAAGGGATACCGTACACATGACTTCCCCGGTCGCCGCCGAACAGGGGTGTGACGGGAATCCCCCTTCCGGGGGACGGGAGACGCCACTCACCATCGCTTGACCTGCGGGTTTGCGGGATGGTTTCACGTCCCGGGAAAACTTCGCGGCCGTGCTTGACGACGTCCCGGAAATGGCGTCGTCCTCCGTCGCCCGCGGTCGCTCGCCGCCGCATGGCGCACCCGGTGCGATTGCCCGGGAACGACGACGGCCCGCCGCGGAGCACCATCCCCGTGGGGACGGAACTTCACGACGGGCCGTTGGCCCCGCTTGCTTTCAGCGGAGCCGGCGTCTGTTCAGCTCAGGCGCGAACGCCCACAACCGATGTAGATGTGCCGAGATTTAGAGACCGTGGACGTTCAGAGCCTGGGGGCCCTTCTGACCTTCACCGATCTCGAACTCGACGGGCTGGTTCTCTTCGAGGGTCTTGAAGCCGGAACCCTGAATCTCAGAGTAGTGAACGAAGACGTCGTTGCCTCCGTCGGCCGGGGCGATGAACCCGAAACCCTTCTCCGAGTTGAACCACTTAACGGTGCCCTGTGCCATTGTTGATGTACCCCTTTAGGTTGTTGGACGTGAGCGCGCCGCCTTACAGACGACGATTCAGTAGGTCAGTGTGCCACGAATCGACCGAATGTTCTGCTTCCGGGGTAGATCGACCCTCGAAAAACACCGGCGACGGGGGCAATGGTTTTCCACGAGAAAGGCGGTCAAGTGCGAGGATTCGGTCGAGAATTGCTCGAACCCGTCATTTCCGCCCACCCCCGCGCGACCGTCACCCACATCGCGGATTTGCCCCCGCGGGAGGGTCGGGCGGTCGATTGGCCGTCGTGGGTGCCCTCCCATCTGGTCGCCGCACTCGACGATAGGGGCATCGCCCGGCCCTGGACGCACCAGGCGATCACCGCCGACCACGCGTGGGCCGGCCGCCACTGCGTGGTGGCCACGGGCACGGCGTCGGGAAAATCCCTCGGTTATCTGTTGCCGGTGCTCACCGGGCTCATGGCGGATCCCGCCGCGACGGCACTGTATCTTTCGCCGACCAAGGCCCTGGGCGCCGATCAGCTCGCCGCCGCACGCGAACTCGCCCTCGATGCGGTGCGTCGGGGACGTGGCGGCGGGGCGTCGTCAAGCGATGAACCCGGCGACGTGCACGCCGTGCAGGTCGCGTCCTACGACGGGGACACGCCCAAGGACGTGCGGCGGGCGGTGCGCGAAGGTGCGCGGTGGATCTTCACCAACCCGGACATGCTGCACATCGGCATGCTCGCCCGGCACCAGTGGTGGGCGCGGGTGCTGCGGAAGTTGGAGTACGTCGTCGTCGACGAGTGCCACGCCTACCGCGGGGTATTCGGCGCCAACGTCGCGCTGGTCCTGCGGCGCCTGCTGCGCATGGCCCGCCACTACGGCGCGAACCCGACGGTGGTGTTCGCCTCCGCGACGACGGCCGATCCGGCGGCGCAGGCCGCGCGGCTGATCGGCGAGCCCGTGGAGGCGGTGCTCGACGACGGCGCGCCGGTCGGCGAACGCACCATCGCCCTGTGGGAGCCCGGCCTGCTGCCCGACCTGACCGGCGAGAACGGCGCGCCCGTGCGCAGGCCCGCCGTGACGGAGGCCGCCGACATCATGGCGGACCTGCTCGTCGACGGCGCCCGGACGCTGACGTTCACGCGGTCGCGGCGCTCGGCCGAGACCATCGCGCTGGGCGTGCGGGAGCGCCTGGCAAAGCGCGGCCGCGGCGACGTCGGCGACCGCGTCGAGTCCTACCGCGCCGGCTACCTGGCCGAGGACCGCCGCGAGATCGAGCGCCGCCTCGACGACGGCGATCTGCTCGGAGTGGCCACCACCAACGCCCTGGAGCTGGGCATCGACGTCGGCGGGCTCGACGCGGTGGTGCAGGCCGGCTTCCCGGGGACGGTGGCGTCGTTCTGGCAGCAGGCCGGGCGCGCGGGCCGACGCGGGCAGGGGGCGCTGGTGGTCATGGTCGCCCGCGACGACCCGATGGACACCTACCTGGTCCACCACCCGTCGGCCCTGCTCGGGCGCCCGGTGGAGGCCACCGTCTTCGACCCCGCCAACCCCCACGTGCTGCGGGGCCATCTTTATTGTGCGGCGGTGGAATTGCCGCTGACCGACGACGTGCTCGCCGGCTGGGATGCGCTGGACGTCGCCGCGGACATGGCCGCCGACGGTTGGCTGCGCAAGCGGGCCGGCCGCTGGTACCCCACCGACCGCGACGAGGGCCCGCGCATGGCCGGGGCGCACGGCGCGGTGGACCTGCGCGGCGGCAGCGGGCAGGACGTGGCGATCGTCGACGGCACCGACGGGCGGCTGCTGGGCACCATCGACGTCGGCCGCGCGATGCAGCAGATCCACGATGGTGCGGTCTACCTGCACCGGGGCGAGAGTTTCGTCATCGACCATCTGGACCTGGAGTCGCTGCTGGCCACGGCGCACCCGGAGGAGCCGGAATGGTCGACGCATTCGCGGATGGACACCGACATCCGGATCCTGGAAATCGACGTCGTGCGCGACGTCGCCCCGGGCATCCAGGTCGCCTCGGTGGAGGTCGAGGTCGAGCACCGGGTGACGTCGTACCTGCGGCGGCTGCCGTCGGGCGAGGTGCTCGATTCGGTGGAGCTGGATTACCCGCCGGAGGTTCTGGAGACCCGCGCCGTGGCGTACACGCTGTCACCGGCGGTGCTGCGGCGGTGGGGCGTCGACGTGGCCGACGTGCCCGGCGCACTGCATGCCGCCGAGCATGCCGCGATCGGACTGTTGCCGCTGGTGGCGACGTGCGACCGATGGGACATCGGCGGGGTGTCGACGGCGCTGCACATCGATACCGGGCAGCCGACGGTGTTCGTCTACGACGGCCATCCCGGCGGCGCGGGCTTCGCCGACCGCGGTTTCGAGGCCTTCCCCGCGTGGATCCGCGCCACCCGCGATGCCGTGGCCGCGTGCGAGTGCGAGTCCGGTTGCCCGTCGTGCATCCAGTCGCCGAAGTGCGGAAACGGCAACGAGCCGCTGGACAAGGCCGGGGCGATCAAGGTCCTGTCCGGGCTGGCGGCGGCGCTGGAGGGCTGAGGTCGGGGGGCGTGCCCGGGTCATCCCGGGTCGCCGGTCTTCGCGGCCTCCCATGCGGCGCCCGCCGGGCCGCACGACTAGTATTCCGAAACATGATCGACGCCGACCAGATCCCCGCCAACGCCCTGAAGGGCCTCAAGGTCCTCAACCTCGCCGTCAACGTCCCCGGCCCGTGGGCCGCGGCGCGGTTGGGGATGTTCGGCGCGGAGGTCACCAAGGTCGAACCGCCGACGGGCGACCCCCTCGAGGCGTGGTGCCCGTCCTGGTACGCCGAGATGGCGCAGGGTGTCAACGTCGAGCGCGTCGACGCCAAGTCCGGTGCCGGCCGCGCCCGGCTCAACGAGCTTTTCGACGGCGCCGACGTCGTGATCACCTCCGTCCGCCCCTCGGCGCTGGCGCGCATGGGCATCGCCGACGCCGTCGACGAGCACCCGCACCTGTGCCACGTGGAGATCGTCGGCGACTCCGAGGATCCCGAGCACCCCGGCCACGACCTGACCTACCAGGCCGCGGCCGGTTCCCTGAACCCGCCGTCGCTGCCGCGGGTGCTGCTCGGCGATCTTCTCGGCGCCGAGCGCGCCACCTCCGCCGCGCTGGCGCTGCTGGTGCGGCGCGGCGTCACCGGCCACGGCGGCCTGGCCCGCATCGGCCTGCGCCAGGCCGCCGATGCCGGCGCCGCCGGTCACCGCCACGGCATGACGTCCGAGGGCGGCTTGCTCGGCGGCGGCGTGCCCACCTACGGCCTTTACGAGGTCGAGGACGGCTGGGTCGCCGTCGCCGCCCTCGAGCGGCATTTCCACTCCCGCCTGGAGGACCTGACCGGTGCCACCGACCGCGAGACGCTGGCGAAGTACCTCCGCAGCCGCAAGCGCGCCACCGTCCTGCGCTGGGCCCACGATCACGATCTGCCCATCGCCGCCGTCGAATAGGCCGGGCGCTGCCCTCGATCGCCTCCCTTCATCGCCTCCCTTCAGCGCTGCGCTTCATCGCTTCTCTTCAGCGCCTCCCTTCACCGCTTCCCGGCACCGCGTCACTGCATCGCTCCACCCCCTTCCCCGACGGGACCGGCCCGGGCGACCGCGGTTCTCTCGCCACGCTGGACGGTGACCTGCACGTCCTCGCCATCACGGGCGCACCCGGCCAGTTCCGAGCCGTTGGCCACCGCGATCTGACCGGCGGCGTCGCAGCCCCCTCCCCCTCGTTGCGCGTCGACGGCCCCGGCCACCGCCGCCAGGTCCGCCGCGATCCCCGCCCGACGCTGTTCCACCAGACCGGCTCCGGCGTGGATCGCCGCCAACGCCAGCGCCAGCACCAACGCGGTGATGAATGCGCCGGTCACCGTCGTCGAACCGCGGTCGTCGCGGAGCAGCCTCGATCCCGGCTCCGGTCCCGGCCCCGGATTCACTGGCCGGCCGGGTCTTCGATCAGGGCGGCGGCGCGGCCGGTGACGTCGTAAAGCGCGAGGCGTTTGGCCACGGTCACCTCGACCATGCCCGCGCGCTGCACCACCGACACCCGAGCCCCGCCGACCGCGCCGCGCACCGAATTCGCCGCCTCCGCATCGCCCCGGGCCTCCGCGCGGGCGATGTGGCCGGCGGCGTCGGTGACCGCCAGATGCGTCGCCACCACCGCGATCGCGCCCAGAGCGACCATCAGCACCGCGATGAGCGTCGACAACGCGAACGCCGTCTCCACCGTCGCCTGCCCCGAATCGCCGGCGAGCAGGCGACGCACCCTGCGGATCATTGGGTGTTCAGCGCCCGCTCGATGATGTCGGTCAGGGCGTCGGTGATCTGGCCGCCCGTGACCACGGTGTACAGCAACGCGCCGAACGCCGCCGCGGCCACGGTGCCCAAGGCGTATTCGACCGTGCTCATCCCGTGGTCGTCGGCGGCGACGCCCAGCGCACGCTCGCGCAGCGTGCGGAACAGTCGGGCGACCGGGTTCGCGGCCGCCCGCGGGACCGCGGTGCCGGAGGTGGCGGTGCCGGTTTCGATTCCGGCGCCGGTGAGGATGCCGGTGCCGGCGATGACAGGCGTGCCGGTGCCGGCCTCGGTTTCGGCGTCAATGTCGGAGTCGATGTCGGCGGGATTGCCGGTCCAGATGTCGGGGTCGATGGTGGTCATGGTTCCTCCTGAAAGGTGGTGGATGAAAAGAGTCGGGTGAACAAGTTGCGTGGCAGTGTCGGGTGACGGTGCCCAATCAGCGGGGCCGATGATTTCCCGGTTGTTCCCGCAGGTGACGTCGATGTATTTGACGTCGATGTGCTTGACGACGCCGGCGGCCCCCTGATCCGCCCGGCTCCCCCGGCATGCCCGATTCGCGTGCTCATGCCGGGCCGACCGTCAATGAGCCGAGCATCGTGCCCGCCAGCCCCGCGATGGTGGGGATCAGGCCCAGCACCACGAAGGCGGGCAGGAAACACAGCGCCAGCGGACCGGCGATGAGCACGCCCGCACGTTCGGCGGTCGCCTCCGCCGCATCGCCGGCGGCCGCCCTCCGTGCCACCGCCAACTCCGCCACGCCGGCGGCCATCGCGGCCCCCGAATCCCCGGAGCGGCGGGCCAACGCCACGAGGTCCGCCAGTTCCGGGACGGCGGCCAGCGCCGACCACGGGGCGGACGCCCCCAGCGACAATCGGCCCGCGACATCGGACAACGGGCGCGCCAACCGGGCGGGGACCGCCGACGCCGTCGCCGCCGCGGCATCTCCGGGAGGCATGCCGGAGTTCATGCAGGCGGCCAGCAGATCCAGGGCCGCGGCCGCATCGAGCAGCTCCATCGGATTCGGGGCCCTCGTCCGCGGTCCGGCCACCCGACGCAGCGCCGGTGGCAGGCGATCGAGCACTGCGCCGCGTGTTCCCCCGTCTACGGAGTCAGCGGGCGGCCCCTCGTCTTCGCCGCCGCCGGCCACCGCTTCGCGCTCACCGTCGATGCCCGGCCACCGATCCATCGAGCGGGCCCGGACCGGGATCAGCGCCGCAAGGGCCAGGAGCAGCAGCGCCCACGTCATGAGGCCCCCTCCGCCGTGGCCAGAATCCGCGTCCCCCACAGCACTCCCGCACAGGTCAGCCCCACCCCGACGACGAGAACGACCCCGCCCACACCGCCCCCGAACAGGAATTGCAGCGGCCGCGCGCCAAGCAGCTGCCCCATGACCACGCCGAACATCGGCAACGCCATGAGGATGAACATGGTCACCCGCGGGCCCGCCAACGCCGCCGCCGTCCGCGACCGGTGAGCCCGGCGCGCGGCGATGTCCCCTCGCCCGTGGTCGATGACGTCGGCCAACCGCAGCCCGTGGACTTCCGCGACCCGCCACGCATCGGCGAGCCTGCGCAGCTCGACCATGGCCGGCCCACCGCCGACGGCCCGGTCCAGCGACCCCGCCACCGCCCCTCCCAGCCGGGCGCGCGACGCCGCCTCCCCCAGCGCCCCGCCCAGCGGCTCGCCGGCTTCATCCGCCGCCGCGGTCAACGCCGACACCGGCGTGGCCCCGGCCCGCAGGTCGGCGGCGAGCACGTCGGCGGCCCGCGCGGCGGACGCCGTCCCTTCCTCGGCTCCCGCGCGCCGCCGGGCCTGCGACACCAGCGACATCGCGGTGCGCGCGACAATCACCGCCGCCAACGCCACGTGCGGTCCCGCCAACAGCAGTGGCGCCGCGGCGACGAACCATGCCCATCCGGGCAGCTTCACGACGCCGCCGCGGTCCGGTTCGCCGGCTCCGGGATCAAATTCGGGAAGCCGGTCACGGGCGTCGGGCGACGGCCACCCCCACAACGCCGCCGCGAACAACAGCGGCGCGAGCGCCGACGTGCCCATCATCGGGCCACCTCCGAGTCCGACGTGAGCCGCCGGAACGTCCCCATCGCCGCTCCTTCGCCGTCCCGGTGGTGCCACGCGGTGCGCACCGTCACGGGGTTGCCGTCGAGCACCCCGACCTGGGCCAATCGGCGCCGCCCCGCCGCACGCTCGACGGCCAGGACTATCCGCAGCGCAGGCGCCAGCTGTGCGTGCAGCGCAGTGCGCCCCAGACCGCCCAGCGCGCCCAACGCCTCGAAGCGCGCCGGCACGTCGGCCGCGGTGTTCGCGTGCACGGTGCCCGCCCCGCCGTCGTGGCCGGTGTTGAGCGCCGCCAGCAGATCGACGACCTCGCCGCCGCGGATCTCCCCGACCACGATCCGGTCGGGCCGCATGCGCAGCGCCTGCCGCAGCAGGTCCCTTTGGGTGATCTCGCCGGCACCCTCGATGTTCGGCGGTCGGGCCACCAGCTTCACCACATGCGGATGATCGGGGTGCAGCTCCGGGGTGTCCTCCACGCACAGGATCCGCTCGCGTGCGGGCACCTCGGCGAGCAGCGCCGACAGCAACGTCGTCTTTCCCGTGCCGGTTCCCCCGACGACCACGAAGGCTCGTCGTGACGCGATCACCCGCCGCACCAGATCCGCCGCGACCCCGGCCACCGACCCCGAAGCCACCAGGTCGTCGAGCCCCATCGCCGCGCGCCGCAGCACGCGCAAGCTGATCAGCGTGTTGCCGTCCGCCGGCGGCGACAGCATCGCGTGGACGCGCACGCCCGCATCACCGGCCCCGCCCGGCAGATGGCCGTCGACGAAGGGCTGCGCGTCATCCAGGCGCCGCCCGCATGCCGACGCCAACCGCACCGCCAACCGCCGGACCTCCGCATCGTCGCGGAATCCCACGTCGACGCGCTCGGGCCCGCCACCGCGGTCGATCCACACCGCATCCGGCGCGGTGACCAGCACATCCGTCACGCCGGGCAGACGCAGCAACCGGTCCAGCGGCCCCGCGCCGACCAGTTCACCGCGCAACGTCCGCAGCAGTGCCAGCAGTTCCGCATCACCGACGACGCCACCGGTTTCCTCCCGCACCGCCCGCGCTATGTCCTCCGCCCCGGTGCCCGCCGCCGATTCCACCAATCGCCTGCGCACCCGGTCGAGCAGTCCCGCGTCGATGGTCCCGGCCATCACCGTCACCACCGCTCCCCGCGGCCGCGCCCGTCTGCGAGGTCCAGCAGCGGTGCCACCGAACCGAGCAGCTTTCCGACGCTCCGCCCGAGTCCATCGACCTCGATCTCCCTGGGCAAACCCCGGATGTGAGGCAATTCGGCGACCACGTCGAGCCCCGTCGCAAAGCAAACGTCGTCGACCGTCACCCCGCCCGGGGCGGGCCACCTGACCACGGCCACCGGGTCCCCGCCCATGCGCCGCAGCGCCGATGCCCGGCGCGCCGCGGCGGCCAGGCCCCGGACGGTGGCGGGGACGACGATGGCCAGCGCGTCGGCGCGGGGTGCGACGACCTCCGCGATCGGTCCGGCAGCGGGCACGTCGACCACGGCGGTGCCGCCGGCGCCGACGACGGCGTCGATGACCGCCGCCACCGTCGGAGCAGATATCGACCACCCGTCGTCGGCGCGCGACCGCGGCCCCGTGAGAATCCCCGGCCCCGGCATTCCCGGGGCCCCGCCGAACTGCCCGGTCCCGCCGCGCATGCGGGCCGTCGGCACGGCCGCGAAGAGGGCCTCCGCGTCCAGGGCCCCGGCATCGGCGCGCACGTCGGGCCATCGCACGCCGGGTTCGGCTTCCGCCCCGAGCAGCAGGTCCGCGCCGCCGGACCATTCGTCGGCGTCGACGAGCAGCGCATCACCGTCCCGGGCCGCGGCCAGCGCGATCACGGCCGCACACGTCGACGCGCCCGCCCCGCCGACCGCAGGGGTGCAGGCGATGACCCGCCCGGCGCGCACCATTCCGGGTCGCCCGATCCACCCCACCAGCTCCGCCCCGCAGGACGGCAACGGCACGGGATCGCCGCACCCCAGCTCGGCGGCCAGGCGCGCGGGAGGGTCGGAATCGTCGGAATGCAGCAGGTACAGGCCATCCCGGCCCAATCGGGCGGCATCACCGTGCAGAACGCCGCGCAGGCCTCCCCCAGCGCCGCTCCCCGCGCCGTCCCGGACCCCGGCGCGCTCCGCACGCTCCAGCAACCCCTTGGCCTGCCCCGCGTCGATCAGGATCGCCGCGCACCTGCGCCACGCGGCACCGCTCGGATCCGGGTCATCCACCCGCACCGCGCGCCGCCCCGTCGCCGCGATGATGGTCGCGGCCTCCTGCTCCAGCTCGGGGTCCTCGACGGCGATGATCACGTCTTCCGGGCCGGCGGGCCCGGTCGTCTGCTCGTCCATGCCCCGAACCATGCCGACGCGGCCGGAAATCCACGCGGCGGACGGCCGTCGCAAAGCCCCGGAATGTGGATGGATCCGCCCCTGTGGAAAACATTCACTTCGCATGGCTCCGCGCCCATTCGGCCGCGCGGCACGCGTGGAAATAGCGACGCCCCGCGCCGGGGGGGGGGATTGGCGCGGGGCGTCTGACCCGGCTTCGGGGGGGGTGAGCCGGGGGCGGCCGCACTGTATGTCGGGGCCAGCCAGGACAAGTATGACACAACACCAGAGGGCTGCCAACCTGAACGGGAAAAGCTTTCGCCGCCCTCGAAATCGCCCCGGATCACCGCCCGCACCTGCAGCGGAGCGTCACCGCGCACGGCGGACGCTCCCGGTGAATCCGTCACGTCGCTATGCTCGGCACCGTGACCGCAGAAGATCAGCGCCTTCCGACGCCGCCGCGCGCGACGTCGACCGTGGCCGCGTTCTTCGACCTGGACAAAACCATCATCGCCCGCAGCTCGGCCTACGCGTTCGGGCGGCAGTTCATGGAATCGGGCCTGCTCACGCCGTCGGGGATGATGCAGATGGCGCTGGGCCAGGCCATGTACATCTCCGGCGGCCACGACCACGACCAGATGGAGGCCGCCCGCGACCAGCTCTCGGCGATGGTCACCGGCTGGCGCGCCGACCACGTGCGCCGCATCGCCGAAGAGTCCCTGCACCAGGTGATTTCGCCGTACGTGTACAAGGAGGCCATCGAGCTGATCCGGCATCACCGGGCGCTGGGCCACGACGTGTTCATCGTGTCGGCCTCCGCCGCGGAGCTGGTCGAGCCGATCGCCGCGGCCCTGGGCGTGCGCGAGTGCGTGGCCACGCGCCTGGAGGTCGTCGACGGCGTTTACACCGGCGAGGTGCCCTTCTTCTGCCGCGGCGGCAACAAGGCCGCGGAGTTGCGCCGCATCGCCGCCGACCGCGGCTACGACCTGTCGCGCTGCTACGCCTATTCGGATTCGGGCACGGATGAGCCGATGCTCTCCGTCGTCGGCCACCCGGTGGCGGTCAACCCGGACAAGCCGCTGCGCAAGATCGCGGAGGAGCGCGACTGGCCGATCCGCATCTTCCGCAACCCCGAGCCCCTGTTCCGCCGCACGGGCCCGCGCGTGACGGGCATCGCCGCGGCGGCGGTGGGTGCGGCCGCGCTGGTGGCGGGCATCATTGCTTCACGACGCGGCGGGGACGGCGCATAGCCGCCAACCCACTTCGCCGCGCCGCCGTGTGGCGCGGGCCTACACCGATTCGGCGATGCCGCGCGCCTCGACGGCACCGGCCTCGAGCCCGGCCAGGTGCAGCAGGATCCAGCGGCGCACGCCCTCCGGGTCGCCGGAGGCGAAGGCCTCCGCGGCGGCACGGTATTCGTCGCGGTGGCGGGTCCAGTGCACCTCCGGCACCGCCAATCCCCGGGGGTCGGAACCGCCGGCGATCGTCGTCAAGCGCGACGCCGCACGGGCCACGATGCCGTTGTTGGCGGCGAAGGGGCGCATGGTCAGCAGCTCGCCGTGGACGACGGCCGACAACACGGGGTCCGGGACCGACGTGCCGCCCGAGACCAGGTCGCCCAGCAGGTGCAGGCGCTGCTCCTTCATCGCCGCCGACAATTTGTCATCGCCGACGGGGCGGCCGGCTTCGGAGGAACGGGCGTCGGTGGGGGCGTCGGCGAGCTCGGGGCCGGTGGGCGACGCGATGAGCGCCAGGCGGGCCAGCACCTGGATCGGGGCGCGGCGCCACACGCGGACCGTTTCGTCGATGGCCTCCGGGGCGATGGGGTCGGCGGCGCGCAGTGCAGCGGCCAGCGTCGGGTCGGTGACGTCGCCGTCGGCGGGCAGGGCCGGCTCGCCGCCCTCCAGCCACGCGGAGGCGCGGGCGCCGCGCAGCACCGATTCGGCGCCGGTGACGGTCCACTTGCGCAGGTTGGCACGGTGGCGGTGCACCGCCGAGATGGCTTCGGCGGCGCGTTCGGCGGCCTCGGCGACGCCCTCCAGGTCCATCAGCGGGGCGAGGGGATCGGGTCGGGTGGTTCCGTCGGTCATGTCCCCAGATTAGGGGCGGCGCCCCGGCCCCCGGGCCAAAGGCCGGGAATTGCCGGCGGACCGCGGGGTGAATCGCGGTGAAAATGCGGACCAACCGCGCGCAGGCGGGCACAATGGGTACTATTGCCGGGAGAGTTGCGCCGTTGCCAATGGCGTCTCGGATCCCCAGCGGGCGTCCCACGGGCCGCCCCGCGAAGGCTCCGGCAGCATCGACAAGCAATCGACCGCACCGAGTACAGCACCGATTTACGCAGGAGGACGCACGTGAACAGCGACAACAAGAAGGGCCTTTTCACGGACGGCAGCGAGTCCGTGTCGCCGCGCGTGACGGCCGTGCCGCTGAGCGACGTGGACACCCACGCCCCGGGCGAGGCCAGCATCGGCACCCTGGTGCAGTCCGCGTCCGCGCAGGTTTCGTCGCTGGTCCGCGCCGAGGTCGAGCTGGCCAAGGCCGAGCTCGCGGGCGAGGCCAAGAAGGCCGGCGTCGGCGCCGGGTTCTTCGCCGTGGCCGGCGTCGTGGCCCTGTACTCCTCGTTCTTCCTGTTCTTCTTCCTCGCCGAGCTCATCGCCGAGTGGCTGCCGCGTTGGGCGGCGTTCCTCATCGTGTTCGTGCTCATGCTGGTCATCGCGGGCGTCGCGGCGTTCCTCGGCCTGCAGAAGGTCAAGAAGGTCGGCAAGCCGGAGAAGACCATCCAGTCCGTGCAGGAGCTCAAGACGGTCATCCCGTCCAGCGGCAACGCCTCGCGCAACCCGTCGCACGCCACCGCCGACGGCCTGTACACCTAGACCGGCCGGCGCGCGAGCGCCTTCCGGTCACCGGCTTCGACGCGAGGAATGACGCGGTGAACACCGAACTTCCCGGCGGCGCCGACGCCCCCGCCCCGCACCCCGACGACGTGCTGCTGAACGGACCGTGGACCCATCGCATGGTCCACGTCCGCGGCCAGCGGCTCCACGTCGCCGAGTGCGGGGCTTCGTCGTCTCCGCTGGTTCTTTTCCTGCATTCCGCCACGGGCGGCTGGTTCGATTGGCGGCGGGTGCTGCCGTTGCTGACTGACCTGCCGGTTCACGCCGTGGCGGTGTCGCTTCGCGGGTACGGCACGTCGGATCGGACGCCGTCGGGTTACCGGCCCGACGCCGCCGCCGATGATGCGGCGGGGCTCATCCGCGCGCTGGGCCACTCCAGCGCGATCGTGGTGGGCCAGGGTTACGGCTCGTTGGTGGCGTGGACGCTGGCCGCCCGCGCGCCCCGGCTGGTGTCGGGCGTGGTGGCCTGCGGCATGCCGCATCCGGTTGCTTGGCGACGGGAAGCACTGCGCCGTCCCTTCTCCAAGCCGCTCAGGGCGTCATGGTCCTTCGGCAAGCACGCGACCATGTTCGGCAGGCTCGGCCGCGCGGGCCGTTCGGCCCGGGGCATCGTCGCCGATTCGATGAAGCTGTCGGGGCCGGGTTTCGCCGAGACCCCGGAGGGCCGGGAATCGGCCCGGCTGATGGACGCGTCGCTGCGGGCCGGTGCGCTGTCCCCCGCCCTGCGGCACCTGGAATGGCTCGCCTCCCCGACCGGCCCGTCGTGGCACCGCTGGATGTCCTCGTTGTCGGGGGCGGCCATGCCGCCGACGTGGATCGTCGTCGGCGCCGGCGATCCGCTGGTCTCGCGGCGGTCGCTGGCGGAGTCCCATGCCCTCGAGACGGTGATGCTGCCCGGCGTGGGCCATCACCCGCCGTTGGAGGCCCCCGACGAAGTCGCCGAGGTGATCGTCGCGGCCGTGCGCCGGGAGCACCCGGACCTGATCTGACCTTGCCCGATCGGGCGCAACCCGATCTCACTCCGCCCGGTCCGCGGCATCTCCGGGCCGCGGCGTGACCAGGATCTACTGGGCCACGCACTCCCGGGTGTCGGCGGCCTCGATGAGGCCCCCGGCGGCGTCGATGTGGGCCCGGGCTTCCGCGGCGGTCAACGCGTAACCGGTCTGGTCGTCGTTGACGCCCGCGCCGAAGACCACGCCCAGCGCCTCACCCTGCGGGGTGATCAGCGGGCCGCCGGAGTTGCCGTGCCGGACGTCGGACCGCAGCACGTAGGCCTCGCGGTCGTGGCGGCTGGCGGCGTAGATGTCGGGGCCGCGGATCAGCAGCTTTTCCTCGATGCGCGCGGCGGTCGCCGTGAACGGGCCGGACTCGGGGAAGCCGAGCACCACCGCGCCGTCGCCCGGCGCGCCCTCCTCCGGCGCCCACGGCAGCGGATCCAGCGGCAGGTCCCAGGCGCGGAGGATGGCGATGTCGTCGAGCGGATCGAAGTACACCACGCGGGCATCGGCCATGCCGGCGACGGTTTCCAGGCGCACGGTCTCCACTCCGGCGACGACGTGGGCGTTGGTGACCACCAGATCCGGCGCCACCACGAAACCGGTGCCCTGCAGCAGGCGGCGGCACTGCGGCGCCTCGCCGAGCACGCGGACGATGGACGGCCGGATGCGGTCCACCACGGCCTGGTCGATGACCGCCGGGTCAGCGGGGGTGTCGTCGTGGACGGGCCGCTGGTCGAAGGGCGCGATGACGGCGGGCACGCCGGAATCGTCGATGCGGCGCACGATCGACGACGGCAGCCCCGCCCAGGACTCGGGCGCGACGCCGTCGACGGTGGCAAGGACGGTCGATTCGCGCACGGAGTCGCCGACCTGCCCTGGCATCACGGTGGCCAGCGGCAACGCCACCATCCAGGCCACCAGCAGCGTGGCCACGCCCTGCACCACGGCGCCGAATCCGGAGTCGAGGCCCACGGCCATGGGCGAGCGCATGCGGTTGCGCAGCGACTGCCCGGCCACCGCGCCGACCATGTGGCCGACGATGACCAGCCCGATGAGCACGCCGACGCCGACGATCAGCCGGGCCGCGCGCCCTTCCACCAGATCCATGGCGATGGGCGCGAGCTCCAGGCCGACGATGCCGCCGGCGACGACGCCGATGATCGACAGCAGCGCCGCGACGGCCCCCTGCCGCCAACCCAGGGCCATCGCGCCGAGGACGGCGAGCATCAGCAGCATGTCGAGCACGATTCCGCCGCTCATCGCCTCCATCATCGTCTGGTCCCGTCCATGCCGAAGGTTTCCCGGTTCGCGGACTTCGCGAGCGTCTCGCGCAAGTCCAGCACCGTGCCATCATCCCACGGCTCCGCCCAGCCGGCGCCTTCCAGCAGGTGATCGAGGACGCCGCCGGTGAACCCCCACACGACGAAGTCGCCGACGCGGAACGCCGGCCCGTTCCACGATTCCCAGCCGACGCGGATGCGGTTGGCGGGGTCGACCAGGTCGCTGATGCGCACGGGCAGCACTTCGGCGGTTTCGTTGGGGTCCATGGCGCGCAGGTCGTGGGGTTCGTGCCAGTACGCCAGCACGGGGTGCACGGCGAAGCCGGTGCGGCTGATGTCGATGGGGTCGAGGACCTTCAACGGCGTGACGGCGTCGGGCCGCAGCCCGGTTTCCTCCTCCGCTTCGCGCAGCGCGGTGTGCACGGCGTCGCGGTCGCCGGGGTCGCGGCGGCCGCCGGGGAAGGACATCTGCCCGGCGTGCCTGCGCAGGGTCGGGGCCCGGTGCGTGAGCACCACCAGCGCATCGTCGGGGCGTTCCGGCGCCGCGGGGTCACCGCCGAGGAGCACCAGGACGGCCGATTCATCGGGGTTTTCAAGCGGCTCGTCGACGGTCGACGCCGCGCGCCGAAGGGCCGTCAATCCCGGGTCCTCGCCGTCTCCGAGCACCGGCGCCAGCCACGGCGGGGCGACCTCGAGGCGGTGGCGCACCGGTTGGATGCCGCCGCCGGCGGCGTCGGCCCTCACGCGAGCGCCCCGCGGACGGCTGCGTCGAGGTCGTCGACGGAATCGAATGCCCGCGGCAGCACCTCCGCCACCGAACCGTCGGCGCGCAGCACCACGGTGATGGGCACGACCCGCGGCAGCTCCAGCACGGGACCGACGGCGTCGAAACCGTCCTGGTAGGACACGAACGTCTCCACGCCGAGGTCCTCCAGCAGCGCCGAGCCCCGGGACTCGCTGGTGGCGGCCTGAACGCCGACGACGCGGACGTCGGGGTTGGCCGCCGCCCACTCCTCCAGCACCGGCAGCTCCTCGCGGCACGGCGCGCAGTTCCACGCCCACACGTTGACCACGGCGGGCTTGCCCGCCAGCGCGGCGCCGAGATCGATCTCGCCCTGTTGCCCGGCTCCCAGGCACGGCAGCGACACCCCGGCCAGCGGACCGGCACCGGTGACGCCCGGCGCGGCCTCGGGGCATTCGGGGCGCTCGGCCACGACGTCCTCCATCAAGGGCTCGTCGCCCTCGGCCGTCGCATCGGCACCGCCGCCCATGGTCTGGGACACCGCGAACCACAGCACCGCCACGGTGCCGATGACGGCCACCAGAACCGCGATGATCGTCGACGTCCTCGCCGATCCCCTGGGCACCGACACCGGCCCCACGGGCTCGCGTCCGTTGTCGTCGTTCACGCCGTCACGTCCTCACGTTGTTCGTCGCCGAGCCCCGCCATGGCCAGCAGATGGCCGCGGTCCGGGGACTTGATCAGCTTCTCCGCCGTCTCCGGTTCGGCGGGCCCGGCCAGACCATACGACGGGCAGTCCGCCGCCAGGAAACAGGCTCCGCACGCCGCACGCCGCGAATGGCACACGCGGCGGCCGTGGAAGATGATGCGGTGCGAAAACCACGTCCACTCGCGGCGCTCGATGATCTCCATCATCTCGCGCTCCACGCGGACCGGGTCCTCCTCCGCCGTGAATCCCAGGCGCCGCACCAACCGGCCGAAATGCGTGTCGACGGTCAGCCCGGGCACCCCGAAAGCATTGCCCAGCACCACGTTGGCGGTCTTGCGGCCCACGCCCGGCAGCGACGTCAGCGCCTCCAGCGACCCCGGCACCTCGCCGTCGAACCGCTCCACCACGCCCTGGGCGAAGCCGATGATGTTCGCCGCCTTGGCGCGGTAGAACCCCGTCGACCGGATGATCTCCTCGACCACCGCGACGTCCGCGCCGGCCAGCGCCACCGGATCGGGGAACGCGGCGAACAAACGCGGCGTGACCATGTTGACCCGAACGTCGGTGCACTGCGCCGACAGGATCGTGGCCACGGTCAGCTCGTACGGGTCCCGGAAATCCAGCTCGCAATGCGCGTCCGGGTACGCCACCGCCAGGGTCCGGTTGACCCGCCGGGCCCGGCGCACCATGCCGCGGCGCGTTTCCGCGCCTTTGGCGGCCGGGTGCGTCCCCGGCTTGCGACGCCGCGTGCCCGTCAGCGACCCCTCGGGGCGGGTCGGCTGCGGCACTGGCGTCGGGTCGGCGGACATGGCCACATCCTAGCGGCCCGCCCGGATCGCCCCGCGCGATCCGGGACGCGTGATCCGGGCCGCACCTGCTTTACACCGTCGGGCGGGCGACCGCCCCGCCCGCGATCGGCTCCTCTCCCCTCACTACGGGGGCATCCGGCGGGCACACCCGCACCCCTCCCCGCCAACCGCGCCCCTCGCCCGAAATCGCCCCCATAACGGCCTCACCGGGGGTTCCCCGGCGCCCGATGTGGCACGCGGGCCGTCGCAAAGCGGAAAAATCCCCGGTTTGCGCTCCGCCCCCTCCCCATCAAAGAGGATATTCACCTAGAGTGGGATTCGTCACAGCACTGAGCGGCCAGACGCCGCTGAACTGCGGCGTGCCGCGAACCGGTGCGCCCCACCTTAACAATCAACGCCGCGATTCTGGCACGCGACAGGACAGGAGAACATGACCGTGGACGATGTACAGGAGATCCTCTCCCGCGCGGGAGTCTTCCAGGGAGTCGACCCGGAAGCGGTCCAGAACCTGTTGAACGAGCTGGAAACCGTGCGCTTCCCCCGGGGAACCACCATCTTCAACGAGGGTGAGCCGGGCGACCGCCTGTACATCATCATCGACGGCAAGGTGAAGCTCGCGCGCCACTCCTCCGACGGCCGCGAGAACCTGCTGACCATCATGGGCCCCTCCGACATGTTCGGCGAGCTGTCCATCTTCGACCCCGGCCCGCGCACCTCCGCGGCCGTGTGCGTCACCGAGGTCACCGCCGCGTCGATGAACTCCGACCTGCTGCACCGCTGGATCGACGATCACCCGGACATCTCCGCCCAGCTGCTGCGCATGCTGGCCCGCCGCCTGCGCCGCACCAACAACTCGCTGGCCGACCTCATCTTCACCGACGTGCCCGGCCGCGTGGCCAAGGCGCTGCTGCAGCTGGCGAACCGCTTCGGCACGCAGGAGGGCGCGAACCTCCGCGTCACCCACGACCTCACGCAGGAAGAGATCGCGCAGCTCGTCGGCGCGTCCCGCGAGACCGTGAACAAGGCGCTCGCCGAGTTCGCGCACCGCGGCTGGATCCGCCTCGAGGGCAAGTCCGTGGTCATCTGCGACACGGAGCGCCTCGCCCGCCGAGCCCGCTAGATCGCACGGCCGGGCCATTCGGGCCCGGCACGCACTTCGCCCCGCCGCATGCTTTGCGACGAGGCGTTGTCCGTTGCCCGCCGTCCCCGCCAAGAAGGAGCGGAGACGGGCGGGGCGGGCGGAGCTACTGCGCCTGGAGGTACCGCATGGTCACGCGGGTCGACTGCTCGGCGGCGTGGCGCAGCACCGGGTCGACGTCGGTGTAGATCTCGTCGACGACCTGGCCGACGGTGGCGTCCTCGCCCAGCTTGTTCAGCGCATCCTTGACCTGCACCAGGCGCTGCTCGCGGCGCTCGATGTACTTCCGCGTCATCACCGTGATGTCCGGCAGATCCTCGCCGTGGCCCGGCAGCAGGCGCACGCCGGCGCCGCGTTCCTCGAGCATCTGCAGCGTCTTGATGTACTCGCCGAGATCGCCGTCGGTCTCCGAGATCATGGTGGTGTGGCGGCCGGCGATGGTGTCGCCGGTCATGATGCCCTCGACGTCATCGTCGCCGCCGCCGGTGTGCACGAAGAAGCAGACGGAATCGGCGGTGTGGCCCGGGGTCGCCACGACCTCCACCTGCGGGGTCACGCCATCGAGGACGATGCGCTCGCCGTCCTTCAGCGGCTCCTCGTTGCCGGAGCAGTACCGCTCGTCCAACGCCCGGACGGGGGCGCCGGTGAGCTGGCGGAAACGGTGCGCGCCATCGGCGTGGTCGCCGTGGCGGTGCGTCAGCAGAATCAGCGCGACGTCGCCCGCGTAACGGTGCAGGACGTTGAGATGGCCCTCGTCCTCCGGGCCGGGATCGACGACGATGCTGCGCTCGTCGCCCTCCGCCTTGATGATGTAGGCGTTCGTGCCCTCCAGCGAGCTGTAACTGGGGTTCGGGCACAGGACGACGCCGACCGACTCGGTGATGGGACGCAGTTGGCTATACGCGGGATGCTCCATGACCACCATCCTACGTGCCCCCGCCGGGGGTTTCGCCGCCGACCACGTCACATCAGGGGAAAACACCCCGTCCGTGCATCCGGCCGCCGCACCACCACACCGCGCACTACGGCACCGCACACCACGGCAGACGAAACCGCCCGGCGGATCATGCGGGCGCCGGGCGGTTGCGTCGTAAAGCGAAAAAGTGGCGCTAGGAACGGACCTGCACGATGATCTCGACCTCGACCGGCGTGTTCAGCGGCAGCTCGTTGACGCCGACGGCCGAACGGGCATGCTGGCCGGCGTCGCCGAAGATCTCGCCGAACAGCTCCGACGCACCATTGATGACGCCGGGCTGGCCGTTGAAGCCGGGCGCCGACGCCACGAAACCGGTGACCTTGATGATGCGCTCGACGTTGTCGATGCCCACCAGATCATCGACCGCGGCCAACGCATTGAGCGCGGCGACGCGGGCGGCGGCCTTGGCCTTCTCGGCCGACACCGAACCGGAGGAATCCGAATGGCCGGCGGCGGAGATGTCCTTCACCTTGCCGGAGTGAAGCAGCTCGCCGTCGACGAAGGGCAGCTGGCCGGAGGTGTAGACGAGGTCGCCGACTCGCACCGCCGGCACGTAGGCGGCGACGGGTGCGGCGACGGCGGGCAATTCGATGCCCAGTTCGCGGAGACGATCGGAAACGGTCATGCCTACTCCCCCTTGGGGCGCTTGAGGTAGGCGACGTGCTGTTCGCCGGTGGGCCCGGGAAGGACGGTGACGAGTTCCCAACCGTCCTCGCCCCAGGTGTCGAGGATCTGCTTGGTGGCGTGCGTGAGAAGCGGAACGGTGGCGTACTCCCAGTTTGTGCTCATGCTCACACAGTAACCGGCCCGCCCGTCTATCGTTGATGGGGTGAGCGATGGCAAAGCCCGGGCGAGCGCGGGACCAGGTGCGGGGCACGGAATTTCGGCGTCCCCGGGTTCGCCGTCCGCCGCCGCGGGGAGCCCTGCCGCGGGAGGCTCGGCCGAGCCGGGTGCCGCGGCCGTGCACGTCATCACCGGCAAGGGCGGCACCGGCAAGTCGACGATCGCCGGAGCGCTGGCCCTGCGGTTGGCCGCCGGCGGCGGCCGGGTGCTGCTGGTCGAGGTGGAGGGCCGCCCGTCCATCGCGGCGACGCTGGGATTGCGCGAGTTCCCGGGCGCCCCGGCGAAGGTCGCCACGGCGGCCGGCGGCGGCGAGGTCCACGCCTGTTCGCTGGACGCCGAAGTGGTGTTGGAGGACTACCTGTCGTCGAACGTGGGGTCGTCGCTGGCCATCGCGGCGGCCCGGAAGTTCGGGGTCACCGAGTTCGCCACCACCATCGCGCCCGGCCTGCGCGACGTGCTGCTGTCCGGTTTCATCGTCGCCGAGGCGCGCCGCGGCGGGTGGTCGGCGGTGGTCGTCGATGCGCCGCCGACGGGGCGGGTGGCGCGGTTCCTCGACGTCACGCGTGCGCTCGGCGAAATCGCGACGTCGGGCCCCATTCACCGGCAGGCCGCGGACACCGCGGCGTTCCTGCGGTCGGGGTCGACGCGGGTGCACATGGTGACGTTGGCGGAGCCGCTGCCGGTGCGCGAGTCGATGGAGGCCCTCGACGAGCTCCGGGCCGTCGGCCTGCCGTTGGGTTCGGTGGTGGCCAACCGCCTGCTCGACGACGCCCTGTGCGACGCGGCCCTGTCCCTGTCCCACGACGATGTCACGGCGATTGCCGGCGACGGGCCCGTGGCGGCCGCGCTGGCCTCGGAGCTCGACGACGTCGCCGCCCGCGCGCGGGTGCAGCGCCGCTCCTTCGGCGATCTCGCCGCCGGCTGGCCCGGGCCGGTCGCGCGCGTGCCGGCGCTGCCCGGGGGCGTGCGGATCGAGGGGCTTTACGACGTCTCCGAACTCCTGTCCGACCTTGACCATCGGGAGGTGCGCGGTGAGTGACGAGAAGAGCGGCGCGGTGCACGAAGAGGAGAATCGCGCGGTGAATCAGCCGCGGGTGATAGTGATGGTCGGCTCCGGCGGCGTGGGCAAAACCACGTCGGCCGCAGCGTTGGCCGTGGGGCTGGCGGACTCCGGGCTGCGCACGGTGGTGTTGACCATCGATCCGGCGAAGCGGTTGGCGCAGGCGATGGGGCTCGACGAGCTCGGCGGCGCCCCGCAGCCGGTGGCCGGCCAGGATGGGCTGCATGCCCTGATGCTCGACCAAAATGCCCGATTCGGGGCGCTGCTGGCGGAGGCCGGTGCGCCGGAGCTGGTGGACAACCGCGTGACCGGGACCGTCGCCCGCAGCTTCGGCGGCCTGCAGGAGTACCTGGCCATGGACCTGCTGGCGCAGTTGCACGATTCCGGCGAGTGGGACGCGATCGTGGTGGACACCCCGCCGGCGCTGTCGGCCCTGGACTTCCTCGACTCCGCCGACCGCGTGCGCCGCCTGGTGCGGCATCCGCTGATGAGGTTGCTGACGTCATCGTCGACGCTGGTCGGCACCGGCGTGATGCTGCTGGGGCAGATCGTCGGCAGCGACACCTTGGCGCAGGCGGCGACGTTCGCCCGCGGCATCCGGCCCGTGGCGGATTCCATGCTGGTGAGGTCACGGGCGATGCGCGACCGGCTGGGCGAGTCGGGCGAGTTCCTCGTGGTCACGGCGCCGACGGCGGAGGCGCTGCGCGAGGCGCGGTCCTTCGCCGACTCCCTGGGCGGCCAGGGCCTGCCCGTCACCGGCGTGGTGGTCAATCGGACGCATCAGGTGCCGGAGGTCCTGCGCGGCCTGGACCTGGACTTGGGCAGCGCCGCCTCCGATGACCCGCTGGCCGCCGCCCGCGCGGCGCTGCGGCTGATCCACGAATCCCGCGTCGAGCTGTCCAACGCGGAGGAGAAGCAGATCAACCGTTTCCTGCGGCGATTCCCCGAGGTGCCGTTGACGCATGTGCCGTCGACGCGCGGCGGGGTGACCAGCCTCGCCGACCTCCGCCGGCTGGCCCGCACCATCCTCCCCGCACTCGATTAGCCGGCGGGGCTCGACGGCGCACCGCCCCCGAGCACGGAAGAACCCCGGCGGATCATCGATCCACCGGGGTTCCGGAGCTGCGGGGCGCGCGCTGCGTTGGCCGCACCGCTCCTACTGCGCGCGCCGCACCTTCTGCGCGGCCTGCTGCGCCGCGACCTGCGAGGCGTAGTAATCGGCCCAGCTGGTGACCTCGGGGTGCTCGCGCAGCATCGCGCGGCGCTGGCGCTCGGTCAGCCCGCCCCACACGCCGAACTCGACGCGGTTGTCCAGGGCGTCGGCGCGGCACTGCAGCACGACGGGGCAGTGGCGGCAGATCACGGCGGCCTGGCGCTGGGCGGCGCCGCGGACGAAGAGCTCGTCGGGGTCGATGTCGCGGCACTTGGCGCGGGTGACCCATTCCTGGCGGTCGCGGAAACTGTCGGCGCCGTTGTCGCGCTCCTCCACGAGATCGCCGCCTCGGGCGGTGCGGTTCCGGTCTGAGATGGTGGCGGTCATCATGGCCTCCTTCGGTTTTCGGCTATCCCCCCGATTCGGACGGTGGGGGGTCGTTCCCCGGCCCGCATTTCGGGCCCGGTGTGCGGTTGCGTCCGGCGCGTGGTGCTGCCTGCCGGCGGTTCCGATACCAGCTCGGGAGGGTTCCCGGAGCCGATTCCGTGCTGATTTGTTGTTGTAAGTCTATTCACACAATTTAGACAATGTCACGCAGGTCACATCCCGGGGGTGATCGTGACACATTCCTCCAGGTCGTACCATTCGGGCGGACGGCCGACGGGGGTGGAGGGGGCATCCCCCGCGATGTAACGCCGAAGGCAATCCGGCTGATGTCAGCACTTCCCCCACGTTTTCGGCCCCTCCGGCCGGGCCTCGTCGCCCACGTTGCTTTACGACGGCCACCGCCCCACCGGCACGGCCGGACATGGACGACGGTGACCGTCGTAAAGCAACCCGATGGCGCGGAAATTCCCGTGGCAGGCCCCTGCAACTAGGGTTGACCGCGTGAACGTGGGACGAAACCTGATGAAGCTCGCCGTGGCCGTGATGCTCGCCGGGCTCATCGTCGCCGCCGCGATCTTCCCCATCGCCGGCGGCGGCGGGTACCTGACGGCGCGCACGGCCGACGACCTGGCCATGTCCTCGCGCTCCGTCATCGGCGGCGAAGCCCCCGAGATCACCACCATCACCGACGCCAACGGCGACCCCATGGCCTGGCTGTACGACCAGCGCCGCACCTCCGTGGAGGAGTGGGAGATCTCGCGGGACATGAAGAACGCCATCGTCTCCATCGAGGACCGCCGCTTCTGGGACCACTCCGGCGTCGACTGGCAGGGCACGCTGCGCGCCGCGCTGGCCAACTTGACCTCCGGGTCCGTCCAACAGGGCGCGTCGACCATCGAGCAGCAGCTGATCAAGAACCACACCCTGCTCGTCGAGGCGGAGACCGAGGCCGAGCGCCGCGCCGCCACCGCCACCGACTACGGCCGCAAACTGCGCGAAATCCGCATCGCCCAGGACCTCGAAGACGAGATGACCAAGGAAGAGGTGCTCACCGGGTACCTCAACATCGTGCCGTTCGGCAACGGCGCCTTCGGCATCGAAAACGCGGCGCGCACGTACTTCGACGCCAGCGCCAAGGACCTCAACATCCCCCAGTCGGCGCTGCTGGCCGGTCTGGTGCAGCAGACCTCCGGGCTCAACCCGTACACCAACCCCGACGGCGCGATGGCCCGCCGCAACGACGTCCTGCGGGCGATGGCCGACACCGGGGCGATCACGCAGGCGCAGGCCAACGACGCCATCGCCACCGACCTGGGCGTCCTGCCCGAGCCGAACCGCCTGCCGCAGGGCTGCATCGCCGCCGGCGACCGCGGCTTCTTCTGCGACTACGTCATCGACTACCTGGCCACCCACGGCCTAGACCGCACCAAGCTCTCCCGCGGCGGCTACACCGTGAAGACCACCCTCGACCCGGTGGTGCAGGACAACGCCCAGCGCGGGCTGCGCGAACAGGCGTCGCCCACCGCCGGCGGCGTCGCCGAGGTGATGAGCATCGTCGAGCCCGGCGCCGATTCCCGCCGCGTGCTGGCGATGGCATCGTCGCGCGTCTACGGCCTCGACGCCGAAGCCATGCAGACCGTGCAGCCGCAGCCGTTCACCCCGGTGGGCAATGGCGCGGGGTCGATCTTCAAGATCTTCGCCGCCACCGCCGCCGTGGAAAAGGGCATGGGCATCGACACGTCTCTGCCGGTCCCCCGCCGCTACGAGGCGTCCGGCCTCGGCGACGGCGGAGCGGCGGGTTGCCCGCCGGGCCTGTACTGCGTCGAAAACACCGGCACCTTCCCGCCGTCGATGACGCTGCGCGAGGCGCTGGCCAAGTCGCCCAACACCCCCTTCGTCGCCATGAGCGAGCAGGTCGGCGTCGACGGCGTCGTGGACATGGCCGTGCGCCTGGGCATGCGCTCCTACACCGTGCCCGGCAGCTTCGACGGCGAGTCGTCGGTGGCGCAGTACGTCTCCGACAACACCCTCGGTTCCTTCGTCCTGGGCCCCACGCCGGTCGACGGCCTGGAGCTGTCCAACGTCGGAGCGACCCTGGCGTCCGACGGCCGCTGGTGCGAGCCCAACCCGATCGAGGAGATCATCGACCGCGACGGCAACCCCGTCCAGATCGACCGCCCCGACTGCGAGCAGGCCGTTGACGCCGGCGTCGCCCACGCCATGGCGCAGGCCCTGTCGGCGGACACCGTCGACGGCACCGCCGAAGACGCCGCCCGCGCCTACGGCTGGGACGGCCCCGTCGCGGCGAAGACCGGCACCACCGAGTCGAACCAGTCGGCCGCGTTCCTCGGCTTCACCGCCGGCCTGGCCGCCGCGGTCTACGCCTACAACGACTCCCCCACCGTCACCGAGCTGTGCACGTCGCCGCTGCGCCAGTGCGGGTCCGGCGACCTCTACGGCGGCCGCGAGCCGGCGCGCACGTGGTTCAGCGCCGTGTCCCCGATCATCGAGGACCACGGCGGCAAGACGCTGCCGGAGATGGCCCCCGAGTACGGCGCCGGCACCGCCAAGGCGTCGCTGCCGCCGGTGGAGGGCATGCAGGAGGCCGACGCACGCAAAACGCTGGAAGACGCCGGCTACAAGGTCGACTCCGTCACCGCGTCGCAGACCGGCCGCCCCCGCGGCACCGTCACCGGCGTGCGCGTCCCCGGCCTGCTGCTCGAGGGCGGCACCGTGACGCTGGAAGTGTCCGACGGCTCCCGCCGCCCGCCGCCCCCGCGCACCACGCAGGCGCCGCCGCGGCCCGCCCCGGGCGGCAGGGCGCCGAGCCTGCCCGATTCGATCAACATCCCGGGCTTCGGCCGCATCCCCCTGCCCCGGTAGCGCGGCGTCGGCTCATCGGGCTCCCGCAGCGCCGACCCCCAGTACCGCTCCCCGCGCCTACCCCTGCAGCCGCGCCTTCACGGCACCCGACAGTCGCTTGCCGTCGACGCGGCCGGCGGCCTTGGCCTGCGCCGCCTTCATGATCTGCCCCATCTGCTTCATCGACGCCGGCTCGTCCCCGCACACCTCGGCGACGGCGCCGTCGACCAATGCGGCGAGCTCGTCGTCGTCAAGCTGCTTGGGCTGGTAACGGGCGAAAACCTCCGCCTCCGCCAGCTCGTTGTCCGCCAACTCCTGGCGGCCATTGTCGGCGTACATCTCCGCCGACTCGCGGCGCTTCTTGATCTCCCGCTCGATGACCTTCAGCACCTCCGCATCCGTCAGCTCGTGCTTGGTGCCGGAGACCTCCTCGGTCTGGATCGCGGCCTTGAGCATCCGCAATGCGCCGACCGTGGCCTTGTCGCGGGCCTTCATGGCGGCGGTCATGTCGGAAACGATGGTTGCCTTCAGTTCGCTCATGGCAAAAACTCTACGCGCGCGTGCGGGGCGGTAGCGTGGCATCCGTGGCCAGAAACACCGAGAACGCTTTCCGACGTCCCCCGCGCGACCTCCCCACCCTCCCCGCCATCTTCGGCGGGCGGGGCGAATCGGCGGGGGCGGTGGCCGTCGTCAAGCGGGCCGCCCTGGTCGCGGGAGGAATCGTCGGCGGGCTCGGGCTGGCCGGCGCGGCGACGTTCGTCTACGCCAACCAAATCGAGCTGAAGGCGTTCCGCCTCAAGCGCGTTCGCGTGCCCGCGCTGCCCGCAGGCCACCGGCCGCTGCGGATCCTGCACGTGTCCGACTTCCACATGACGCGGTCGCAGCGGAAGAAGCAGCGCTGGGTCGCCGGGCTCGACGCCCTGGAACCGGACCTGGTGGTCAACACCGGCGACAACCTCGGCGGCGCCGACGCCGTGCCCGCCGTGCTCACCGCGCTGGGGCCGCTGCTCAATCGGCCCGGCGTGTTCGTGTTCGGCACCAACGACTACTTCGGGCCGAAGCCCGTCAACCCGTTCCGCTACCTCACCGGCAAGAAGCGCCGGCCGTCCGCCGAGAAGCTGCCGTGGGAGGGCATGCGCGCCGCGTTCATCGAGCGCGGCTGGTCCGACGCCACCCACCGGCGACTCGAGTTCGTCGCCGGGGGCGTGCGCCTGGCTGTGACCGGCGTCGACGACCCCCACCACGGCCTCGACGACTACGACTCCGTCGCCGGCGCTCCCAACGCCGACGCCGACCTGGCCATCGGCCTGTCGCACTCGCCCGAGCCGCGGGTGCTCGACCGCTTCGCCGACGACGGCTACGACCTGGTGCTGTCCGGCCACACCCACGGCGGCCAGGTGTGCCTGCCGTTCGAGCGGGCCATCGTGACCAACTGCGGCATCGACCGCGCGCGGGCGTCGGGACTGTCGCGCTGGACGGAGCGGATGTGGCTGCACGTCTCCAACGGTTTGGGGACGTCGCCGTACGCGCCGGTGCGGCTGTTCTGCCCGCCGTCGGCGACGCTCATCGAGGTGGTGGCGCGGGAAAGCTGAGGCGATACCGGCGGAGAGCTGCCGTTTTGCCTTTTCCGGCGGGGGCGGTCTAGAGTTGTCGACGTTGCAGCGTGCACCGCTGGTCCGCAATCGCGGCCCGGAAACGATGCGACTTTCTTTACCGGGGTATGGCGCAGCTTGGTAGCGCGCTTCGTTCGGGACGAAGAGGCCGTGGGTTCAAATCCCGCTACCCCGACCATGTGAATCAACCGCCGACCTGCGAAAGCAGGCGGCGGTTTTTTCGTGCGCGGGGGCGTGGGCGGGGCGGTCGCAGGTCGGCCGACGCGGGGCGGGCGGGCACCGCACACAACTCGATCGCACGGCGCGCAGGTTGGCCGGGGCCGGCGCGGGCGTGGGGCGTCGCAAAATAGGGCCACGACTCCACAAAAGCCCGGGTCGCGGTTTTCGGGCGCGCAAAATTGGGGACTTTCTTACGCTCCGGCCCCTACCCGGCCCGCTCAATGCCGGTGGGGCCGCGTCGGGTGGCGGGGGTCAGGGTTCGTTTCGCTTGACGACGCCGCCCTCATCCCCGTCCGCCGGATCCCCGACTTCATCCCGGGCATCATCGCTGGTCGCACGGTCGTCGCCCGGGGTGGCGGCCTCGGCCTCGGCGGGTGCGGGGGATTCGGTGGTGGCCGGAGCGGTGGTCTTGGTGGTGGTCTTGGTCGTGGCCGGCTCGGGCGATGTGGTGGATGTCTTGGTGGCGGCTGCCGCGGCACGCCGGCGACCACCGCCGAACCGATCGATCAGCGCCCCAATGACCACCAGTGCCAGCAGCACGCCGGCGGACGTCCCCCACATCACCGTCGACCCGGCATTGCCCAGCGCCGTCAGCGCGGCCGTCGGGTGGTGCAGCGGCAACAGGGCGGCGGCCACTCCCCACGCGGTCGCCAACTCGGTGCCGCCGGACGCGGCCGTGGCGGCCGTCCGCCACACCCAACCGATGACGCCTACCTGCACCAACATGCCGGCCAGGATCACGGCGCGGCCCCACGCCGGACCGAACACGACCATCACCGCCCTCGACAACGCCGTCGCCGCCAGCGCCGCCAACGCCAACACGATCACGCTCGTCGCGCCACGCAGCAGGTCCATGCCGTCGGCCATGATGAACAGCACCAACGCACCAATGGCGACGATGCCCGCCAACGCACCGGCGAACGCACCGCCAGGCAGCACACGGCCCCACCAGCCGCCGCGCGAGGCGTCGGCGTCAAGATCTGCATCGGAATCGGGACTCGCGCCGACCACTCCCCGGCCACGACGCCGGGGCCCGTCGATCAGCCACAGGGCCGACGCCGCCAGCATCACCAGCGCGGAGACCATGAACGCCAGCGTCGGGGCCAGCGTCGCATTCGACCCGGCCGCCGCCCCTTCCCCGCCGTCTCCCGCATCTCCTGCCAGCCCGGCCGCCGCAAGCTGGTCGCCGGTGGGCACGGGCATCGCACGCTGGGCGTCGCCGATCTTGTCCACGGTGGTCTGGGCCATGCCGTCGAGGCGCCCCGCCCCCTCGTCCAGCTCGCGCAGTCCGCCGTCGAGCTTCTTCGCGCCTTCGTCGAGTTCCTCGGTCCCGGTCCGCAGCGCGGCGGCTCCGGCGGTGGCGTTGTAGATGCCGTCGCGGTACGGCGCGCCCGGGGTGTTGAGCTGGTACGACATGTCATCGGCACCGCGCCGGAACCGCTCCGCCTCCCCGGCGATGGCGTCGAAGTCGACGGTGGCCAACTGCCGTTCCAGCGCCTCCAGGTCGGCGACGGCGTCGCCGGCATTCGGGTCGCCGGACGCGCGCAGCGCCTCCTTCGCCGGCCCGAGCGCCGCCTCGACCTGCCCGACGGCCACGTTGACCAGCCCGACGTTGTCGGCGATCGTCCCGGCGCCCGCGGCGATCTCCTTCGCCCCCGCACCCAGGCGCCCGGTGCCGGCCTGCAGTTCGGTCATGCCGGTCGCCAAATCGGCCGCGCCCTTGCGGACCTGCCCGGTGCCGTCGACGAGCTCGGTGCCGCCGTCCTTCAGTTCGCCGATGCCCTCGGTCGCCTGCCCCATCCCGGCGTTGAGGAACCCGGCCTGCGTGCCGGCCTCGCCGATCGCGCGGCGCGCATCCTGCACCTGCCCCACATCGATGCCGGGCACGGGTCCGGGGGCACGCCCCTCCTCCGCACCGTCGGCGGTCCACGCGGCGGACGGGCCGATGCCCGCCCATCCGAGGTACGCCGCACCGGCGATCAGCGGCAGGATGAGGAGCAGGGACAACAGCGTGCGGCGGATGCCGCCCTTCCGGGGAGCCATGCTCTTCAACGTATCGCCCCGACCACGGATTTCGGGGCGCTACGCCGATGGTCGACGGGTCCTGCTTTGCGACGCCCGCCCCTCCGCGCGGCGCCGATCATCGAATGGCACGCCGTGGGGGCACCCGACGGGACGTCGCAAAGCACGCAATAGAGATATATGAATCGGCCGATGTCGGGAAAGTGCGGCCCGTCATGGGGATTCGGGCCGGTTGATAGGGTGGAAAACGGTCAAATACCAGATTCGGGAGGCGTCCGCGCCCCCGGATCGTCCATTCGCATGCAGAAGGAAGGCGACCCCTGCCGTGACATTGCTCAGCGTCCCCGCCCTCGTGGCGGTAGCGCTGGCCCTCACCCCCTTGTTCGTGAAAGTTCTGGGCAGGCATGCCGGCTGGCCGATCGTGGCGTTTTTCGTCGCCGCGATCGTGCAGCTGGCGCGGCTGTCCGGCGGTGTCCTCGACGGGGATGCGGTCACGTGGCGGGCGATGTGGGCCGGTGCGCTGCTGCCGGGCGGACATGGGGTGGAGTTCGCGCTCCGCCTCGATCCGCTGTCCCTCGTATTCGCGCTGCTGGCGCTGGTGATCGGGTCGGCGGTGTTCATCTATTCCACCGCGTACCTGCCGCCGAAGGGCGGCACCATGAGTTTCTACGTCCTGATGACGGCGTTCATGCTGGCGGTGCTGCTGCTGGTGCTGTCCGACGACGTGGTGCTGCTGTTCGTTGGCTGGGAACTGGTGTCGATGGCGTCGTTCCTGCTCATCGCCCGGTCGGGCTCCTCCGGCGAGGCGGGGTCGCTGCGCACGCTGCTGCTGACGTTCACGGGCGGCCTGCTGCTGTTGGCCGCGCTGGGCGTGGCGGTGTGGGCGACGGGCACCACGAACCTCACCGACATGCTGGCCTCCGACGTGTGGTCGCCCGGCGCGGGCGGCGATGCGGCCGTGACGTCGACGGTGGCGGTGCTGGTGGCGCTGGGCGCGTTCACCAAGGCGGCGCAGCTGCCGTTCCAGGCCTGGTTGCCGGAGGCGATGGCGGCGGCGACGCCGGTGTCGGCGTTCCTGCACGCCGCGGCGGTGGTCAAGGCGGGCATTTACCTGCTCCTGCGCTTTTCGACGGCCTTCCACCACGTGCAGGCGTGGCAGATCCTGCTGATCGTCGTGGGCATGGCCACGGCCGTGTCGGCGGCGGTGTTCGCCATCCAGCAAACGGACCTGAAGCGCCTGGTGGCGTACTCGACGGTGTCGCAGCTCGGTTGGATCGTGGCGACGATCGGCGTGGGCACGCACTTCGCCATCGTCGCGGCGGTGGTGCACACCATCGCGCACGCGCTGTTCAAGTCTTCGCTGTTCATGCTGGCCGGCACGGTCGACCATCAGGCCGGCACCCGCGACATCCGCCGCCTGGGCCCGCTGTGGAACCGGATGCCGTGGACCTTCGGGTCGATGGTGATCGGCGCGGCGTCGATGGCGGCGATCCCGCCGACGCTGGGCTTCCTGTCCAAGGAGGGCATGCTCGAGGCGTTCACCGATGCGCCGCTGGCGGATGCGGGCGTCGTGGTGCTGCTGGTCGCGGCGACGATCGGCGCGATCGCGACGTTCACGTATTCGGCGCGGCTGATCTTCGGCGCGTTCGTCGACGGCCCGCGCGACATGTCGGAGGTCCGCGAGGCCCCCGTCGCGCTGTGGCTGCCGGCCGCGGTGCCGGGCGTGATCTCGCTGCCACTGGCGTTCTTCATCGGCCCGATGCTCGACGGTCCCCTGGATTCCGTGGCCCGCACGGTGCTCGGCGGCGACTACGCCGAGACGCACCTGGCGCTGTGGCACGGCGTCAACGTGCCGCTGATGATTTCGGTGGGCGTGCTGGTCGCCGGCGTGCTGCTGGTGCTGGTGCGCGGGCGCATGAACGAGGCGCTGGCCGGCCGGAAGCTGTTCCCGTTCTCCGGTGTGCAGGCGCTGTCGTTCGGCACGCGCTGCTCCGGCCGGGTGGGCCGCTGGTTCGCGGCGATCGGCGATTCGCATGCGCCGACGCGGCACCTGCTGCCGATGCTGTCGGTCATCGTGCTCTACGCCGGCGTCATGTTCTTCGTCCCCGGCATCGGCGGCATGGAGATGCCGGACAAGATCGACGGCATCGATTCCTGGATGGACCTGATCCCGCTGACCATCGTCGTCATCGGCGTGGCGGCGACGCTGCGGGCGCGCAATCGCCTGCAGGCGGCGGTGCTGTTGGGCGTGACCGGCACGGGCGTGACCCTGCAGGTGCTGCTGCTCGGCGCGCCGGACGTCGCCATGACGCAGTTCCTGGTCGAGATCCTGACCGTGGTGCTGATGATGCTGGTGCTGCGCCACCAGCCCCGCGCCTTCTCCGGCACCGGCCGCAATCGCCGCATGGTCGCGGCGGTGGTCGGCGTCGGCGTGGGCCTGGCCACCTTCGGCGCGGTGTGGACCCTGACGGGCCGCCGCGGCAAGCCGGAGGTCGCCCAGTGGTACCTGGAGGAGGGCCCGAAGATCACGTCGGAGAACAACGTGGTCAACACCATCCTCGTCGAGTTCCGTGCCTTCGATACGTTGGGCGAGCTGGCGGTGCTGGGCATGGCGGGCATCGCCATGGCCGCGGTGGTGTCGTCGATGCCGCGCTGGCCGCAATACCCGGGCCGCCCGGGGCCGCTGCCGCAGGCCGGCCTGAACTCGCTGCCGCTGCGCAAGCTGGTGCAGTGGATGACGCCGCTGCTGTTCGCGCTGTCGCTGATCGTGCTCTACCGCGGCGGCAACGAACCGGGCGGCGGCTTCAACGCGGCGCTGATCGGCGCATCGGCGCTGATGCTGAAGTACCTGTCCCAGCCGGATGACCGCCCGCTGATGGGCCGCAACATCCCGTACCTGTTCAGCGGGTTCGGCGTGATCGTGGCCATCGGCATCGGTTTCGTCGGGTACGTGGAGGGGTCCTTCCTGGCCCCGCTGCATGGCACGGTCGCCGGGCAGCACCTGACCACGGCGCTGATCTTCGACGTGGGCGTGTACCTGGCGGTGCTGGGCATCGTGGCCACGGCGCTCAATCATCTGGGCGGTCCGACCCGCCCGGGTTCGCCGAAGACCGACGACGAGCTCGGCCCGCGGATCGTCCACCGCACGAGCATGCACATCCCGCCGCGGCAGAAGCCCGGCGAGGCCGGTGCCCCGGATTCCGCGTTCGGGGATCCGGCGGGCGAGGGCGTCCCGGATGAGCTTTACGACGGACCAGGCGGGCGCGTTTCGGCGTCCGGCTCCGGTTCCACCGACAACGAGGAGGTGCGGGCATGATCATCGCCCTCATTGCGGCCGTGCTGGCCGGCGGCGGCGCGTATCTGGTGCTGCAACGCGGCATGGTGCGCATCATCATCGGGATGACGTTCATCTCGCACGCCGCGAACCTGATCATCTTGTCGGCGGGCGTGGGCGCCTGGCGGCAGGAACCCCTGATGGCGCGCGCGGAGCCGGAGACGGCCGCCGATGCGCTGCCGCAGGCGTTCGTGCTGACGGCCATCGTCATCACCATGGCCGTGACGGCCTTCATGTTGGCGATGGCGGCGCTGGGCCGCGACGACGACACCCGCATCCACGAGGACCGCGAGGCCAACGCTCAGTTGTCGACGGCCGGCCGCAAGGCCCGCCGCCTGCGTCCGGTCGACGCCGGTTCCGGTGCCGGGTCGATCCGCCACGACAACTACCCGCCCGAGTCGCCCCAGGACGGTGATCGCCGATGACCGGCATGTCCGCGGAGACCCTCTCCGCCCTGCTGCCCCTGGTGGCGATCATCCCGCTGCTGCTCGCCGGCGTCGCCGCGGTTCTGCCGTGGGCCCCGGCGCGGGTGGCGCTGTCCATCGGCACGCCGGTGGCGGTGTCCGCCGTGGCGTTCGCGCTGCTGTACCGGGTGATGGATTCCGGGCCGATCGGCCACAACGTCGGCGGTTTCCCCGGCGGCGTGTCCATTCCCTTCGTCGCCGACGCGTTCGCCCTGCTCATGCTGGGCGTGGCGTCGCTGGTGGTCTTCGCCGGCTCGTGGTTCGCCCAGGTCGCCGGCGAGAACAAGTCGCGCTTCTTCCCGGCCCTGACGCTGATGATGCTGTCGGGCATGACGGGTGCGTTCCTCACCGCCGACCTGTTCAACTTCTTCGTGTTCATGGAGGTGATGCTGCTTCCGTCGTACGGCCTGATCGCCGTGACGGGCACGTGGCACCGCCTCGCCGCCGGCCGGTCCTTCGTGCTGGTCAACCTGATGACCTCCACGGTGCTGCTCATCGGCGTCGCCCTGGTCTACGGTTCGGTCGGCTCGGTGAACATCGCGCTGCTGGCGGGCATGGCCTCCGGCGGCGGCCCGGGCGCGGTGGCGCTGGGGCTGGTCATCATCGCGCTGAGCGTGAAGGCCGGCCTGGCTCCGGTGCACACGTGGCTGCCGCGCACCTACCCGTCGACGTCGCCGGCGGTGATGGCCCTCTTCTCTGCGGTGCACACCAAGGTCGCCGTGTACATGCTGTTCCGCATCTACGTGGTCATCGTGGACATGGAGCCGTCGTGGCACTGGCCGATCATCGCGCTGATGGCGGTGTCCATGCTGCTGGGCGCCTACGCGGGCCTGGCGGAGACGACCATGCGCCGGGTGCTGGCGTACCAGATGGTCAACGGCATGCCGTTCATCCTGGTCGTGCTGGCCTTCACCGACGGCGACGCCCGCGCGGTGCTGGCCGCCGGCATCTTCTACGCGGTGCACCACATGGTCACCGTCGGTTCGCTGGTGCTGGTTTCCGGCGCGATCGAGGAGACCTACGGCACGGGCACGCTGTCGCGCCTGTCGGGCCTGGCCCGCCGGGACCAGCTGGCTGCGTGGGTGTTCGCGGCGATGGCGTTTTCCATCGTCGGTTTCCCGCCGTTTTCCGGCATGTGGGGCAAGGTCGGCGTCGTCTTCGCGGCGGCGTCGTCCGGTGACGCCCGCTCCGTCGTGGTCATCGCGGTCATCGTCCTGGCGTCCCTGGGCGCCATGCTGGCGATGATCCGCGTGTGGCGCGGCGTGTTCTGGGGCCGCCCGATGCAGGGCGTCGACGACTCGCTGCGCGTGCGCGGCGCCCTCGTCGCCCCGTCGGCGTTCCTGGCCGTGGCCGGCGTGGCCATGTTCGTCTTCGCCGGCGTCGTCGCCGGGTGGACGGGCGCGGCCGGCGACGCGCTCGTCGACGTGCCCGCGTACGTCGAGGCCGCCCTCGGCGACCCGTCGGAGGCGGTCTCGTACGGCAACCTGGAGAACGTCACCACCGACACCGCCGCAGCCACCGACACCGACACCGTCCGGGAAGGGGCGACCCGATGAGCATCCTGCACATTCCCGTCTACGGGGCATGGCTGACCGGACAGGTCGTCATCGCCTCGACGCAGGTGATGGCCGACGCGTTCCGCCGGCACCAGAAGCAGAAGCCGATCCTGATCGGCATGCCGCTGCGCATCACCTCCGACAACGAGATCGTGGGCCTGTCGGCGTCGATCACCATGACGCCGGGCACCCTGGTGTGCGGCACCCGCGGGCTCGAGGGCGGCGGCCGCATGTTCATCGTCCACGCGATGTTCGGCGCCGACCCGGAGGCCCTGTACGACTCCCTCTACGACATGGAGGAGCGCCTGGCCCCGCGGGTGCGCGACCTGCCCCGGCCGCAGGGGTTCATCTTCGAGGGCTACGACCCGGGCGCCCATTCCGACCCCGGCGAAACCATCGGCACCGCCGCCGAAACCGAGGCGGGGCTGCCGGGCCTGCCCGACTCGGTGATCGTCGTCGACGATCCGGCGGAGGACGACGTCATCCCGGAGCAGACCGCCGCCAATCGGGGCGGGCCGGACGATCCGACGGTGGACGTCGTCAAGCACGACGACGCAGACCATCCGCGCGGCGAGGCTTCGGCCACCCGCGACGGCAAGAAGGAGGCGGGCCATGAGTGAATCCGTGGTGCACATCATCGGCGGCATCGGCGTCGCCCTGTGCGCGCTGGCGTTCCTGCTGGTGGTGATCCAGGTGTTCCGCGTGAAGGGCAACGTCTCGCGCGCCGTGATGTCCGACGTGGCGTTCTTCTCCATGGTCGGCGTGTTCCTGACCACCGCGCTGTTCCGCGAAACGGCGATCACGTTCGACATCGCGATGCTGGCGGGCCTGCTGGGCATCCTGTCGACCGTCGGCCTGGCGCGCGTGATCTCGCGGGGAAGGAGGTAGGCCATGGGAATCGGAACCGTGATCACGACGATCCTGTTCGGCCTGACCGTCATCGGTGGCTCGCTGTACCTGCTGGGCGCGGCCGTGGCGATGTGGCGCGCGCCGGACGCCCTGTCGCGCATGAACCAGCTGTCCGCCGGCGTGGTGTTCGGCGTGCCGTTGCTGGTGGTGGGCAACGCGATCCTCGAGTTCGACCAGGGGACGCTGACGGTGGGCAAGGTGCTCACCGGGTTGCTGGCGATCGTGGCGATGCTCGTCGTCGCGTCCGTCGCGTCGGAGGTCCTCGCGCGTGCCGTGTTGGGCTCGCGCGACGGATCCTCGGAGGATCTTTCCGACCGGCCGCACGCGGACCGAGACTGACTGCGGCCGGCCACTTCTCGCCCGCATCTGCCGCTTTACGACGCCCACCGGGCCCCTCTCCCCGTCTCTTCGGGGAGAGGGGCCCTCGGCGTGTGAGAGGCGGCTTTGGCGATGCAGGAGCACGTTCAGGGGTTCTCATATGAGCCGGCCCGCCGGCGGTGTTACAGCCAATCGAATTTTCACCCCCTCTCGGGGGAGGTGACGGGCGTCGCAAAGCTGCCAGGTAATGTGCGTTAGGTCACATTAACGGAAGTAACGAGCGCGTAAAATTTTGCGATCGGGGCGCCGCCGGACAACCCAAGCGAGACTCGAATTGCTGCCATAGTTAGGCCAGCCTCGCCTTGCCGAATGCCGTTACGCAGTCGTTTCCGCTGGCAGTGCCAAAATCAGAACAGGCTTACGGCGTTCCCCTGCCGCGCGCACAAAGTGAACAACACGTAAACGCCGGGCACGCAGCGCTTTTAGGAAGGGGTCAATGAACCTCATAACCCTTTGCCAAAACGGCGTTTTCATGGCGTCGGACGGGTCTCGAAACGATTGCGGAAAGCCAAAAGCGGTCTTAATGTCGACCGCGAGAGATTCAGGGAGGCCTCAGGGGGCCGACCACCGAGCGCACGCGGCGCACCGGTTCTCAGCCACCACATCATCTTCGAAAAAGGGGAGTCGTCACATGGACGCCAACACCATTTCCGCCATCGCCGAGGTCGTCGAGGCCCTGCCCGCCGGCCCGTACATCACCTTCGAGACCCCGTTCCCGGCCCTGGAGCAGATCGCCGGCCGCGACATCAACCTGGGCTCCACCTTCGGTGACGTCAACATGCCGTTCGGCGAGGACTTCCTCGACGTCTCCGTCACCGACGACAACTCCACCCACGTCTCGGACATCCTGGACATCAACGCGGGCAACGGCGTCACCGCCTAATTGCCCCCGGGTCGTCGATCCGGACTCCGCGCGGCCCCGTTCGCGCAGGCGGGAATTCCCGTTCAGGCAGCTGCCCCGGAGCGCTTCGGCGCCCCGGGGTCGCTTTTGGCCGAAATATTGTTGCACCTCCGGTGTAACCCGCGGCTTCGGCCGGACTTCACCGAGGCACCGCCAAGGTTTCCGAGCGGCCGCGTTTTCGCCGGTCCGCCGTGCACGACCCTCGCTTCCGTTCCGCCGCAGCACCGCGTAACGCCAGCTCGAAAATTCATCAGCTCCAGACCATCCAGACCAGAAGGAAGCTCTTCATGGACGCCGCCACCATCTCCGCCATCGCCGAGGTCATCGACGCGATTCCGGATGGCCCCTACATCGTCGTCGAGTCCCCATTCCCCGCTCTCGAGCAGATCGGCGGCGGTGACATCAACCTGGGTTCGACCTTCGGTGACGTCAACTTCCCGTTCGGCGAGGACTTCCTCGACGTGTCGACCGAGGACGACAACTCCACCCACGTGACCGACGTCGTCGACGTGAACACGGGCAATGGCGTGGTCGTCGATTCCGCCATCGAGCCGACCCCCGAGCCGGAGACGGGTGAGCTGGTCGCCGATTCCGCGATCGAGCAGCCCGAGGTCATCATCGACGAGACCGTCGCCGACTCCGCCATCGAGCCGGCCGTTGCCGGCGAGCCCGGCGAGAACGTCGTCGATTCCGCGATCGTGCCCGCCGAGACCGGCGAGATCGCCATGGATGCGGCCGTCGAGCCCGCCGAGGCAGCTGACCCGGCCGAGCCCGCCGAGCCCGCGAAGCCGATCTTCGGTTCGCTCTAAAGAGTCGAGCACCGCACGTGCCCGCCCGCGGGCGTCGTCGAACTTCAGGTTCGCGGCGTCATGCGGGCGGGTTTTGCTTTGCGACGTCTGCCCGCACCCCATTTGGCCGCCACCGCTCCCGCGCTCCGGCCCTCCGGCGCTCCCCCGCCCCGCCCGCGCCCCGTCGAGCCGCCGGCCCTCCGGCACTTCCCCGCCCCGCCCACGCCCACGCCCTTCAAGCCTCACGCGCCAGCTCGTGCCGAGGAGATGACAACGCCGCGTCGATAACCACGTTTCCCCAGGTCGCGGTTTTCGGTGGCATCTCCTCGGCACGAGACTGCCGGCTACCACCGCCCTGATCGTGATGCCCGCGAATGCGCGGCCGGCCCTCGCTCCCATTTCGTGCATATCTGGTTACACCCCCGGGAACGACGTTCCCGTTTCCCCAGGTCGTGTGCTTCATATTTGAAGCTGAGGCACCATAAATGCACGAAACTGGCCACGAGCCCCCGACGCGGGATCGCACACCACGGGATCAGCCGGCGCGATCGCAAACCACGGGATCCATAACGCGGGATCAATGCCCAGAGACGGGAAAACCACGGGATCAACATCGATCCCGTGGTTTAGATCCCGTGGTTTGGGCGGAGGGGCCCCTAGCCCCCCCCTACGCGCCCTTGTTGGCGGTGAAGCGCTTGCGCACCTCGGCGCCCAGCCATTCGTCGACGTTGGTCCAGTACTCGTAAACGCGTTCCTCGATCTCCGGCGACACGCCCTCCATGGCACCGGCGATGTTGCCGGCCAGGCGATCGCGGGCGGCGTCGTCGAGGACCTCGCGGACGAGGATGCCCGGCTGGATGAAGTCGTCGTCCTCCGGGTGCTGCAGGTACGCGCCGCGGAACGGCTCTTCACCCTCGGCGGCCCACAGGCCCAGGTCACCGTGGTCGGCGGACTCCTGGGAGCCGCGGCCTGCGGCGTTGGAGCCGTGGACGGGCAGCTTCGGGTCGGCGAAGCGGTGGGTGGCCGCGCCGTCCTGCGAGAAGCTGTTCACCTGGCTGACCGGGCGGTTGACCGGGATCTGGTCCGAGTTGGCGCCCAGGCGGTAGCGGTGGGCGTCGGCGTAGGAGAACGCGCGGGCCAGCAGCATCTTGTCGGGCGAGAAGCCGATGCCCTCGACCAGGTTCGACGGCGCGAACGCGGCCTGCTCGATCTGGGCGAAGAAGTTGCGCGGGTTCTCGTTCAGCGTGAAGTGGCCGACCGGGATGAGCGGGTAGTCCTTCTGCGACCAGGTCTTGGTCAGGTCGAACGGGTTCCAGCGGTAGTCCGCGGCCTCGTCGAACGGCATGATCTGCACCTTGACGTCCCACGTGGGGAAGTCGCCGCGCTCGATGGCCTCGAACAGGTCCCTGCGCGAGTGGTCGGTGTCCTGGCCGACGAGCTCGGCGGCCTCGGCGTCGGTGTAGAAGTCCCAGCCCTGGCGGGTCTTGAAGTGGTACTTCACCCAGAAGCGCTCGCCGGCTTCGTTGATCCACTGGTAGGTGTGCGAGCCGAAGCCGTCCATGTTGCGCCAGGTCTTCGGGATGCCGCGGTCGCCCATGAGGTAGGTGACCTGGTGGGCGGACTCCGGCGAGGAGGTCCAGAAATCCCACTGCATGTTGGCGTCGCGCAGGCCGGTGTCGGGGAGGCGCTTCTGCGAGTGGATGAAGTCGGGGAACTTGATGCCGTCGCGGATGAAGAACACCGGGGTGTTGTTGCCGACGAGGTCGTAGTTGCCCTCTTCGGTGTAGAACTTCAGCGAGAAACCGCGCACGTCGCGCCAACCGTCGGGCGAACCCTGCTCGCCGGCGACGGTGGAGAAGCGCGCCAGCATCGGGGTGACGGTGCCGGGCTGGAACAGGCCGGCCTTGGTGTACTTGGAGACGTCCTCGGTGACGGTCAGCTCGCCGAATGCGCCGCCGCCCTTGGCGTGGACGACGCGCTCCGGGATGCGCTCGCGGTTGAAGTGGGTCAGCTTCTCGATCAGGTGGACGTCGTGGACGCTGACGCCGCCCTGGGGGCCGGTGGTGATGGAGTGCTGCTCGGAGGAAACGGGTGCGCCGTTGAGTCGGGTGGTGGCGCCGGTGGAGGTTCCGGTGTCCATGCCCTGGTCGGCGATGTCCTTGCTCGAAGTCATGGGTGATTCTCCTTCTTGCTTCGATGGCGGCTCGTGCCGCGCGGGGGCCGGCGGTGGCGAAGCCGGCATCACCGTCCAGCATACAGAACTTATCAGTTTTGCGCTATCTATATGCCGGAATTGATGGGGGTTCGCCTATATGACGCAGGTCACGTTCGATGGTTCGGGCCGAGAACCCTTGCTTGACGACGTCCCGGCGCCGCACCCGCACGCCCGTCCGATCGCCGGGGCGACGTCCCCGAACCCCGCGTCCCCGCCGGCGGAACCGCTGGTAGGGTGTCCGACATGACCGATAGGCAGCGCGAAGACGACCGCGTCACCGCCATGGCCCTCAAGGCCGGGCGCGGCGACCGCGCCGCGCTGACCGAGTTCATCCGCGCCACGCAAAACGACGTGTGGCGGCTGCTGGCCCACCTGGCAAACGCCGACGTCGCCGATGATCTGACGCAGGAGACCTACCTGCGCGTGATGTCGGCATTGCCCCGGTTCGCGGGGCGGTCGTCGGCGCGGACGTGGCTGCTGTCGCTGGCCCGCCGCGCGTGGGTCGATTCGGTGCGCCACGACATGGCCCGCCCCCGGAAGTCCGCCGTGGAGTGGGAGGACGCCACCCACGCGTCGACGACGGGAACGTCGTGGGCGGAGCTCGTCGATGCGCGGGTGCTCATGGAGGCGCTGGATCCGAACCGCCGTGAAGCACTGATCTTGACCCAGGTGCTCGGCTACACCTACCAGGAAGCGGCGGACATCGCGGGCGTGCGCGTGGGCACAATCCGCTCTCGCGTGGCCCGGGCCCGCCAGGACCTGGTCGCGGCGACGGAGGCCCGGGGCGACGACCCCGCCGACGACGAGGACGAGCCGGGCAACCGCCACCTCACCGCGATGTGACGGGACAGAACGCGCCCCACGGCCGGGCGCGCGGAAGCTACACCAGCAGCTCGGCGATCTGCACCGTGTTCAGTGCCGCGCCCTTGCGCAGGTTGTCGCCCGACACGACCAGAACCAGGCCGCGCCCCTCCGGCACCGACTGATCCACGCGGATGCGGCCCACCAGGGACTCGTCGATGCCCGTCGCCGCCAGCGGGGTCGGCACGTCGACGACCTTCACGCCGGGGGCGTCGGAAAGCAGCTCCGTCGCGCGCTCGACGTCGATGGGACGCTCGAACTCCGCATGCACCACCAACGTGTGGCCCGAGAACACCGGCACGCGCACGCACGTGCCCGCCACCGCCAGCTCCGGAATGTCCAGGATCTTGCGGGACTCGTTGCGGAGCTTCTGCTCCTCGTCGGTCTCCAGCGAACCGTCGTCGACCAAACCGCCGGCCAGCGGCAGCGCGTTGAACGCGATCGGCTCGACGTACGGGCCCAGATCACCGGCCTGCAGCGCCGAACCGTCGGTGGCCAGCTGCTCCATCCCGGTCTCGTTGGCGCGCACCTGATCGGCCAGCGTCGATACGCCCGCCAGCCCGGAACCCGACACCGCCTGGTACGACGACACCCGCAGACGCTGCAGGCCCGCCTCGTCGTGAAGCGGCTTGAGCACCGGCATCGCCGCCATGGTCGTACAGTTCGGGTTGGCGATGATGCCCTTCGGCGGGTTCTTCGCCGCAGCCGGGTTCACCTCGGAGACCACGAGCGGCACCTCCGGGTCCTTGCGCCACGCCGACGAGTTGTCCACGACCGTCGCACCGGCCGCCGCGAAACGCGGGGCCTGCTCCTTCGACAGCGTGCCGCCCGCCGAGAACAGGGCGATGTCGATGTCCTTCAGATCCTCGTCCGACGCCGCGGCGACGTCCTCCACGACGATGTCCTCGCCGCGGTACTCGATGGTCTTGCCGGCCGAACGTGCCGACGCGAAGAAACGGACCTTGTCCGCCGGGAAGTCACGCTCGGCGAGAATGCTGCGCATCACGCGGCCGACCTGGCCCGTGGCACCGACGATGGCGATGGTGGTCATGGGAGAACCCTCCTGGGTGCGGCCCCGAAACGCGCCGGAGCCGAAAAATCATGAAAGAACCTGACGGAAACGTCACGGCCCGAAAGACCTGACGGTGAAACTGGGCCCGGCGAACCGGACCGGATACTAGCGGCCCGTGCCCGCGTAGACGACGGCCTCTTCCTCGCCGCCGAGCTGGAACGCCTCGTGCAGCGCACGAACCGCCGTGTCCAGATCGGTGTCGCGGATCAGGACCGAAATGCGGATCTCCGACGTCGAGATCAACTCGATGTTGACGTCGGACTGCGCCAGCGCCTCGCAGAACGTCGCGGTGACGCCGGGGTGCGACTTCATGCCGGCACCGACGAGCGACACCTTGCCCACGTGGTCGTCGTAAAGCACGTCCTTCCAGTCGCCCTCGACCTGCAGCTTCTTCAGCAACTCCAGGGCACGCGGGCCATCCTCGCGGGGGCACGTGAACGTGATGTCGGTGCGGTTGTCGTCGATCGACGACACGTTCTGCAGAACCATGTCGATGTTGATCTCCGCATCCGCCACGGCGCGGAACACCTGCGCCGCCTGGCCGGCGACGTCCGGGATGCCCAGGATGGTGATCTTCGCTTCCGAGCGATCGTGCGCGACGCCGGTGAGAACTGCTTCTTCCACGGGAATATCCTCCACTGATCCGTTGACGAGGGTGCCGATTTCATTGCTGTAGGACGAACGCACGCGCAGCGGCACGTTGAACGCCCGCGCGTACTCCACGCAGCGCAGCTGCAGGATCTTCGCGCCGACCGCCGCCAGCTCCAGCATCTCCTCGAAGGAAATGTTGTCCAGGCGCTGCGCGTTCGACACGATGCGCGGGTCGGCGGTGTACACGCCGTCGACGTCCGAGTAGATCTCGCAGACGTCCGCCTCCAGCGCCGCCGCCAGCGCGACGGCCGTGGTGTCCGAACCGCCGCGGCCCAGCGTGGTGACGTCCCGGGTCTCGCGGTTGACGCCCTGGAAACCGGCGACCAGGCAAATGTGGCCCTCGTCCAGCGCCTCGCGCACGCGGCCCGGGGTCACCTCGACGATGCGGGCGTTGCCGTGGCGCTCGGTGGTGATCACGCCGGCCTGCGAGCCGGTGAACGACCGCGCCGACGCGCCCAGCGACGCGATGGCCATGGCCACCAGCGAGTTCGAGATGCGCTCGCCCGCCGTCAGCAGCATGTCCATTTCGCGCGCCGGCGGCACCGGGTTGACCTGATTGGCCAGATCCAGCAGCTCGTCGGTGGTGTCGCCCATCGCCGAGCAGACGACCACGACGTCGTTGCCCTGCTTCTTGGTCTCCACGATGCGCTCCGCCACGCGGCGGATGCGCTCCGCGTTCTCCAGCGATGAACCACCGTACTTTTGTACGACCAATGCCATGGTCGGCGTCCTCCAGACCTCATCGTCCGTCAGCCCGGGCGCAGTCCGCCCGGACGGTTGCCTTCGCGCACGAACACGCGCGCTCGGGTTTCCCGTAAACGATACAACAGTGGTCGCCGCCGCGACTCGCCGAGTTTCCCGTGGCCGCACGCGCTTTGCACCCCCATTGCACATTCGGCCGATGCGACCGCTTTACGACGCCCACGCACGGGTAACCTGGCGTCGTGCACAATCAACTCCTCGCGGTCTTGCTGGGCCTCGGCTCGGCGTTGACCATCGCGTGGGGGACGGTCATCCGCCACCGGCTCGCCGACGAGCTGCCCGACGGCGCCGGCACCATGTCCGGGGTGTGGGCCGTGGTGTCGCGCCCGAAGTGGTGGGCCGGGGTCATCCTGGCGATGACCGGGTACGGGCTGCAGATCGCAGCGCTGGCTTTCGGCACGTTGCTGCTGGTCCAGCCATTGCTGGTGATGTCGCTGATGTTCACCCTGCCGCTGGCCGCGAAGATCGCGGGGCGGCGGATATCCAAGTCGGAGACCGCGTGGGCGATCCTGCTGACCATCGCCGTCGCCGTGCTGGTGATTCTCGGGCGACCGCTGCCGGGCGACCCGCAGCCGCCGTTGTCGCGGTGGATTCCGGCGCTGATCGTCGGCGCCGTGGTGTTCGCCGTGACCTACCACGCAGCGGGCACGCTGCTGAGGTCGGAGAAGGCGCTGGTGCTCGGCTTGGCCACGGGCTGGCTGTACGGCTTCGTCGCCGTGTTGTCGAAGGCCGTGGTGGACATCTGGGTCACCGAGGATCTGGCGACGTTCCTCCGCGCATGGGAGCTGTGGTCGCTGATCGCGCTGGCGCTGATCGGCGTGGCGGTGCAGCAGGCGTCGTTCAATGCCGGGGCGCTGCGCAATTCGCTGCCGGCCATGACGTGCGCCGAACCGGTGGTGGCGTTCGTGCTGGGTTACGTGGTGCTCGGCGAGAAATTCCAGGCGCAGGGCACGCAGTGGATCTGGATGGCCGCGGCGCTGGTGGCGATGATCGCCTCCACCGTCGTGCTGTCCCGCAAGAGCGTGTAGCCCCGCCCCGTCAGATCGCCCACGGGAATGGCACGAGCAGATATGCGCCGACCCACGCGGAACCGAAGATCCAGGCGGCGAGGATCCAGAAGCGATCGAAACGCCGCATCCCCGCGAGCACCGGCGCGAACACCAGCAGCACCAGCACGCCGGACAGGAACAACCGCGGCCGCGAATGCATCAGCCCGTCACTGACCAGCACCTGCCCCACCGCCAGGCACGAGAACAGCAGCACCGGCCAGCATGCGCCCCATCGATCCGGGAAAGTGCGGGCCGAGTCGTCGAAATCTGAGGCGTCGGCGGAGTCGGCAACCGAAGCGGCCCGCCGCACCCGCGCGGCCCCGATCCGCGCCAGCGCCCAGCCGACGAACGCCCACGCCAACGTCGCGGCCACCGCCACGATGATCACCGCCGACACGGCGTACCCGGTCTCCCGCGAGGTGCCCAGGCTCTCCCACAACCAGCGCAGCGTCGCCGCACCGCCGTCGACCTCGGAGTTCCAGCCGCGCGCCTGCGCCCCGAAATACCCGCCGGCGTCGCGAAGCTGCGCCGACGACCACAGCAGATACGCCGCCCACCCCAGCGGCGCCACGGCGACGGCCGCCCACGCCCTCGGATTGCGGCGGTCCCCCGCGATCACCGCCACGGCCAGCACGATGAACAGCCCCAGCGCCGTCGACCTGGTCAGCCCCGCAAGCAGGAACAGCAGCCCGGCGCGGCCCCATCGCTTGTCGACGACGCCCACCAGCCCCCATGCCGCCAACGCCAAAAACAGCGCCTCCGTGTAGGGCATCAGCATCACGACGGCCATCGGCGCCGTGGTTGCCAGCACCGACGCGAGGATCATCGAGCGGCGGAGCATCCCCATCCGGCCGGCGAGGGCCGCGGCCGCGAACGCGAACGACGCACCGGCCACGACCGAGATGATCACGCCCGACACCGCCGCCGGCAGGGCCGTCACCGCCGAC
>DHCFI07803__coassemble_1183_pt1 | contig 49679 bp, 44 predicted proteins | sample DHCFI07803__metabat2_low_PE_024 | metagenome-assembled genome bin DHCFI07803 | reverse complement strand
CCGAGCGATTCGACGAGCCGGCGGTGCTCCCGCACCCCGATGGTGCCGTCCTTCAACGTCGGCGCCGCACGTTCGCCGAGCAGTTCCAGAAGGGCCCGCACCTGGCGCAGCAGCTCGAGGGCCGCGCCCGCGGCCGCACCGTCGACGTCGCGCATCTCCACCGTGGCGACCGCGCCGGGGCGCAGCATCGGCGGGCCGTCCGGGGGCACCGTGCCGCGCAGCAGCGCGCGGACCCGACCGGGCAGACGCACCGTCGCGTCGTCGATGCGCTCGAGCAGGCCTGCTCCGATGAGCCGCGGAACCGGCAGCGACGGGTCGGCGTCCTCCGACGCATCGCGGGTGGTGCCCAGGCCGCCGGCCTCCGCCAGCGTGCCCAGCAGCTTCTTCTGCCGCTCGTCGGCCGCGTCCAGGGCCGACCGCAGCTCGGCCACCGATGGTTCCCCGGGGCGCGGGATCAGGCGCCAACCGGGCGGCAGCGCCGCGACGGCCTCGTCGGCGACCATCAGATGGTCTTCCCAGTCGCCCGCGGACTTGCGGGTCGACCGGCCGCTGAAGGCGCCCGCCCCGCCCGGGCCGTCGCCGTGGATCAGAGCGCGGCTCCGCAGGCCGTCGAGGGCCTCGCGCGCATGCGCGATGGTCGGCCGGTCCTTCGCGGGCACCCCCGCCGCCGCCAGCGAAGAACGGAGTTCGTCGACGACGTCCGCCGCGCGGACCGGCTCGGCGTCCCCGCCGAGGTCGATCGCGGCTTCGAGCACCCCCAGCTCGAGGGCGTCGAGGTCGGCCAGCGCGCGATGCACCGACGACCTCAGCTGCAGGCGCCCCGCCAGGGCGTCGGAGGACCGGGGCGGGGGACTCAGCGCATCGGGGCGGTTGCGCAGCACGTCGGCCAGGAATCCGTCTGAACGGGCGGCGAGCCAACGGCGGAACGGGGGGAAGGGGGTGGCGTGGGTCATCTCCGCTCCCACATTAGTCCCGGGAAAGGTGACTGGCGTCGCCGTTTCTGAGATGATGATGAGCATGGCTAACGTTCAGAAGAAGAACCAGTACGTTGATCCGGGCTGGCCGCAGGACCTCGCTCCGGGCGAGCACGCCGTCACCGAGTTCGTGGGCCGTTTCGCCGGCGCCGATTCCCCCTACGGCGAGACCGTCTTCCCCGTTCCGGTGGAGACCCTGGATTACGTCCACCCGACGACCATCATCAACAAGTAGTACGGGGCCCGCGTTCGCGCGGACCGGCCCGATGGGCGATCCGGTGCCCGGATCGCCCATCGGGCTTTCGTCGTGCCCGGGGACCGATCATCGACCGTGGCGCGCCCCGCGCATGAAAGAACCCGCCTCCCGGTGAAACCGGGGGCGGGTTCTTCGCTTCTCGCTGCAGCGGCGCAGGCCGGCTCGGGAAGAGGGCTTAGTTGAACGAGGGGACGCCCGGGATGGACGGCACGTTGCCCAGGAGCTGGCCCAGGACCTCGTTGTAGACGCCGGTGACGTCGGTCGGCAGGGCGGCGCCCTGCGCGGTGGCGATGGTGCGCGCCTGGTTGAGGATGGAGTTCAGGTCCTCGATGGAGCGGGCGCCCTGCAGGTCGGCGACGATGCCCTGGATGGTGGCGGCGTCGAGCGCCGGGGTGGCCGCCGGGGCCTGCGACTGGCCGCCCTGGGCGCCGGCGTAGTTGGCGCCGCCGCCGGTGCTCGGGTGCGGGCGGTCGGTCGGGCCGGAGGTCAGGCCGAGGGAGGCGGAGCAGGCCGGCCAGGCGCCCCAGCCCTGCTGGGCCAGAACCTTCTCGGCGACGTAGATCTGCTCGATGCGGGAAGCCTTGTCGGCGGTCGGGGCGAACTCGCCGCCGCCGAAGCCGTTCCAGGTGCCGGCCGCGAACTGCAGGCCGCCGTAGTAGCCGTTGCCGGTGTTGATGTGCCAGTCGCCGCCGGACTCGCACTGCGCCAGGCGATCCCAGTCGGAGTCCGGGGCGGCGGTGGCGGTCGGGGCGGCCATCGCGGCGCCGGCGCCGAGGATCGCGCCGGTCAGGGCGACCTTGGCGGAGGTGGAGACGAAGCTGCGGTTCTTGGAGGCGTGACGAGCCATGTTTGCGGGTTTCCCTCTCGTTGATTTAGGTGATTCGCCGTCGGGGTTAGCTGTCGGGTTCGGGCGGAAGGGATGCCCGGCGGACGCGTCGCGTCCGGCTTCACCCCAGGGATCGCGGCCGGCACGGTGATTCCCGTGCCGTCCGACCCGTCCGGCTGTCGCCGGTGGGTTCCCCGACCCCGTCTCGATCGGATGATTCCATGAAGTTTTCGCTGGCCCGGCTCTCCGTGGTGCCGCCCTGGACGGGGTTGGGCGAGGGGCGGCGGAGCTGCCATGGGTGCGTCGTGTGTGCACGCTAGCGGTTGGTAACGGATTAGTCACGTTAATCGGGGCGGTCGGGTTGCGGGTCGTTTTCGTCGAAAAGCAGGTGCTTGACGACGTTTTTCCAGGTGGCCCGCCGTTTTGGGGTGCATGTGGCGGATGTTGCCGGGCCGTAATGTGAGCAAGGTCACGTTACCGTGCCGTTATCTGCGGGCGGTTTCGGCCGTTCGGGTACAATCGGGTCTTTCTGGACGGGTCTTTCAACATGCGAGAGAAAGGTGGCCCCGGTGCCCATCGGCAAGGTCAAGTGGTACGACAAGGATCGCGGCTTCGGCTTCGTGTCCAACCCCGGCGGGGAGGACGTCTACGTCGGCCATGCCGTGCTGCCCGAGGGCGTCGAGGAACTGGTCAAGGGCCAGCGCATCGAATACGACTACGCCGACGGCCGCCCCGGCCCCCAGGCCCTGCACATCACCGTGCTCGAGGAGGCCCCGCGCGTCGCCCGCGGCGGTGCCGGCGGCCGCCGCCCGGCCAAGCGGCACTCGCCGGCCGACCTCAACGGCATGATCTCCGACATGATCTCGATGCTCGAGTCGACCGTCCAGCGCGACCTGCGCGCCGGCCGGTACCCCGACCGCAAGGACGGCCACCAGATGGCCGAGGTCCTGCGCGCCGTGGCCCGCGAGCTCGACCACTAGGGCCGGAACAATCTAGTCCCGCGCGGCGCCTTCGTCGTTCACGATCGACCACGTGATGCCGTAGGGGATCTCCTCGCCGGAGTCGTCGACGCCGATCACGGTGGTGGAGACCTCGACGACGCCCAGCGGGGTGCGCTCGCCGTTGACGGAGGCCGAGCCCGCGATGGTCTCGGTCTTCGCCTGGCCCGGCTCCTTCTTGTCCGCGGAGTTGACCGACTCGTCGGCGTAGAAGCGCTGCAGCGTCCACGTCACCGACGACACCTCGTCGGCGACCTCGATCTCCGCGGTGTCCTCGGGGCCGAGGGACACGTTCGCCGTGGCTCCGTCGTCGGTGGTGCAGGCGCCCTCGCCCCGGGCGAACATGTCGCACACGCGGTAGGGCCGGACCTCGATCTCCTCGCCTCCGACGCGCACCTTCATGGTCAGGGCGGCCGGGTCGTCGACCGTGCCGTCGTTGGCGCGGTCCAGGACCAGCACCAGGCCCGTGATGATCAGGGCGACCGCGACGATCACGCCGATGATCCGCCACGTCTTCTTGTTGGCCAGGGCCGCCACTGGATGCTCCTCGGGGGTCGTTCGGGAAAGTCGTTCAAATCGCGGGTCAGTCTAGCGGCCGGTCACCCCGCATCCGTGAAACGGACCTCGAACAGGGTCGGCCAGTACTTGCCCGTCACCAGGAAATGGTCCGTGCCCGGGACGTGCGCGATGCCGTTGAACACGTCCGCCTTCGCGCGGGCCTCCGGGGACAGCGCGTCGACCAGCGGGGTCGCGTCGGCGAAGCCGGTGACCTCGCCGGTGGCGGGATCGATGCGGACGATGTCGTTGGTCCGCCACCGGTTGGCCCACACCTCGGGGCCGTCCGGGCCGTCGACGCATTCGAGTTCGTTGAGGTTCTCCACGCGCAGCCCGTCGGCGAGCACCTCGACGCGGCCGGTCTCGGCGAAGGTGGCCGGGTCGCGGAAGGTCAGGGTGCTCGACCCGTCCGACATGACCAGGCGGCCGGCTTGCTCGCACAGTCCCCAGCCTTCGCCGGAGTAGGAGGCGCGGCGGGTCTCCTCCAGGGTCGCGGCGTCGCGGGCGAAGGCGACGCCGCGCTTCCACGTCAGCTGCCACACCGTGTCGCCGGCGCGGGTGATGCCCTCGCCGAAGAACTCCGGCGGCAGCTGGTGGCGGTTCTCCGCCGGCGAACCCGCGCGCCAATCCCGGATCCGCCAGATCGCCGACTCCCCGTACTGGCCCGTGCCCACGAGCAGGGAACCGTCGTCGTCGATCTCCAGGCCCTGCGTGAACGCCGAATCGTCCCACGGGTGCTCGGCCACGACCTCCAGGCCCAGGCGCGGCACGTCGATGCCGGTGGACGTCTCCGAGGCCGCCGGCGCGGCGGAGGGCCCGTCGGAAAGCCCCGGCCCGGAGCAACCCGAGAGCAGGGCGAAGACGGACAGGAGGCCGGCCGAGGCGGCCTTGGCGCTGGGCTTCATGGCCTCCACTCTAGAATGGCCGGTGTGACAGACAACCGACGACGCCGTTCCCGTAATCGCCGCCGCCCCGGCGGCCCCCTGCTGGGGAACCGGGCCGTCGACATCGCCCGCTGCGCCATCGACGACATGGACGAGGGCCCCGCCGGCGGCCACGTCGGGGTGAACGTGACCCACCCGGGGGTGGCGGTGCACCGCTTCGCCGCCGACCTGCCCGGCTACCGGGGCTGGGAATGGCACGTCGTGCTGGCGTGCGCCCCCGGCACCGACCACATCACGGTCAGCGAAGTCGCGCTCGTCCCCGGCGACAGCGCCCTGCGCGCGCCCGAGTGGGTTCCCTACGAGGAGCGGCTGCGCCCCGGCGACCTCGGGCCCCGGGACCTGCTGCCGCCGGCGGTCGACGATCCCCGCTTGACGACGGCCGACGCGGAAGACCGTGAACTGACCGAGGAAGGACTGCGGTTAACGGCGCAGCGCTGGCTCGACGGCGACACCGGGCCCCACGGGGAATTCGCGGAGGAGGCCCTGCGCCACTGCGGCACGTGCGCCTTCTTCATCCCGCTGGAGGGCCCGCTGGGCGCCGACTTCGGCGCGTGCGTCAACGAATGGGCCTTCGACGGCGACGTCGTCCACGTCGACCACGGCTGCGGCGCGCATTCGGCCACCCCGGAGGTCACGGGGGCGGGCGCGCCGGGCGGCGAGGCCTACGACGACCAGGAGATCGTCGAGCGGGCGGATCTGCGCCGGAACTGACCTGCGGGGCGGGCCCGGGGCTTTCGTGTTGCCCACCGGGGGCCGGGGGTGCGATCCTGAGAGGCGCATTAACGATTCCCGGCCGCCTCGACGACCCGCGGCGGCCGCCCTTCCAGACGGGAGCGCAAGCGAATGGCCGAATCCAAGGTGGACCCGGCGGAGCCGAAGGGGCCCGCGACGGCGCCCCGCACGGGCCCCACGTCCGCGATCGACCGATACTTCAGCATCACCGAACGCGGTTCCTCGGTGGTCACCGAGGTCCGCGGCGGCGTCGTCACGTTCTTCGCGATGGCGTACATCATCCTCCTCAACCCGCTGATCCTCGGCGGCATCGAGGACGTCGAGGGCACGGTGCTGTCCGTGCCGCAGGTGGCGGCCATGACGGCCTTCGCCGCCGGCGTCATGACCATCCTCTTCGGCGCGTGGGCGAAGTACCCGTTCGGCATCGCGGCGGGCCTGGGCATCAACACGCTGGTGGCGGTGACGTTCGTCGCCAACGAGGGCCTGACGTGGGCCGAGGCCATGGGCCTGGTGGTCATCGACGGCATCATCATCGTGGCGCTGGCGGTGTCCGGTTTCCGCTCGGCGGTGTTCGAGGCGATCCCGCCGTCGCTGAAGGCGGCGATGGCGGTGGGCATCGGCCTGTTCATCTCGATCATCGGTTTCGTCGACGGTGGCCTGGTCCGCCGCATCCCGGACGCGGCGGGCACCACGGTGCCGGTGCAGCTGGGCGTCGGCGGCCACATCACGTCGTGGCCGACGGCGGTGTTCGTGCTGGGCATCATCATCTGCGGCGTGCTGGTGGTGCGGAAGGTGCCGGGCGGCCTGTTCATCGGCATCGTGGTCAACACCATCATCGCGCTCATCGTCGAGGCCCTGACCAAGTCGGGCCCGTCGTTCCAGGACGGCGAGCCGAATCCGGGCGGCTGGAACCTGGCCGTGCCGGGCCTGCCCGACGGCATCGGCGGGTTGCCGGACATGTCGCTGCTGGGCAACTTCGACATGTTCGGCGCGTTCGTGCGCCTGGGCGTCATCGGCGCGACGATGCTGGTGTTCACCCTGGTGCTGGCGAACTTCTTCGACGCCATGGGCACGATGACGGGCCTGGGCAAGCAGGCGGGGCTGGCCGGCGAGGACGGCGTTCTGCCGGGCATGAAGCGCGCCCTGGTCGTCGAGGGCCTCGGCGCCGTCGTCGGCGGCGCGTCGTCCTCGTCGTCGAACACGGTCTACGTCGATTCCGCCGCCGGCATCGGCGACGGCGCGCGCACGGGCCTGGCCAACGTGGTCACCGGCCTGCTGTTCCTGCTGGCGATGTTCTTCACGCCGCTGTACGAGATCGTGCCCATCGAGGCCGCGGCCCCGGTGCTGGTCATCGTCGGCGCGATGATGATGGCGCAGATCAAGGAAATCGACTTCTCGCGCTTCGACATCGCGCTGCCGGCGTTCATGACCATCGTCATCATGCCGTTCACGTACTCCATCGCCAACGGCATCGGCGTCGGCTTCGTGACCTACGCGCTGCTGGCGCTGTTCTCGGGCCGCGCCCGCGAGGTCCATCCGCTGCTCTACGTCGTCGCCGCGCTGTTCCTGGTGTACTTCGGCATCGAGCCGGTGTCGGCTCTGCTGGGCGCGTAGATGAGTTCGCCCCGGCGTATCCGCGTCGCCGATCCCGCGGATGCGCGGCTCGACGACGTCCGCGATCTCAACCGCTCCGATTCCCGCCCGGATCTGCCGGGCGGCAAGGGGCTGGTCATCGCGGAGGGGTCGTTGATCGTCCCCCGTCTCGCGGGGTCGCGGTTTCCGTTGCGCTGCATCGTGGGCACGTCCCGGCGCCTGGATGCGCTTGACGACGACCTGGCGTCCGGCCCGTCCGCCGCGCGGGCGGCGGCGCTGTCGGTGCCCTGGTTCGAGGTGGACCGCCCCGTGTTGGCGGAGGCCGTGGGATTCGATCTGCACCGGGGACTCTTGGGCGTGGCCGACCGCGCCCCCGAGCCGTCCGTCGCCGATGTCGTGGCGGGCGCCCGGACGCTGCTGGTCCTGGAGGGCGTCGGCGACCACGAGAACATCGGAGCGATGTTCCGCAACGCCGCCGGCATGGGCGTCGACGGCGTGCTCTTCGGCGCCGCGTGCGCGGATCCGCTGTACCGCCGCGCCGTGCGCGTGTCCATGGGGCATGTCCTGCGCACCCCGTTCGCCCACTTGCCGGGCACGACCACGACGTGGCAGCGGTCGTTGGATCAGCTGCGCGACGAGGGCTTCCGCATCGTGGCGATGACGCCGGGGGAGGGGTCCGTGCCGTTGTGGGAGGCCATGGCGGCGGAGAAGGTCGCGATCCTCGTCGGGGCGGAGGGCCCCGGTTTGACCGAGCACGCCATGCGCGCCGCGGACGTTCGGGCCCGCATCCCCATGGCGGAGGGCACCGACAGCCTCAACGTGGCCACCGCCGCGGCGATCGGCTTCTACGAGCGATTGCGCTTCTGAGCCTTCGCCCAGGCCCTGCGGCCCAGGTCGCGGAGGCCCGCGCCGAATGAGCGGGCCCCGTCCGCCGCAGCGCGGCCGGCCCGCCGGAAACCACCGGAGGCGTCGTCCGGGGCGCGCGCCGAATGGTCCTCGTAGTCGTCGTAATCGACGGCGCCGGCGGCGGCGTGGTGGAGCTCCGCGGATGACCGCTGCCGCTTCGGGGCCGCCGGATCCTGCACGGACGCGCGGCGCCCATCGACGGCGAAGGCGCTGACGGGGATGTCCGGGCCGGGGTCGGCGGGATCGAAGCCCAGCCACCCGGCGGCCGCGGCGTCGGCGAGCTCCGCGGGGACGAAGGGCATGGCCACGCCCCGCGCGAGGGGCGACCCGGTGCCCGTCGCGTCTTCCGGTGTCTCCGGTTCCTCGGGCCGGTGGCGGCCCGCCCAGAAATCGCCCTCGAAGACCTCGGGGACCCCGGTGTCCTCGATGATGGTGAAACGAGTGGCCGAAAAGGCCCGCTTGAGTACGCCCGCCCGCCAATGGGCGAAGGCCCCGAACCCGGTGACCGGATCGGAGGAGAAAACGTACACGTCCGTCGCCGCGATGCCCCGCAGATAACGGTCGGGCAGCTGCGACGGGCGGGAGACGTCCTCGAGGACCGTCTGGACCACCGCGAGACCATCGAAACCGCCGATGTAGAACTCGCCGGGGCCGGCCGGCGCCGAACGGTTCAACGGGAAATCGCCGATCGGCGTCACCGTCAGGCGCGGATCCAACAGGGCCAGGTACTTGCGGCCGAAACCCCGGTCATGGCCGGGCTCGGCGACGAGCACGTCCAGCGGCTGCGCCGCGGTGACGAACCAGATCGTGGCGACGCCCGCACGCGGCCCCCGAATCGCGTTCATGTTCTATGCCGTCACTTCCGGTCCGTGGGGCGGACCCCGAGCAGCACGTCCTCCCACGACGGCATGACCGTCTTGCGGCGCCGCTTCGGAGCCGGATCGTCGTCGGGATGGCGGAGGAAATCGTCGTCGTGCGCGTCGTCGATGGCCGAATCAGCCGCATCCGCGTCCGGAGCGGCCGGGGACTCGTCGAACGCCGGTGCCGGGCGCAGACCCGGGGCACCGTCGTCGACCGCGGAAAGATTGCGGCGGGGACGGGCGAAATCGGGATCGACCAGTTCCGCGGCGATGGTGTTGCGCGCCACGGTCGACGCCGACGCGCCCTCCGCGTGGAACGCCCACTCCGCGGTGGTGGTCGAATGGCCGGCGGACCAGGTCACGCCGATGATCCACTGCCCGGCCGGATCACGCCACGCATCCCATTCGGAGGTCGACAGGTCCAGGCCGCGCGCGGCGAACGCGGTGGCCAGGATCTCCCACAGGGACAACTGCGCCGGCCCGTCCGCGCGGCGCGGCCGCGACTGCTTGCCCAGCTCGGCGATGCGGGCCCGCTCGGCCAGCACGGGGTGGGCGAACGGCTCGATGCGGCGGGCGGGCATGCCGGTGAGCTCGATCAGCTCCTCCACCGACGCCCCGCCGCGGACGCGATCCTGGATCTCCCTGGGGCGCAGGACCATGCGCGGCTCCGACGGCTCGACGACCTTCGGCTCCGGTCGCGCGGGAGAATCGGCGGGGTCTGCGGCAGAGTCGTCGGCGGCAGCGTCCTTGGCGACAGAGTCGGCAGCCTCGTCCGTCTCTTCGTCGGCGGCTGCGCCGACCGCTGCGTCTGCCGCGGAATCGGCGCCGGTCTCCGTCTCACCGTCTGCGGTGGCATCCGCGGTGGCATTCGCGCCGCCATCGGCGCCGGCCGCTTCGGATTCCGCGGTGCCGCCGGTCTTCGCCGGGCCGTCGGAAAGCCCCGACGCCGACGTGAGCATGTCGAGCAAATCATCGGTGACGGGCAGCACGAAACGCTCTTCGTCCCCCGTGCCGGCATCCGCGGCGACGAGGATGATGGTCCCCGGCTCGCCTGCGTCCGCGATGGGCTTCAGTTCCCGCATTCGAAAACCTCCTGGGGATGGCCGCCGTTTACTTTCCCCCATGCTAAACGACGAAACCCCCGCCACGCCGCCATCGCGATGATGCGGCGTGTGGGGGTTGCGCTCGAGCCGGGCGACCGGCCTCTGCGTGCTGGTTACGCGGAGGCGTGGCCGTTGTCGAGGATCCAGTCGATCGCGCCGGTCAGCTTCTTGACGTCCTCCGGATCGATGGCCGGGAACATGCCGATGCGCAGCTGGTTGCGGCCCAGCTTGCGGTAGGGCTCGGTGTCCAGGATGCCGTTGGAGCGCAGGATCTTGGCGATCTTCGCGGCGTCGACGTCGTCGGCGAAGTCGATGGTGCCGACGACCAGCGAGCGCTTGGCGGCGTCCGCGACGTACGGGGAGGTCTCGGCGCGGCCCTCGGCCCAGTCGTACAGGTGCGACGAGGACTCCGTGGTGCGGGCGACCATGCCGTCCAGGCCGCCGTTGTCGTTCATCCACTTGACCTGGTCGGCCAGCATCAGCAGCGTGCCGACGGCCGGGGTGTTGTAGGTCTGGTTCTTCAGCGAGTTGTCCACCGCGGTCTGCAGGTTGAGGAACTCGGGGATGAAGCGGTCCGAGGCGTTGATCTTGGCGATGCGCTCCAGGGCGGCCGGGGACATGGCGGCCAGCCACAGGCCGCCGTCGGAGGCGAAGCACTTCTGCGGGGAGAAGTAGTAGGCATCCGCCTGCGAAATGTCGACCGGGAGGCCGCCGGCGCCGGACGTGGCGTCGATGGCGACGAGCTGCCCCTCGGACCCGGCGGGGCGGGTCACCGGGACCATCGCGCCGGTGGAGGTCTCGTTGTGGGCCCAACCGATCAGGTCGACGCCCTCTTCGCCGGCGACGACCTCGGGGGCCGAACCCGGCTCGGCCTCGATGACCTGCGGGGCATCCAACCACGGCGCCAGCTTGGCGGCCTTGGCGAACTTCGACGAGAACTCGCCGAAGGACAGGTGCGCCGACTTCTTCTCGATCAGGCCGAAGGTGGCGGCGTCCCAGAAGGCGGTGGCGCCGCCCAGCGACAGGATGATCTCGTAGCCGTCGGGCAGCGAGAAGAGATCGGACAGGCCCTCGCGGACCTCGCCGACGACGTTCTTCACGGCCGGCTGACGGTGCGACGTGCCCATGATGCCGGTGGCGCCGTTGACGACGGCCTGGATCTGGGACGGGCGGACCTTCGACGGGCCGCAGCCGAAGCGGCCGTCACCGGGGAGGAACTCGGCGGGCAGGGAGGGGAACTGATCGCTCATGTGGGCGCAACCTTTCGGTGGGTTATGGACCACCTAGACTCTATCGCCCCGCGTGCGGGCGGGTCACGGGCGGGGGATCGCCCCCGCAACCCCTGCGGCGGGTGAAGGGGCGGAGGGGGCCGTCGGGTGTGGCGAAATGGACTTTGCAAAGTTCACATTTTGTGAAGGTTGCGAAGTCAAATCTGTGCAAAATGAATCGACCTGGAGCTTGCTGTTTCCGGTGCTGCGGCCCTGGTCCGGTGCTTTTCTCCCCAAAGGGGGAGGTGGAGGGCGCGTGGGGCGGGCGGTTGCGGGGCGGAACGTGCCCGTCGTGGCGGGAATGGGGGAGAACTGTGGGTTGACCTGGCTAAACGTGTTGTTGCCCCATGAAAGCAAGTTCTATATGCTGGCCGCCATGCTTCCGTGGGCACAGAACTGCGGGGGTAAGGGTGTTGTCGCCCTCACATTCTTTGCTAGAGTGTGTCGCAATCCACTGCTGGCGGTTGAGTATGGCTCGGCCGGGTCCTGGTGTGAAGCGGGCGAAGATGTTGCCCGCCGATCAACACCGGGCACCGTCCGCGCGTCCCGAGGGGCGCGCGGATAGTGTGGGCCGTGGCCGGCGAGACAACGCCGGATTGCCTGAACGACACATTTTCAGCGAAAGGGAAGTTGTGGCTACTGAGAACAACAAGGCCGTGCTCCACTACCCGGGTGGCGAGTTCGAGATGGACATCGTCAAGGCCACCGAGGGCAACGACGGCATCGCGATCGGCAAGCTGCTCGCGGAGACCGGTCTGACCACGTTCGACCCCGGCTACACCGCCACGGGTTCGACGACGTCCGCGATCACCTACATCGACGGCGGCGCGGGCATTCTCCGCCACCGTGGCTACCCGATTGAGCAGCTGGCCGAGAAGGCCACGTTCAACGAGGTCTCCTACATGCTGATCAACGGCGAGCTCCCCACCAAGGAGCAGCTGGAGAAGTTCAACTACGACATCCGCCATCACACCCTGCTGGACGAGGACTTCAAGAAGGCCTTCTCCATCTTCCCGCGCGGCGCGCACCCGATGGCCACCCTCGCCTCCTCGGTCAACATCCTGTCGGCCTACTACCAGGATGAGCTGGACCCCGCGAACCCGGAGCAGCGCGAGCTGGCCACCGCCCGCCTGATGGCGAAGGTGCCCATGCTGGCCGCGTACGCCTACCGCGCCTCCAAGGGCCAGCCGTACCTGTACCCGGACAACTCGCTGAACGCGCGCGAGAACTTCATGCGCATGATGTTCGGCTTCCCGTCCGAGAAGTACGAGGTCGACCCGGTGCTCGTCGACGCGCTCGACAAGCTCCTCATCCTCCACGCCGATCACGAGCAGAACTGCTCCACCTCGACGGTGCGCATGGTCGCCTCCTCCGGCGCCAACATGTTCGTCTCCATCGCGGCCGGCATCAACGCCCTGTCCGGCCCGCTGCACGGCGGCGCCAACCAGGCCGTCCTGGAGATGCTCGAGGACATCAAGAACAACCACGACGGCGACGCGACCGACTTCATGAACCGCGTCAAGAACAAGGAGCCGGGCGTCCGCCTGATGGGCTTCGGCCACCGCGTGTACAAGTCCTACGACCCGCGCGCCGCCATCGCCAAGAAGACGGCCCACGAGGTGCTGGAGCACCTCGGCGGCGACGAGCTGCTGGATCTGGCCATGAAGCTCGAGGAGATCGCGCTGGCCGACGACTACTTCGTGCAGCGCAAGCTCTACCCGAACGTCGACTTCTACACCGGCCTGATCTACCGCGCCATGGGCTTCCCCACGGACTTCTTCACCGTCCTGTTCGCCATCGGCCGCCTGCCGGGCTGGATCGCCCACTTCAACGAGCAGGTCACCGACCCGGCCTCGAAGATCAACCGTCCCCGCCAGATCTACACCGGCGAGAACGAGCGCGACTTCCCGGCCCGCGAGGACCGCTAAGAGTCCCCGCCACGGCGTCAACGCCCCGTCCGGCCACATGGCCGGGCGGGGCGTCGTCGTCGGGAGGGTCGCCCACCGCGGGGCGAGAGTGCATTAGACTTCGCGGGAAGAAACCATCCGACGCAGTGCATGCGGATGCCCCGCATCCGGATGCGACCACACGAGGAGATTCACCATGACGAAGCCCGAACTCGGCGCCAAGTCCGGCCCGGCCCCCACCGATCTGGTCATCAACGACATCACCGTCGGCGACGGCGCGGAGGCCACCCCCGGCGCCCGCGTCGAGGTCCACTACGTGGGCGTCGAATTCGAGACCGGCGACGAGTTCGACTCGTCGTGGAACCGCGGCCAGTCCATCGAGTTCCCGCTCAACGGCCTCATCGCCGGTTGGCAGGAGGGCATCCCCGGCATGAAGGTCGGCGGCCGCCGCGAGCTGATCTGCCCGCCGGAGAAGGCCTACGGCCCCGCCGGCGCGGGCCACTTCCTGTCCGGCAAGACCCTGGTCTTCGTCATCGACCTGCTCGACGTCAAGTAGACGGTCCCCGGCAATCGCAAGGGGCCGGCCGACGGAACTTCCGTCGGCCGGCCCCTTTTTTTCGCGTGCGCTGCTTCCCGCGCGCGGCTCGACGAGCGCTACGTGCCGAGCGCGAACTCCCGGTAGTGGGCGAAACGCTGCTCGCGGCCGACGCGCTCCGGATCCGTCTCCAGCGTCCACAGGGCATGGCCGATGGCACCGAGGACCCGGTCGACCAAGTCCGCGCCGTCATCCGGTTCCGCGATGAGTTCGTCGACCACGCCGGCGTCGAGAAGCGCTTCCGCGGCCACGCCCTGGGCCTCCATCATCTCGGGGGCGTGCTCGGTGTCGCGGTGGATGATGGCCGACGCGCCCTCGGGGGGAAGCGGCGACAGCCACGCGTCGTGCATGGCCAGGGCACGGTCCGCGGGCAACATGGCCAGCGCGCCGCCGCCGCAGCCCTGGCCGAGGATCACGGACACGGTGGGGACGCGGACGTCGAGAAGCGCGGTGAGGGTCCGGGCGATCTCGCCCGCCATGGCGTTCTCCTCGGCGTCCTTCGTGAGCTCGGCGCCCGCGGTGTCGATGACGGTGACCAGGGGGATCCGCAGGCTTTCGGCCAGCCGGATCGCCCGCTGGGCGAACCGCAGCGAACCCGGGCCCATCGGGTCGGGGCCCAGCGGCGGCTGCTGGTGGCGGTCCTGCACCACGAGGATGACGGGGCGGCCGACGATGCGGGCCAGCACGGCCCGCACGGCACGGTCGCTCTCCCCGTCGCCGGTGCCGGACAACGGCACGGAGCGGTCCTCGAGGGCGGCGAGGATGTCGCCGCCGCCCGGCCGCGAGGGCTCCCGGGTGCGCAGGATCGACTCCCAGGCGCTGCGGCCGTCGGGGACGGCGTTGGGCGGCGGGGCCGGTTCGGCGGTGTCGACGTCCGGCATGAGCACGTCGACGGTGCGGCGGACGGAACCGCGCAGGCCCTCGGGCGAGATGACGCCGTCGATGATGCCGCGCTCGAAGAGGTTCTCGGCGGTCTGCACGCCCTCGGGGATGCCGGTGCCGGTGGTCAGCTCGACGACGCGGGGACCGAGGAAGCCGAGTAAGGCGCCAGGCTCGGCGAACGTGAAGTGCCCGGAGGATCCCCACGACGCCATGACGCCGCCGGTCGTGGGGTTGCGCAGGTACACGAGGAAGGGCAGGTGCGCGTCCTTGTGGCGGGCGACGGCGGTGGTGATGGACACCATCATCGCGAACGCCGGGGTGCCCTCCTGCATGCGCGTGCCGCCGGAGGTCGGCGACAGCAGCAGCGGCAGCCGTTCGGCGGTCGCGCGCTCGATGCCCCGGATGATCCGGCGGGCGGTGGCCGCGCCGATGGAGCCGGCCAAGAAGGAGAACTCCGAGCAGATTACCGCGACTCGGCGGCCGCCCACTTCGCCTTCGCCGGTGAGCACGGCCTCGTCGACCCCCGACTTCTCGCGAGCCCGCTCCAGCGTGACGGCGTAGTCGGCGCCGATGTCGCCGTAGTCCGGCGGGGTGTCCCAGCTGAGGTAAGTGCCCCGGTCAATGACGGAATCGATGAGTTCGCGCGCGCTCGTTCGTGACATGTCTCCAGGTTATGCCAAGGCTGCGGTCTTCGTGCCGGTCCCGCGCACGCCCCGGGTGAGCTGCGCCGCCCTCGGGAACCCGGATCCGGGAAACCTGGATAATGGGGTAAATGTTCGGGCCACGGTCGCGCGTCGAAGGCGCCCGGCGACCTGGCCGCAGCTGGCGACGGGCGCCGAAACGGAGAATCACCCGGCGATGAAGACCATCCTCGACCTCGACACCGGAATCGACGACGCGTTGGCGCTGGCCTACGCGCTCGGCTCGCCGGAACTGGAGCTCATCGGCGTCACCGGCACGTACGGCAACGTGCTCATGAAGGACGGCGTCGCCAACAACCTGGCGCTGCTCGACCTGTTCGGACGGGCGGACGTGCCCGTCTTCCACGGTGAGCCGCACGCCTCGGCGAAGGACGGGTTCGAGGTCCTGGAGATTTCGGCGTTCATCCACGGTGCCAACGGCATCGGCGAGGTGGACCTGCCCGCGTCGGAGCGCGCGGTCGACGACCGTGGTGCGGTCGATTTCCTGGTCGATTCGGTCCGGGAGCACGGCGATGATCTGGTCATCGTGGCCACGGGCCCGATGACGAACCTGGCCGCGGCCATCGACCGCGACCCGGAGTTCGCCGCCAACGCGCGCATCGTCATCATGGGCGGTGCGCTGACGGTGCCGGGCAACGTGCGCCCGTGGGCGGAGGCGAACATCAACCAGGATCCGGAGGCCGCAGACAAGCTCTTCCGCTCCGGCGCCGACGTGACCATGATCGGCCTCGACGTCACCCTGCAGACGCTGCTGACCTACGACGAGACGAAGCAGTGGCGCGAGCTGGGCACCGACGCCGGCCGCGTGCTGGCCGACATGACGGACTACTACATCAAGGCCTACGACACCACGGCCCCGCATCTGGGCGGCTGCGGCCTGCACGACCCGCTCGCGGTCGGCGTCGCGGTCGATCCGTCGCTGGTGACGGTCATCGAGCACAACATGAAGGTCGACGTCGACGGCGAGACCCGCGGCCGCACCATCGGCGACGAGGTCCGCCTCAACGACCCGGTGAAGAACGTCAAGGTGGCGGTCGGGGTCGACGTCGAGCGCTTCCTGTCGGAGTTCATGTCCCGCATCGGGTCGGTGGCAGGCCGTGCCTGATCTCGATCCGCTTTTCGACGTCCTGGCGTCCTCCCCGGGGAAGGTCTGCGTGATGGGTTCGGCCAACGCCGATCTGACCGTTCGGGTGGCGTCGCTGCCGAAGCCGGGGGAGACCATCGCCGGCGGCCCGCTGGAGGTGCTGCCGGGCGGGAAATCCGCGAATCAGGCGGCGACCGTCGGGCGGCTCGGCGTGGCGGCGACGTTCCTCGGCGCAGTCGGCGCGGACCCCAATGGCGCGCTGCTGCGCGATTCCCTCGTCGACGCCGGCGTGGACGTGTCCCACCTGGCCGAGGCGGCGGAGGCCACCGGCACGGCGATGATCCTGGTCGACGATGAGGCGGAGAACTGCATCGTCATTTCCGCCGGCGCCAACGGCACCGTCGACGCGGGCTTCGTCCGCGACCGGGGCGATGCCATCCGGGCCGCCGGGGTGCTGGGCCTGTGCCTGGAGGTCGCCGACGACGCCGTCGTCGAGGCCGCGCGCATCGCCCGAGACGCCGGGGTGACCGTGGTGTTCAACCTGTCGCCGGTGCGCGACGTGCCGGCGGACCTGCTGGAGCTGGTCGACGTGCTCATCGTCAACGAGCACGAGCTCGCCGTCCTCGTGGGATCGGCCGCGGTGGAGGAAGGCGCCGAATCCGGCGACTGGTCGGACGCGGCGACGGCGTTGGCCGCCAAGCACGACATCCGCACCGCCGTGGTCACCCTCGGCGGTGCGGGATCGGTCGTGGTGGAGACCGGTGCGGAGGAGACCGGCGAACGTTCCGTCACCGCGACCCTCGTCGAGCCGTTGCCCGTCGATGTCGTCGACACCACCGGCTGCGGCGACTCGTACATGGGCAGCCTCATGGCGGGCCTGGCCTCCGGTCTCGGGGTCCGCGACGCCGCCCGCGTCGCGGCGGCCGTGTCGGCCTACGCGGCCGGTGGCGCCGGGGCGCAGGCCTCGTACGGCTCGGCGGCGCAGGTCCGGGAATTCGCGGGCACCGGCCGACGGGGTTAGGCGCCGGCGCCGTCGAAAAGCGAAGGCCCCGCCCACCACCGAACGATGGTGGGGCGGGGCCTTCGGCGCGTGCGGGCGCGGGGAGGGCGCGGCTAGCCCTTCAACGCCTGCATCCAGGTGACGCGGGAACCGGTGCGCAGTACGTTGCGCGGGTAGATCTTCGCGGCGAGCAGCAGCATGATCACGCAGGACGCGGCGAGCACGGCGCCCGAGCCGAGCAGCTGCAGGCCGCTGAAGTTGCCCATGGCGTACTGCAGCGGGGCGGTGGTCACCGACGCCGGCGGGATCCACGCGGCGACCTGCATGAACGTCGAGTCCAGCTGCGACCAGCCGAAGGCCGGGACGTAGATGGCCACGAAGGACAGGATGAGCACCGGCATCTGCGCCGCGCCGAAGTCCTCCATGCGGCTGACCAGCGAACCGGCCGTCGCGTACAGGGCGGCGAAGAGCAGGTAGCCGAGGATGAAGAACGGGATCAGCGTGGCCACGGCGAGCCACGGGATGTCGAAGTCCGCGGCCAGGCCCGTGGCGATGATGGTCACCGACGCGGCGGCGACGATCGCGGCCATCATGATCGCGCCGGCCAGGCCCGCGCCGAGGATCTTGCCGGCGAGCAGGTGCAGCGGGCGGATCGTGGCGAGCATGATCTCCACGACGCGCGACGACTTCTCCTCGATGACCGAGCTGGCCACCGAACCGCCGAACATCATGATGGCGGTGATCATCACCATGACGCCGACGCCGACGACGATGAGCGCCGCGAAGTCGATGTCCTGCGTGCTTTGCGACGTCACCGAGCCCTGCCCGGCCGCCGCCGCGACGGCCGCCGGGTCCCCGCCCTGGGCGGCGATGGCGTCGGCCTGCAGCTGGGCGGCGAGCGCGGAGTTGAGCGTGACGACGAGCGTGTCCGGCGTGCCGTTCTGCAGCAGCGTCCACTCGTTCGCGGTCGCACCGTCGGCCGGCACGAGCGCGGCGTCGGCGGACTCGTCGTCGATCATGGCGCGGGCCGCGTCCTCGTCGGCGGCGGGCAGCGTTTCGATCGGGGTGGGCAGCGTGCCCTCCGGCGCGTCGGCCAGGGAATCGGCGAAGGGGGCCTCGCCGACGACGGCGATGCGCGTCGGCTCGGTGGCTTCCCCGTCGTCGCGGGTCAGGTAGGCCGTGAGCAGCACGCCGCCGACGGCCAGGACGATGCCGAGGATCAGGGTGACGACCGAGCCCTTCTTCATCAGGTTCTCGCGCAGCTCGCGCTTGGTCACCAAACCGATGGCGGTGGAGGCGCGGTAGCCGGACGCGGTCGTGGAACCGGCGCCGCGGGGGCCGCCGGAGCGGGTGGAATCCTTGATGGGCGTGCTCATGACTGGACGACCTCCTGGTACAGCTCGGTCAACGGAATGTGGACGGGCCCGAAGGAATGCACGGGGCCGTGGGTGCGCGCCAGATCAAGAAGGCGCTGGTCGGTGTCGGCGGGAGCGTCGTCGTCAAGCGTGAAAACGGTGCGGCCCTGCGCGTCGACCTCGGACGACGCGACGCCGGGGACGGAATCCGCCCAACCCGCCGGCGCCGAGGGGACCTCCACGGCCAACAGGCGCGGGCCCGCGGTGCGCAGCTCGTCGACGGTGCCCTCGGCGAGCATGCGGCCGTCGCGGATGATGCCCACGCGATCGCACAGGCGCTCCACCAGATCGAGCTGGTGCGAGGAGAACACCACGGGGATGCCCCGGTCCGCGCGCTCGCGCAGCACCCGCGACATCACGCCGACGGCGATGGGATCGAGGCCGGAGAACGGCTCGTCGAGGACGAGGACCTCCGGATCGTGGACCAGCGCCGCCGCCAGCTGCACGCGCTGCTGGTTGCCCAGCGACAGGGTGTCGACCTTGTCGCCGCCGCGCTCGGTGAGGTTCAGGGTCGCCAGCAGCGACTCGGCGCGGTCCTTCGCCGTCGCCGCGTCCATGCCGTGCAGGCGCGCGAAGTAGATGAGCTGGTCGAGGACCTTCTCCTTCGGGTACAGCCCGCGCTCCTCCGGCATGTAGCCGATGGTGCGGCGCGAAGTGTCGTCCAGCGGCACGTCGCCGAGGCGGACCTCGCCTCCGTCCGTGGTCAGCACGCCCAGCGCGATGCGCATGGTCGTGGTCTTGCCGGCGCCGTTGGCCCCGACGAATCCGTAGATCTCGCCCGGGCGGACGGTGAAGCTCATGCCGTCGAGGACCTTGAGGTCCCCATAGGATTTCCGGAGGCCGTCGATGATCAGGGGCTGTCCCGCCATGGTCGCCATCCTTTCTGGTCGGTCATCGGTTGATTGCGAAAACGCTGTGATTTTTTGGGTTGATCGAGTCGTATGGGGTGAGCGGGGCCGTTCAGTCATCCGGCATCGTCCACGCGATGATCGCGGTGGGCAGCGAGAGAATCACCAGGAAGGGGATGAGGAACAGCATCCCCGTCAGATACGGGACGTCCGCGGCCCAGTCGGGCTCGTTCGAGCCGACCCAGGTCCCGAAGAAGACGAGGCCGATGCTGAACACCATTCCGAACCAGGTGAAGCACTGGTACGCGAAGCTGCGCAGCCCTTCGACGCGGGCCCGCTCGTACTCGTCGAGCACGGACATCGGGGCGCCGTCGATGTTGTCGGTGACGATCACCAGCGTCGTCCACGTGATCACGAGCGCCACCGTGAAGACCATCCACGGCACGCCCCACCACACGGAACCTCCGTCGCCGATGATCGCGAAGGTCAGCATGACCCCGGCGACGAGCAACGCCGCGATGGTGGCCAGGTACGCGACCACCAGCTTGCGGCGGGCGGCGCGGTTGCGCAGCTTCGGGAACCAGTTGGACGTGATCTCGCGGCGCTCCAGGAACTTCCGTTCGCGCCGGGCCTGCCAGCGCTCGAGGAAACTGCGCTGCGCGGCTCGATCGGTCGCGCCGATCCCGGACTCGGTCGGGGGCGTGTGGTTCATCGCTTCTCCTCGTGGCTCGGGTTCGGGGTCGGATTCTGGTTCGGGTTCTGCACCTGCGCCGCGTACAGCGCCGCCGACATCGGGGTGAACTCCTCGCGGGAGAACACCGCCTCCACCGGCAGGCCGAACACCTCGCAGAGGCGGAACGCCAGATCGAGGCTGGGGTAGTGGTCCCCGCGCTCGAGCGCCCCGATCGTCTGGTGGTTGACCTCGACGGCCTGCGCGAGCTGCGCGCGGCTGAGCCCGCGTTCGGCGCGCAGGACCGCCAATCGGTTGAAGATGGGCCGCTGCGGACCCCGTTTCACTGGGCTCATGACACCAAGTGTTGTGAAAACCCAACAACCTGTCAACCGGTGCAACGAAATGGATGCAGTAGATGACGAAACTGCCTGGTCGAAGGAACGCACGTACCCTGGAAAACGTGATCACTCGGCCAACGATTCTCGGGATCCTGTTCATCGCCAACGTCATCGCGTTGGCCCTGACCGTATTCGTCAGCCCATGGTGGGGCGTGCTGCTGGCGGTGTTCGTCTTCCTCGACCTGGTCGCGGTCTACGACGTGCTCATCCAGAAGAAGCACACGCTGCTGCGGATCTACCCGATCCTCGGGCACGCGCGGTACATCCTGGAGTCCATCCGGCCGGAGACCCAGCAGTACTTCATCGAGCGCAACTTCGACGGCACCCCGTTCGACCGGGACACCCGCTCCGTGATCTACGAGCGCGCCAAGGGCCTGGGCTCGAAGAAGTCCTTCGGCACCGAGCGCAAGATCACCGAGCCCGGCTACGAGTACATCCCGCATTCCATGGCGCCCTCGCGCTCGGTGAACGCCAATCCGCGCGTGCATCTGGGCGGCCCCGGGTGCACGCAGCCCTACGACGTGTCCATCTTCAACGTCGCCGCCATGAGTTTCGGCGCGCTGTCGCCGAACGCGGTGCGCGCCATGAACAAGGGCGCGGCGATGGGCGGCTTCATCCACGACACCGGCGAAGGCTCCATTTCCCCGTATCACCTGGAATACGGCGCCGACTTGTTCTGGGAGATCGGTCCCGGCTACTTCGGCTGCCGCACGGCCGACGGCGACTTCGACCCCGACCGCTTCAGCGAACGGGCCGCGCTTCCGCAGGTCAAGGCGACCTACCTGAAGATCAGCCAGGGCGCGAAGCCCGGCCTGGGCGGCATGCTGCCCGGCGACAAGGTCGACGAGATCATCGCGAAGACCCGCGGCGTGCCGGTCGGGGAGGGCGTGGTCAGCCCGCCGTTCCATCGCGTCTACTCCACCCCGCGCGAGCTGGTGCGGTTCATGGGGGTCATGCGCGAGCTCAGCGGCGGCAAGCCCGTCGGATTCAAGATCTGCGCCGGCTCGCGCATCGAGTTCCTCGCCGTCTGCAAGGCGATGGTCGAAGAGGACATCACCCCGGACTTCATCGTCGTGGACGGCGCCGAGGGCGGCACCGGCGCCGCCCCGCTCGAATACTCGGACCGCGTGGGCATGCCGTTGACCGATGGCCTGGTTCTCGTGCACAACGCGCTCGTCGGCGCGGGCCTGCGCGACCGGGTGAAGATCGGCGCGACGGGCAAGATCGTCACCGGCTTCGACATCGTCAAGCGCATGTGCCAGGGCGCGGACTTCATGGCCTCGGCCCGCGGCATGATGATGGCCACCGGCTGCATCCAGTCGCAGCTGTGCCACACCAACGAATGCCCGGTCGGCGTGGCCACGCAGAACCCGAAGCGGTGGCAGGCCGTCGACGTCGACGACAAGGCCAACCGCGTGCGCAACTTCCACGACGCCACCGTGCAGGAGGCCGTGGGAATGCTCGCTTCGATGGGCCTGGAGAATTTCGATCAGCTCTCGCCGTCGATGCTGTTCCGCCGCACTTCCGACGAGTACGCCGAGACTTACGCGGAGCTGTACAACTGGCTCGAACCGGGCGAGCTGCTCACGGGCACCCGATTCCACGCCTGGGCGGAGGACTGGGCGCTCGCCGACCCCGAGCGCTTCTGGTACCCGGAGCTGCACGGCGGGGCGAAGCCGGCGGTCGAACCGGCGGAGGAGATCAAGACGGTCGAGCTTGCGGCGATGCCCGCGGGGGCACAGGCTGCGGCGGGCGCCGACGTCCACGGCGGCTCGGCCGACGCGGAGCAGGTGGCCGAAGACATGCAGGACGAGGACGCCGAGAAGTAACGCGCCGAGACGAGTGCAACGGAGAATGAGGTCGTGCCCATGGCCCGTCCGCCGGGACGGGAGTACAAAAGAGGCATGGCCAATGACGATTTTGCGGGCACCATTCCCTCCCTCACCCTGAACGACGGAAACACCATTCCCCAGATCGGACTGGGCACGTGGCGCATGGACGACGAGACCGCGCGGCGCTGCGTCCGCCATGCGATCGAGATCGGGTACCGGCACATCGACACGGCATCGCTGTACGGCAACGAAGTCGGCGTCGGGCAGGGCATCGCCGACGCGGTCTCCGACGGGCTCGTCGACCGTGACGAACTGTTCGTCACCACCAAGGTCTGGAACGACGCCCAGGCCGCCGCCGACACGCGCCGCTCGGCGCAGGAGTCGCTGCGCAAGCTCGGCCTCGATTACGTCGACCTGCTGCTCGTCCACTGGCCCTGCCCGAAGCAGGGGCTGTTCGGCGAGAGTTACTCCGAGATCATGAAGCTTCGCGACGAAGGACTGACCCGCTCCGCCGGAGTGGCGAATTTCTATTCCGAGGTGCTCGACGAGCTTCCGGAGGCCCCCGCCGTCAATCAGATCGAACTGCACCCCGGGCTGCCCCAGGACGCGCAGGTCGAGGACGACCGGCGCCGGGGCGTCGTCACGCAAAGCTGGGCCCCGCTGGGCCGCGCCAAGAAGTTCGGCGACGGGCCGATCGCGCAGGTGGCGGCCGAGGTCGGGCGCACCCCGGCGCAGGTGACGCTGCGGTGGCATCTGCAGCGCGGTCTGGTGGCCATCCCGAAGTCCGCCGACGAGGGCCGCATGGCCGAAAACCTTGGGGTCCTCGGCTTCGAGCTCACCGACGCGCAGATGGCGGCGATCTCCTCCCTGGCCGACCCGGATTCGCGGATCGGGGGCGACCCCCGATTCTTCGGAGATGAGTGAACGGTGGTCCGTCCGGGCCGGTAGGTTTGGGACCATGTCTGAGACCTCCGAGATCCGCGTCGAGCACGACGGCCCCATCACCACGATCACCATCGATCGCGATCACAAGCGCAATTCGCTCAATGCCGGGGTCTGCTCGGACATCGCCGACGCGGTCGACGCCGCGCCGGGCCGCGAGGAGTGCCGGGTCATCGTCATCCGCGGCGAGGGCCGCGCGTTCTGCGCCGGCGCCGATCTGGGGGGCCAGCACAGCGACGGCAACTTCCACGAGCAGCTGGCGCGCATGCTGCACTCCCTGCAGGAGTGCCCGCGCATCATCATCGCGGACGTGCAGGGCGCGGCGGTCGGCGCCGGCATGCAGCTGTCCATGGCCGCGGACCTCCGGGTCGTCGGCGAGCGCGGCTGGTTCATGATCCCGCCGGTCAAGCTGGGCATCGCGGTCGACGCGTGGACCATCCGCCGCACCCGCGTGCTGGTCGGCGGCGCCCGCGCCCGCACCATCCTCCTGGCGGCCGAGCAGGTCGACCAGTCGGAGGCGAAGTCCTGCGGCCTGGCGTCCTACGTGGGCGATTCCAACGTCACCCGCGAGGTCGCCGAGCGCATCGCGTCCTTCGCGCCGATGAGCCTGGAGTACCACAAGATGGTGCTCAACGACGACGAGACGAACCTGCCGCCGAAGCCGGAGCAGCGCGAGCTGTACGAGCGGGTCTGGGCGTCGGAGGACGCCGCGGAGGCCGGCCGGGCGCGCGCGGAGAAGCGCGACCCGGTGTTCCGCGGAAAGTAGCCGGCGGACGTGATGCGCCGGGAACGCGACGCCGACCTGGACAGTGCCTTCGCCACCGGCCCCGGCGGCCTGACCTCGGAGCAGGTCGATCAGCGGCGCCGGGCCGGCCTGGTCAACCATTTGCCGCCGACGTCGGGGCGCACGGTCACCGACATCATCCGCGCGAACGTGTTCACGCGGATCAACGCCATCCTCGCGGTGCTGCTCGCGATCGTCCTGTGGACGGGGTCGTGGGTCAATGGCGCCTTCGGCTTGCTGATCATCGCCAACTCGATCGTGGGCGTGGTGCAGGAGCTGCGGGCGAAGCGGACGCTGGACAAGCTGTCGATCGTCGGGCGCGCCCGGCCCTTCGTCATCCGCGACGGCGGGCCGGCCCGCGACATCGACCGCGAGGAGATCGTGGTCGACGATCTGGTGGAGCTCGGGGCGGGCGACCAGATCATCGTCGACGGGGTGGCGCGCACGGTCGACGACCTCGACGTCGACGAGTCGCCGCTGACCGGCGAGTCGAAGCCGGTGCACAAGAAAGTCGGCGATCCGCTGTATTCGGGGTCGCACGTCATTTCCGGCGGCGGCACCCAGCAGGCGCTGAAGGTGGGGGCGGAGGCGTATGCGGCGCAGCTGGCGGCGGAGGCCAGCAAGTTCACGCTGACGGATTCGGAGCTGCTGCGCGGGATCAACAAGATCCTGCGGGTGATCACGTGGATCCTCATCCCCACCGGTGCGCTGGTGATCTGGACGCAGCTGTTCCGGTCGGGGCAGGACCTGAAGGAGTCGCTGCTGGCGATGGTGGCGTCGCTGGTGCCGATGGTCCCCGAGGGCCTGGTGCTGATGATGTCCATCGCCTTCGCCATCGGCATCGTCCGCCTTGGGCGCAGGCGGGTGCTCACCAACGAGTTGCCGGCGATCGAGGGGTTGGCCCGGGTCGACGTCGTGTGCGTGGACAAGACGGGCACGCTGACGGAAAACCGCATGCATCTGCGGGACGTGGAGTTGCTTGACGACGGGGCCGGCGTGGCGGCCGTCCACGACGTCCTCGCCGCGTTGGGCCGGCTGGAGGAGAGGCCGAACGCCACGACGATGGCGATCAACGAGAGCCTCGACGAGTCCGGCGTCGCCGATCCGGGGTGGGCGGCGACCGACAAGGCACCGTTTACCTCGGCGCGGAAATGGGCGGGTGCGACGTTCGGCGATCACGGCGCGTGGGTGCTCGGTGCGCCGGACATCCTGGCCGCGGGCGGGTCGGCGGCGCTGGATCGTGCCGCGGAGCTGATGGGCGGCGGCCTTCGCGTGCTGCTGCTGGCGAAGTCCGCCGTGACCGTCTCGGACGTGGTGGTGGGGCCGGGCGAGCCCGTCGAAAAGCATCCGGGGCTGCTGGAACCGGTGGCGCTGGTCGTGCTCGACCAGACGCTGCGTCCCGACGCGCGGGAGACGCTCGAGTACTTCGCGGAAGAAAACGTCACCGTCAAGGTGATCTCCGGCGACAACGCGGCGTCGGTCGGCGCGGTCGGGCGGGCGCTGGAGCTGCCGGGCGCGGACTCGCCCGTCGACGCCCGCGAGTTGCCGGATCCCGACGGGGGAGAGGCGGCGCGCGAGGCGTTCGCCGACGCCGTCGAGGAAGGCGACGTCTTCGGGCGCGTGACCGCCGACCAGAAACGGGCGATGGTGCGGGCCCTGCAGTCGCGCGGGCACGTCGTGGCCATGACCGGTGACGGCGTCAACGACGTGCTGGCCCTGAAGGACGCCAACATCGGCGTGGCCATGGGCGCCGGAGCGCCGGCGACGCGGTCGGTGGCGCAGCTGGTGCTGCTGGACAACCGCTTCGCCGTCATGCCGCACGTCGTGGCCGAGGGCAGGCGGGTGATCGGCAACATCGAACGCGTCGCGAACCTCTTTTTGACCAAGACCATCTACTCCGTGTTCCTGGCGCTGGCCGTCGGCGTCATCGGATACGCGTACCCCTTCGAGCCCATTCACGTGACCATCACCGGATGGTTCACCATCGGCATCCCGGCCTTCGTGCTGTCGCTGGCGCCCAACCACGAGCGCGCCAAGCCGGGGTTTTCGTCGCGGGTGTTCCGGCTGGCGCTGCCCTCGGGCCTCATCGTCGGCGCACTGACGTTCGGGTTCTGGGTGTGGGCCTACCCGGGCGCGGACGCGGACCCCGCGGTGGAAGGGGCGGCGTCGACGGCGACGCTGGTGGTGCTGATCATCACCGCGTTCTGGGTGCTCGCCGTCGTCGCACGGCCCTACGAGCCGTGGAAACTCGCTCTGCTCGGGGCCGCGGGCGGGGCGTACTTCGTCATCTTCCTGGTCAAGCCCATCGCCGCGGTGCTGCACCTCCACCCGGTGTCGCCGAGCCTGGGGCTCGCGGCGGTGCTGACGGGCATGGTGGGCGCGGTGCTGGTCGAAACCGTCTGGCAGATCAACCGGATGCGGTCGCATCGGCTCGAAAACCAAAACAGTTAATAGAAATTAACTGAAACGGCGCATATGCGGGGGTAACGGCGTTTGGGGTCGTCATCCCAGGTGGGCCCGACCTTTGGGGGTGGCGTGAACTTCCTTAAATCACGCTGTGAGTGTGACCTGTTTCGCAGGTGAGGGTGTTGCAGGTAACTTCATGGACGCACATATTCCGGTGTGACGCGCCACACAGGCCGTCGCCCCGAGTGAGGTGTTACCCACGCCGGGCCCCATGATCCGCGGCGTGAACCGTGATTGCCCGTACATGATGACCCGGAAAGGCACACAAGTGTCCGCATCCCCCCAGCCGGTAAACCGGCACAAGCCCACCGCAGCGGAGTACCGCTACGTGCAGGGCACCGAGGAGTTCCAGGAACTCCGCTCGACGTTCCGTTCGTTCACCATCCCGCTGACCGTTGCGGGCCTGGTCTGGTACGTCGCGTACGTCGTCCTGGCCACGTACATGCCGGACCTGTTCGGCACCGAGATGCCGATCGTCGGCAGCCTCGGCATCCTTCTCGGCCTCCTGCAGTTCGTCACCACCTTCTTCATCACGTGGTGGTACATCGGCTTCGCCAACAAGAAGCTGGAGCCGAAGCAGGCCGCGATCCGCGAAGACATGGAGTCCGGCGTCATCGCCGAGAAGATCAACTCCGGCAACCGGGAGGTCAAGTAAGACATGAACAACCACAGCCTCCTCGCTCAGGCGGATCTCGCCGAGTCCAACCCGATCCTCAACATCATCGTCTTCGTCGCGTTCATCGTGATCACGATGGTCGTCGTCACCCGCGTTTCCACGGGCGGCAACAAGAAGGACGCCTCCGACTTCTACACCGGCGGCGCCCAGTTCTCCGGCACCCAGAATGGCCTGGCCATCGCGGGCGACTACCTCTCGGCCGCGTCCTTCCTGGGCATCGTCGGCGCCATCGCGCTGAGCGGCTACGACGGCTTCCTGTACTCCATCGGTTTCTTCGTGGCCTGGCTGGTCGCGCTGCTGCTCGTCGCCGAGCCGCTGCGCAACGTCGGCAAGTTCACCATGGCCGACGTGCTCGCCTTCCGCCTGCGCCAGCAGCCGGTGCGCACCGCCGCCGCCATCACCACGCTCGCCGTGACGCTGTTCTACCTCATCGCCCAGATGGCCGGCGCCGGCTCGCTCGTCGCCGTCCTGCTGAACCTGGACGGCAAGCTGGAGCAGTCCATCGTCGTCGCCATCGTCGGCATCGTCATGATCGCCTACGTCCTCATCGGCGGCATGAAGGGCACCACGTACGTCCAGATGATCAAGGCCGTACTGCTGGTCGGCGGCGTCGCCGTCATGACCGTGCTGGTCTTCGTCATCGCCAAGTCCGGTTTCGTCGGTCTGCTCGAGCAGGCCGTCAACGCCCACGACGCCTCCCAGACCGCCGCCGAGGCGGGCACCCAGGGCTCCCAGCTGCTGCAGCCGGGCATGAAGTACGGCGCCACCGAGACCTCGAAGCTCGACTTCATCTCTCTCGGCCTGGCCCTGGTGCTCGGTACCGCGGGTCTGCCGCACGTGCTCATGCGCTTCTACACGGTGCCCACCGCCCGTGAGGCCCGCAAGTCCGTGACCTGGGCCATCGTGCTCATCGGTTCGTTCTACCTGATGACCCTGATCCTGGGCTTCGGCGCCGCCGCACTGGTCGGCCCCGACGCGATCCTCGCCGCCCCGGGTGGCGCGAACGCCGCGGCCCCGCTGCTGGCGCTGCGACTGGGCGGCTCCATCTTCATGGCGCTGATCTCCGCCGTCGCCTTCGCCACCGTCCTCGCGGTCGTCGCCGGCCTGGCCATCACGGCCTCCGCCTCCGTCGGCCAGGACCTGTACCAGGCCGTCCTCAAGAAGGGCACCGCGACCGAGGAGCAGCAGGTCCGCGTCTCCCGCATCACGGTCGTCGTGCTGGGCATCGCCTCCATCATCCTGGGCATCCTGGCCATGAGCCAGAACGTCGCCTTCCTGGTCGCGCTGGCCTTCGCCGTCGCCGCCTCGGCGAACCTGCCCACCATCCTGCTGTCGCTGTTCTGGAAGAAGTTCAACACCACCGGCGCCGTCTCCTCGATGTACGTCGGCGTGGGTTCCGCCCTGCTGCTGATCTTCTTCTCCCCGGCCGTCTCAGGCCTCGAAACCTCGATGGTCCCGGGCGCCGACTGGGCGTGGTTCCCGCTGCAGAACCCGGGTCTGGTCTCGATCCCGCTCGGCTTCATCGCCGGCATCATCGGCACCTACGTCGGCAAGCCGGACAACCTGGATGACCTCCAGGCCGAGATGGAGGTTCGCTCCCTCACCGGCGTCGGCACCGAGGCCGCCGTCGACCACTAAGAGCATCCGGCCGGCTGCGGAGTTCATCGCACCGCACCGGCGCGCGTCCCCACGGTGGCGCGCAGGGCTTTATCCGAAAATCCCGCCCCGACCCCGGAGAAATCCGGCGGCCGGGACGGGGTTTTCCCGTTGCCGAGGTGGACGTGGGGCGTCGCAAAGCAACGCCGTGACCTGCCGAAAAGCGGAAATCCCGGAGCGGGGATAAGGTAGTGGCAACCATGCCCGGCGGAGTCGGGCGCGTGACGAAGCAGGAGGCATCCATGACCGACTCGACCGCAACCACCGATCCCGCGACGCAGCCGCTGCGCAGCCCGCTGCACGACCGGCACGTGGCGCTGGGCGCGGAGATGCGCGACGTCGGCGGGCACGAATTGCCCTTCCGCTACACCTCCGAGCTGGAGGAGCACCGGGCGGTGCGCGAGGCGGTGGGCCTGTTCGACCTGTCGCTGATGGGTGAGATCCGCGTCTCCGGCCCGGATGCGGCGAGCTTCCTGGCGCACACCCTCATTTCGGCCATCAAGCCCATCGCGCTGGGCAAGGCGAAGTACACGATGATCGTCCAGGAGGACGGCGGCATCATCGACGACCTGATCGTCTACCGGCTGGGCGTCAACGAGTTCATGCTGGTCAACAATGCCGGCAACATGATCGAGGTGTACGACACCCTGCGCGAGCGCGTCGGCGGCTACGACGTCGAGGTCATCGACCGCAGCTCCGAGATCGCGCTGATCGCGGTGCAGGGGCCGAAGGCCGCGAAGCTGCTGCGCCGCGTGGTGCCCTCCGATTCGCACGGCACGCTCGATGCGTTGCGCTACTACTCGTGCACGTCGCTCGAGGTCGCCGGCGTCGAGATGATCGTCGCCCGCACCGGATACACCGGCGAGGACGGCTTCGAGGTCTTCCCGCCCGCCGAGCGCGGCGCCGAGGTGTGGGACGCGCTGCTGGTCGCGGGCGGGGCCGTCGAGAATCCGGAGGATCCGGCCGACGACGGCGCCGATCTCGGCGTGCGCCCGTGCGGCCTGCTGTGCCGCGACATCCTGCGCCTGGAAGCCGGCATGCCGTTGTACGGCCGCGAGCTGACCCGCGAGCGCACGCCGCTGGAGGCCGGGCTGAAGTCGGTGATGGGCCCGACCAAGGGCAACTTCATCGGCCGCAACGCGCTGGTCAATCAGCCGCAGCCGCAGCAGATGCTGGTGGGCCTGCAGATCGAGGGCAAGGTGGCGCCGGAGCGCGGCGCGGTGCTTCGCGACGCCGACGGCAACGAAGTCGGCGAGATCACCTCGACGAAGGTGTCGCCGACGTTCGGGTACCCGATCGCGTTCGCCTACGTCGACCGTTGGCTGGGGTCGAAGGGCACGGAGCTCACCCTCGACGTCGAGGGCGAGCAGCGCACCGCGACGGTCGTGCCGACGCCGTTCTACAACCGCAAGAAGCGCAAGTAGCGCCGAACGCGGGAAATCGGCGCGACGGGAGGGGCGCGGCTAGCGCGCCGGCGCCGCCGGGTCCGGGGTGGCCCACGGTGCACCGGCGTTGCCGTGGCCGCGGGGGCGGTGTCCGTTGCCGTTGCCGTCCCCATTCCCGTTTCCGTTCGAGCCGCCGTTGCCGTTGCCGCCGGGCTCGCCGGTGGGGCTGGGCTCCTCCGTCGGGTCGGAGGGCTGCTCGGTGGGATTCGTCGGCTCGGTGGGCACGGGCTCGTCGAGGATCACGGTCCAACGGGGAACCGGGCCGCCCGCGCAGACGAGATTCTCGCCATTGACCGCGGGGCGCAGCGTCCCCTCCAGGCCCGGGCAGGGATCGCCGATGCGGGCGCGGCCGTCTCCGCGGCGGGTCGCCGACGGGGTGCCCGCCGGGTCCCGCGCCATGTCGCGGGTGGCGGCATTGGTGGTCGTGGATTCCGGCGGTGCCGACGGCGACTCGTCGGCCTCCGATTCCGTCATGGACTCCGACGTGCTCGAACCGGTTTCTTCGGAGGTCGACTCCGCCGCCCGCGACGATTCCGCGGCAGTGGTGGCATCGGCGCCGGACGCCGACGAAGCGGCCGGGTTCACGGGCGCTTCCTGTGGCGTGCACGCGGCTGCGAGCAGGGCGGCGCCGCATGCGGCGGCGGCGATGATGGTGCGCTTCATGTCGGTACCTCCCCGGGGTTCGCGATCGAATCCGCTCGTGCGTATTCGGGGTGAGCCTACATGGCCGGGCGGACGGGCGGGGATTTCGGCGGCGGAGGAACGGCGGAATCCGGACGTGTCCCCGGCATGAAGGAGGGGAGGCGTGCACGGTGAAGGTGGCGGTGACCGCCACGCCGGGTTCGGGCGCGGCCGCCGCGGGAACGGAAGACCACTGATGGAGCGCTAGACCCCTTCCGCCGAACCCGCCGAATCCGCGCGGCGGGTTCGGCGTCCCAGCAGCACCCCGGCACCGAGGAGCGCGGCCCCGGCGACGGCGCCGATCAGCCCGGCGGACAAGGTGGCCATGGGGGAGCCGGATGCGGCGAGGGTGGCTTCGGCGGTGGTCGCCGCTTCTTCCTCGCTCGCGCCGGTGCCGAGGCCCGCGGGCTGCCCCGAACCGGTGCCGGTCGTCGACTTCGAGCCCACCGGCTTCGACCCGGTTTTCGCGCCGGCGGGTGCGGCCGCCGATGCCGCCGCCTTCTCGGCGGCGGTGCCCGCGACGACGAGGTCGGTGGCGGTGTCCTGGCTGCGGTCGGAGGAGCCGTGCGCGGCGAAGGTGAACATGGCGCAGGCGTTGTCGATGCAGTTGCCGGCGGCGAATACCGGCTCCACATCGACGACGGTCGTGAATGAACCGTCCGCGCCCATTTCGGAAGCCTTGACGTAGTTCACGGACCCGAAGTTGGAGGCGTCGGTGTGCGAGAACCTGGCCTTTTCGGCGACGCCGACGTAGACGCCCGCGCCGGTCGTCGCAAAGCCCGTGCCGGTGACGGTGACGGAGGTGACTCCGGAGGCGGCGATCTCGTTCGTCGACAGGGTCACGCTCGGCCCATTCGCTGAGGTCGCCGCCGTGGTGGCGCGTCCGGTGCTTTGCGACGGTGCCGTGGTGGCCGGCGCGCCGGGACGCGTTGGCGCGGCGGGGGAGCCGTTCGGCGTGGGCCCGGCGGGTGCGGCGGCGCCGTCGAAGTGGATGGGCTCCCACGCGTCCTGGCTGCGATCGACGAGCTTGGGGAAGGCCGTGAACGTGGCCACGTAGCACTGGGTGGTTCGGCAATCCACCTCGCCGAAGATCACGTCGACCGGCAGTTCGGCGGTGAACGCACCGTCGTCGCCGACGGTGACCTTGACGGCTTCGCCGTAGGTCTCCGGGTACCCGGACGCGGGCTTCTCGATCGTCTGCGTGACGTAGATGTTCTCGCCGGGCGCGTAGCCGCCGCCGGTGACGGCGAGGACAGAATCGTCGCGGAGCCCGTCCCGCGCGGAGAGGATGATTCCGGGGCCGTCGGAGGCGTCGCGGTCGGCCGTGGGTCCGGGGAAGGGCAGCGCCGGGAAGCCGCCGGGGAGCGAAGGCGACGCGGGAAGCAGCGGGATCGCGGGGGTGGCGGCGGCCGTTGCGGGGAGCGCCGCGATCATCGTCGCGGCGACCACCCCCATCGTCAGTGCCCCGATTCGTCGGCGGACGCGCCGGGGGGCCGGCGTGGAGAGGGGGATGGGGACGTGCGCGCTGAAGTGGATCACTGGGCCTCCGGATCGTCGAAATAACCATGGTGAGGTTACCCTGACTTAGGTAAGCCTGGCAAAAAGATGTGGGCGCAGTCGCCTCGTCTGCGGTGCAGAGCGAAAACGCCGACCGCGCCCCTCGGCGGGGCGGGTCGGCGTCGCAAAGCACGACCGTGGACGCTCTCGTGCACGCGCGCGGTGCGCGAGAGCGTCCCGGAGGAAAGGGGGAAGGCTAGAGCTCGCCGCGGGCCCGGCGGGCCTTCTCTTCCTCCGCGAGCTTTTTCAGCTCCTCTTCCTTCTCCTCGAGCTCCTCGTGGAAAAGCTCCTTGCGGTCCTCGAGGGAGATGTTGCCGTCGAGCTTGGCGAAGTTGTCGCCGTAGCGCTGGCCCAGGAACATCTCCACGGCGGCGCTGAGCTGCTTGGCGTCGTAGAAGTTGAGCAGCAGAATCTGGTTGTCGTTCTCGTCGACGAGCTTGAGACGCAGGTTGCCGTCGATGTCGACCAGGTTGGCGTGAACCTTGATTCCGTCGACGTCGGTGAATGCGGGCTTCTTGGTGGCGGGCATTGTGCGGTCCTTTCCGTGGGTACTTCCACTGTGGGGGAAGCGCCGAAAAACCCTGGTGCAACCGGGATGGCCGGTGGGTGGGTCGTCGGTTCTTCCGGGGTGCACCCGAAATCCGAATGCACCGTTTCCACCATCGACAGTAATCGCGTTGGGGGCGCCCGCGCCCGGTGAGTTTCGTTGCCGGGGCGGCTAACGGTGATCGAGGGCCCTTGGCCAGCGAAAAGTGGTCCGCCCCGGGCGATGCGGGCACCGCCGATCCCCCGTTCGGGTGGCGGGTGCAGGGGGAGACCGAGTTGCCGAATGTCGGCGATGGATCGGGCATCCGATGCCCGTTCATGTGGTGCCCCAGAGAGGAATCGAACCTCCGACACCGGCTTTAGGAGAGCCGTGCTCTATCCACTGAGCTACTGGGGCGGATCGTCGGCGGCGGGTGGCCGGCAGCGGTCTGCGGCGCGTGCCCCCGGCGCGACGCCACAACATTACCCCACGGTCCGGGTGTCGCCGAAAGCCATGATCATCGCCACAGTCGTGCCGCATCGCCCCAGCGTGCGTGAATCCCGGCTAACGGTGATCCCCCCGTGGCCGTCGCGAGCCGCGCCGCCGGGCCGGGCCGGGTCTACCATGGGATCCACGGCCCGGCCGATGGTCGGCATAGGGCTAATCGACAATAGCGAGGTCCCGAAAGTGCTGAAGCCCACGTTCACCGATGTCAACGGAGTCAAGTTCGTCTGCCAGGTGACCAACGACGCCGAGTCCCCGCACCTGGTCGTGTCGGCGCTGCAGGAAGACGGCACGCTGAAGCCCGTCATGGAGCTGAACAACTACGACGCCAAGTACATGGGCAACGCCTGCGACGTGTACCTGAAGCAGTCCTGGGCCAACCGGTACACGGCCGGGTCGCTGTCGGCGTTGAGCCCGGAGGAGATGAGCGGCGCGTTCGGCGCCGAGGGCAACCCGCGCGAGTCCAAGTAGTCGATGGGGGACCGCACTCCGGCCGCTCGGGTCCAGTCCCGGTCTCGGACCCCGTCCCAGCCGCTGGCCCTGGATGTCATCGGCATGGGCGCCGGCAGCCCGGCGCATCTGACGTTGGAGGCCGTCGAGGCGCTTCGGGGCGTCGACGTGGTCTTCGCCCTGGACAAGGGCGAGACCACGTCCGATCTGCTGGACGCGCGCCGCGCCATCCTCGACGCCCACGCTCCTCACGTGGAGTTGGTGGCCGTCCCGGATCCGCCGCGCGACCGCTCGCCCTCCGACTACGGGGGAGAGGTCCGGGATTGGCATCGGGCCCGGGCCGAGGTGCTTTACGACGCCATGGCGCGCTCCCTGGAGCGGCCCGCCGGTGAGTCGCGGCGAGGAGCGTTCCTGGTGTGGGGCGATCCGTCGCTGTACGACTCGACGCTGCGCATCCTCGACCGCATCCGCGGTTTCGGCGCGGACCTCGATGTGCGGGTCATCCCCGGCATCACCGCAATCCAGGCGCTGACCGCCGCGCATGCGACCACGTTCAACCGCATCGGCCGACCCGTGCTGGTGACCACCGGCAGGCGCCTGGGGGAGCGGCCGGCGGGCACCGACGCCATGGTCATGCTCGACGGTGGCGCGGCGTGGCTGGATCACGCCCGCGCCGACGAGGAGATCCTGTGGGGCGCCTACCTTGGCACCCCGATGGAGGTTCTGCGCCGCGGCCGCGTCGGCGACGTCGGGTCCGACATCGCAGCGCTGAAGAAGTCGCTGCGCGCCGAGCACGGCTGGATCATGGACATCTACCTGCTCCGCCCGGCCGGCACCACCGACGCGGGGGATTAGGTCGTGCGGTCGCCGGAAGTTCCGGCGGCGGTTCCGAAGGCGGCCCCGGTTGCGGTGCGATCGGGGAACACGGCGCGGAGCAGTCGGGCGACGAGGTAGACCCACACCGGGCACCCCAGGACGAGGATCCACAGCAGCGGGTGGACCGTGGAGTCGCCATGGCCGAAGTACAGGATCTGGGCGTAGGTGACCCAGCTCTGCAGGGCGTGCGACACCATCGCCGCCGTGATGGATCCGGTGAGGACGTACACCACGCCGAAGACGCAGCCCGTGATCATGTACGCGATGGCCTGGCGGCCGGTGAGGGAATCGCCCAGGTGCGGGAGGGCGAAGGCCAGGGCGCTCAGCGCGGTCGCGAACAGCGCGATGAACGCCAAGGCCAGTGCCGCGAACGCGATGAACTGGACGGGGATGAGGATCGCCATCACCGTCTTCGTCGATGGCGCGTCGGGGTCGAGGAACCCTCCGGCGATGGCGGGGATCAGCGACGTCACCAGCAGCGTCAGCGACGCCGGGATGGCGTACCAGGCCTTCCAGGTCGTCAGATGGCGGGCGAGTCGATCGGTGGGGTGCATGACCTCATCAGTGCATCGGAATCGACGGCCCCGCCGGACAATGGCACGTGGCCGTCGTCACGCGCCCCGGGCGTCAGTCCTCCACCCAGCCCAGCGTGCGCTCGACGGCCTTGCCCCACTCGGCGTAGAGCGCGTCGCGCCGGTCGGCGTCCATGTCGGGCCCGAAAGTGCGGTCCTCGCGCCACATCGCCCGGATCTCGTCGGTCGACTCCCAGAACCCCACGGTCAGGCCGGCCGCGTACGCCGCGCCGAGGGCCGTGGTCTCGGTGATCACGGGCCTCGTGACCGGCACGCCGAGGATGTCCGCCTGGAACTGCATGAGCAGGTCGTTTTCCACCATGCCGCCGTCGACGCGCAGCGTGGTCAGGCTGACGCCGGAGTCGCGGTTCATGGCCTCGACGACCTCGCGGGTCTGGTACGCGGTCGCCTCCAGCGCGGCGCGGGCGATGTGGCCCTTGTTCACGTACCGCGTCAGCCCCGCGATGACCCCGCGCGCATCCGGCCGCCAATGCGGCGCCAGCAGCCCGGAGAACGCGGGAACGATGTAGCAGCCGCCGTTGTCGTCCACCGTCTTCGCCAGCTTTTCGACGGACGGCGCATCCGGGATGAGGCCGAGATTGTCCCGGAGCCACTGGATCAGCGACCCCGTGACCGCGATGGACCCCTCGAGCGCGTAGACGGGCAGCTCTTCGCCGATGCGGTAGGCCACCGTGGTGATCAGCCCATGGTCGGAGCGCTGGGCGACCGTGCCGGTGTTGAGCAGCAGGAAATTGCCGGTGCCGTAGGTGTTCTTCGCCTCGCCCGGTTCCAGGCACGCCTGGCCGAACGTCGCCGCCTGCTGGTCGCCGAGGATGCCGCCGATGGCCACGTTGTGCAGCGGCCCCTGCCAGCGCACCACCCCGAGGTACTGCGACGAGCTGACGATCGCCGGCAGCATGGACATGGGGATGCCCATCGCCTCGCACAGGGACTGGTCCCATTCGAGGGTCTCCAGGTTCATCAGCATGGTGCGCGAGGCGTTGGTGACGTCGGTGACGTGCAGCGCCTTGCCGTGCCGGCGGGTGAGGTTCCAGGTCAGCCACGTGTCGACGGTGCCGAAGATGAGTTCGCCGCGCTCCGCCCGGTCCCGGGCGCCCTCGACGTTGTCCAGGATCCACGCGATCTTCGGGCCGGAGAAGTAGGTGGACACCGGCAGCCCGGTGATGCGGCGGACGCGGTCCTCGCCGATGTCGTCGCGGAGCTTCCGGCACATGCCGTCGGTGCGCGTGTCCTGCCACACGATGGCGTTGTACACCGGCTCGCCCGTGGCCCGGTCCCACACGATGGTGGTCTCGCGCTGATTGGTGATGCCCAGCGCCGCGACGTCCGCCGCCGACCACTCCTCCTCCGCCATGACGTCGGCGATGACCCGGCGGGTGTTGCGCCAGATCTCCACCGCGTCATGCTCCACCCACCCGGGCCTCGGCATGATCTGCCGGTGCTCCATCTGGCTCATGCCGCGGCGGTGGCCGTCGCGGTCGAACAGGATGCACCGCGTCGACGTGGTGCCCTGGTCGATCGCGGCGACGACCTTGCCGCCGCGGCCCAGGATCGCCCGGGCCTGGGCGTCGAAAAGCGTGGTGAACTGGCCGGGAATCCTCACTGGCGCTCCCCGCTACCGCTCGTCGACGGGACGCGGCTGGCCCTGGTGGCCCGGGAACGGGCGCGGCGCGACGGCCACGCGGCCCAGGTGGCCCTCGATCCAACGGCCCACCGCCTGCTTGGCGGCATCCGCCGCGTCGGCGACGGTGACCGGCTCCTGCGCCGGGTCGTCGACCTCCACGACCCGCTCCGGATCACCGGCGACGCAGATGGCGACCTCTGCGGCGTCGTCGCCCACCGGAGTCACCGCAACCTCCGCCAGCAGCTCGATGTTGGTCTGCTCCGCGACGGCCCACCGGTAGACGCGGTCGTTCTCCCAATCGGCGGCGGCGTCCTCGAAGTACTCGGGGTAGACGCCGCGGCCATGGGCGATGGTCAGCGCGGGGGCGTCGTCGACGCGGCCGTCCTGGCGCAGCGGGCGGAGATGGAAACGGCCGGCATTGATTTCCATGGGTTCCATGGGGGCATTCCTCTCGTGCGGCGGGTCACCCGAAGCGGGCGGCATCCGCGTCTCGAACCGCCCGGAACGGCGGCTTCACTGCCCTCCAGAGTAGTGGAAGCGCGGCCCCGGAATGGCCCCGAATCGACGGCCGGACACGAAAAGGCGATCCCCGCCGCACCTTCCGGTGCGGCGGGGATCGCCGTGGTTCGGCTCCGGCCCGGAGGCCGGAAGGGGGAGCTTACTTCAGCTCCATCAGGACGTCGCCCTTGCCGACGCCCGCGCCCGCCTCGGCCGCGAGGCCGGTGACGGTGCCGGCCTTGTGGGCCTTGACCGGGTTCTCCATCTTCATGGCCTCGAGCACGACCACGGTGTCGCCCTCGGCGACCTCCTGGCCCTCCTCGACCTCGACCTTGATGACGGTGCCCTGCATCGGGGCCACCACGGCGTCACCGGAGGCGGCCTTCTTGGCGCCGCCCGAGCGACGCTTCTTGGCCTTCTTGCGGGCGCCGCCGGCGCCGCCGCCCAGAGCAAGGTCGCCCGGCAGGGCAACCTCGACGCGGCGGCCGTCGATCTCGACGGTGACCTTCTGCGACGGCACGGCCTCGTCCTCGTCGACCTCGGAGTCGCCGGCGTACGGCTGAATGGGGTTGTCCCACTCCTCCTCGATCCACTTGGTGTAGACGTCGAACTTCTCGCCGTCGCCGACGAACGCCGGGTTCTCGACGATGTGGCGGTGGAACGGGATGACCGTGGCCAGGCCCTCGACGTTGTACTCGGCCAGGGCACGGGCGGAGCGGCGCAGGGCCTCATCGCGGTCCTTGCCCCACACGATCAGCTTGGCCAGCATCGAGTCGAACTGGCCGCCGATGACGTCGCCCTCGCGGATGCCGGTGTCCATGCGGACGCCCGGGCCCGACGGCTCCTCGTACTTGGTGATGGCGCCCGGCGCCGGCATGAAGTTGGAGCCGGCGTCCTCGCCGTTGATGCGGAACTCGAAGGCGTGGCCGTGCAGGGCCGGGTCCTCCTTGAGGGACAGCTCCTTGCCCTCGGCGATGTTGAACTGCTCGCGGACGAGGTCCAGGCCGGTGATCTCCTCGGTGACCGGGTGCTCGACCTGGAGGCGGGTGTTGACCTCGAGGAAGGAGATCAGGCCGTCGGAACCGACCAGGTACTCGACGGTGCCGGCGCCGTAGTAGCCGGCCTCCTTGCAGATGGCCTTCGCGGACTCGCGCAGGCGGCGGTCCTGGTCCTCGGTGAGGAACGGGGCCGGGGCCTCCTCGACCAGCTTCTGGAAGCGGCGCTGCAGGGAGCAGTCGCGGGTCGACGCCACGATGACGTTGCCGTGCTTGTCGGCCAGGACCTGGCACTCGACGTGGCGGGCCTTGTCCAGGTAACGCTCGACGAAGCACTCGCCGCGGCCGAAGGCGGCGACGGCCTCACGGGTGGCGGACTCGAACAGGTCCTTGACCTCGGACATCTCGTAGGCGACCTTCATGCCTCGGCCACCGCCGCCGAAGGCGGCCTTGATGGCGATCGGCAGACCGAACTCCTCGGCGAACGCGACGACCTCGTCGGCGTCCTTGACGGGCTCCTTGGTGCCCGGGGCCATCGGGGCGTCGGCCTGCATCGCGATGTGGCGCGCGGTGACCTTGTCGCCCAGGGAGCGGATGGACTCCGGCGACGGGCCGATCCAGATCAGGCCGGCGTTCTCGACGGCCTCGGCGAAGTCGCCGTTCTCCGACAGGAAGCCGTAGCCCGGGTGGATGGCGTTGGCGCCGGACTTCTTGGCGGCGTCGAGGATCTTGTCGAAGACGAGGTAAGACTCCGCGGACGTCTGGCCGCCCAGCGCGAACGCCTCGTCGGCCATCGTCACGAAGGGCGCGTTAGCATCCGGCTCCGCATAAACGGCGACCGACGGAATGCCGGCGTCCTTCGCGGCGCGGATGACGCGAACGGCGATCTCGCCACGGTTGGCGACGAGAACCTTCGTGATCTTCTCGGTGGTCTGCTCGGACACGAAACCCTCCTGTTTTCGTGGGCGCCGGACGGCTCGTCCGACCGGCGGTGAAACGACAGTCATCGGGGTCCGACGGTCACGCACGCCACATGCACGGGGCACATGTACGGGCTAACACCGTCCAACCCAATACGGTCATTCTGTCACAGGTGGCCGTTTCGGCCTTTGTCGGCCCACCCCACCCTGGGGCCACCCGATGAACTTGAACGATGTTCGTTCGCGGCCCGATTCGCGCGGCGATGGTTGCACCGGACAAAGTTCGCATTTCATCGCGCCACCGGGGAAACGCCGGACCCCCGCCGCCATCGCCGTACCGGCATCGCGCGCGTGGTGCGCGCGGGGGTCCGGGGGGATTGCGTCGGGGGTGGCTGAGGTGCGGGAACGGAAGTGCCGGGTCGGCGCGGGTGGCGTCGTCAAGCAAACGAGACCATTCCGCGGACGGGCCGAAGCCGGCGTGCTACGTCGCCGGGGCGTCGCCCGGTTCCATGCCGCGTGCGATCGGCGTGCGGATCATGTTGCCCCACTCGACCCAGGACCCGTCGTAGTTGCGGACGTTCTCGTGGCCCAGCAGATGGTGCAACACGAACCAGGTGTGGGCGGAGCGCTCGCCGATGCGGCAGTAGACGATCGTGTCGTCGCCGGCCTGCACGTCCGAGTAGATGGCGTCGAGCTCCTCGCGGGAGCGGAACCGCGAATTCGGGTGCACGGACTGGTTCCAGGGGACGTTCACCGCGGTGGGGATGTGGCCGCCGCGCAGCACGCCCTCCTGCGGGTAATCGACCATGTGCGTGCGGTTGCCCGAGTACTCCTCCGGCGTGCGCACGTCGATGAGGTTGCCCTTGCCCATGAGCTCGCGCGCATCCGCGGCGTAGGCGCGCAACGTGTGGTCGTCGCGCTCGACGACCGGGTAATCGGTGCGCGGGTACTCCGGAACCTCGAAGCTGGTGTCGCGCTCCTCGGTCATCCAGGCATCGCGGCCGCCGTTGAGCAGGCGCACGTCCGGGTGCCCGAACAGCTCGAAGACCCACAACGTGTACGCCGCCCACCAGTTGGACTTGTCGCCGTAGATCACCACGGTGTCGTCGCGCGAAATGCCCTTGGAGCGCATGAGCTCCGCGAACGCCTCCGCGTCGACGTAGTCGCGCACGGTCGGATCGTTGAGGTCGGTGTGCCAGTCGATGCGCACCGCGCCGGGGATGTGGCCGATGTCGTAGAGGAGCATGTCCTCGTCGGATTCGACGACGCGCAGGCCGGGGGAGCCCAGGCGGGCGGCCAGCCAATTGCTGGACACCAGGCGTTCCGGGTGGGCGTATTGCTGGAACTGCGGGTGCGGGTCGTGCGGGGCCGCCATCTTTGCTCCTTCTCGAGGGTGCCGCGCCGGCGCGGTCGGCGCTGTACGGTACCCACCACCTTACGGGGCTTGCCGCCGGTCGCTTTTCACGTGGCGGAAAGTTGCTCGTGACCTGCGTAAATGCGGGCACCTTGGCGCGGGGGCGAAAGTGACGGAAGTTACCCTTATAAATTCTTACTCCGCATTTAAGATTTTTCTCGGAACGGGCACTCACCCCGCCGGTTCCGGGGCCCCGACCTGCACGGGGATGCGGTGCCGGCGATCCCGGCCCCATGCTTTCAAGGAGCAAAAATGCACAAGAGCATCGTCGTCTTCGAGGTCGAGGGCGGATCCGACAAATTCTTCGATGGCCACCGCCGCGACACCATGCCGATCGTCGAGGCCATCCGCGCCAAGGGATGGGGCGCCGACGTCGTCTACTACCGCCCCGAATGGGCCGAAGCCCTCTACGAGCACGTGTCCGCCAACTACGACGGCTACATCTCCCGCGTGAACCCGGGCAACATCCCCGGCGGCGAGAAGGACTACTTCGATCTGCTCACCCGCCTGTCCGACGAGGCCGGCCTGGTGGGCATGTCCACGCCGGAGGAGATGATGGCGTACGGCGCCAAGGACGCGCTGGTCAAGCTCAAGGACACCGGCCTGGTGCCCACCGACACCGCCGCGTACTACGACGTCGCGTCCTTCCACGAGACGTTCCCGACGTCGCTGTCCTACGGCGAGCGCGTGCTCAAGCAGAACCGCGGCTCCACCGGCTCCGGCATCTGGCGCGTGCAGCTGGAGGACAAGGAAGTCGCCGCGTCCGTCGAGCCGGGCACCTCCCTGCCGCTGGACACCAAGCTCAAGTGCACCGAGGCCGTGGACAACCACACCGAGGTCCGCGAGCTCGGCGACTTCATGGACTTCTGCGACCAGTACATCATCGGCGACAACGGCATGCTCGTGGACATGCGCTTCATGCCGCGCATCGTCGAGGGCGAGGTCCGCGTTCTCATGGTCGGCCCGCACCCGGTGTTCGTGGTGCACAAGAAGCCGGCCGCCGGCGGCGACAACTTCTCCGCCACCCTGTTCTCGGGCGCGAAGTACACCTACGACAAGCCGGAGGATTGGCAGGAGCTCGTCGACATGTTCGCCGAGGCCCGCCCGGTCATCGCGGAGAAGCTCGGCGGCGACAACATCCCGCTGATCTGGACCGCCGACTTCATGCTCGATGACGGCGAGGACGGCGGCGACACCTTCGTCCTCGGCGAGATCAACTGCTCCTGCGTCGGCTTCACCTCGGAGCTGGACATGGGCATCCAGGAGATGGTGGCGGACGAGGCCATCAAACGGGTCGTCGACAAGTTCGGCGACGCCTAGTCGCCCCGCCCCCCCCTTTGACCCGCCCGGTTCCCGCCGGGCGGGCCTTCCGATTCGCCGCTTCTACCGCGCCACGTTCCAGAACGCGGAGACGTCGAGGCCCCATCCGGCCAGCGTGCGCCGGATCAGCGGCAGGGACAGCCCCAGGACGCTGGACGGGTCGCCGTCGATGCCGTCGATGAACCATCCGCCCAGCGCCTCGAGCGTGAACGCGCCGGCGCAACCCAGCGGCTCGCCCGACTCGGCGTAGGCGACGATGTCGGCGTCCGAGGGCTCCCCGAACCGCACCACCGTCGACACCGCCTCCGTCGCCGTGCGGATATCCCCGCCGGGCAGCAGGGCCGTGATCGAATGCCCCGTCACCAGCTCCGCGTCGCGCCCTCGCTGTGCCTTCCACCGCCGCACGGTCTCCTCGACGGTGTGCGGCTTGCCGGACAGCTCCCCGCCCATCAGCAGCATCGAGTCGCAGGCAATGACCACGGTGACGCCGTCCCCGCCATTCGCGCCCCCGCCCGTTTCCTCCCGGGCCAGTGCGCCGGTCACGGCCGCGGCCTTGGCTTGCGCCAGCCGCTTGACGACGGTGCCGGCGTCCGCGCCCTTCGCTCTCAATTCATCGAGGATGGCGTCCTCGTCGACGTCCGGGGGTGACACCACCGGCTCGACCCCCGCCGAACGCAGGACCATCAGCCGGGACGGGGAACTGGACGCCAGGACGATGCGACTGGTGGGCGCGGGGCTTGCGGCGGGCACGGTACTCATGGGGGACAACGGTAGCGGGGCCGCGCCGGACTCGAAAAACGGCGACGCCGCCGCCTCTCCGGTGAAGGGAGGCGACGGCGTCGTCGCAAAGCAAGCGGGTGGCCCCGGGAACGCCTTAGTAGAACTGGACGTTCTGGAAGCTGCCCGGGCTGTAGCTCAGCGGCTGCTGCAGGCGGTCGTCCAGGTTGCCCCACTGATTGCGGGGGCCCTTCGGGCCGGCGTCGGCGGCGCCGTTGGCCATGCCGGCGAACAGCACGGCCAACGTCGCGACCTGCGCATCGGTCGGGTTGCCCTTGACGACCTTGAGGAACGGGGCCTTGGGGGCCTCCTGCGCCTCGGCGTTGTCGGTGGCGGCGGTGTCGTTGGCGTTATCGGTCACAGCGGAATGTTCCCATGCTTCTTGGCGGGCACGTTGACGACCTTGCGGTCGAGCAGACGCAGGCCCTCGATGATCTGGCCGCGGGTCTCCGACGGCGGGATGACCGCGTCGATGAAGCCGCGCTCGGCGGCCATGTACGGGTTGACCAGGGTCTCCTCGTACTCGGCCTCGTACTCCTTCTGCACCGCCACGACGTCCTTGCCGTCGGCGGCGGCCTGCTTCAGCTCCTTGCGGTAGATGAAGCCCACGGCGCCGGAGGCGCCCATGACGGCGATCTGCGCGGTCGGCCAGGCGAGGTTGATGTCCGCGCCCATGTCCTTGGAGCCCATGACGCAGTACGCTCCGCCGTACGCCTTGCGGGTGATGACCGTGATCTTGCCGACGGTCGCCTCGGCGTAGGCGTACAGCAGCTTCGCGCCGCGGCGGATGATGCCGTCGAACTCCTGGGACGTGCCCGGCAGGAAGCCCGGGACGTCGACCAGCATGATGATCGGGATGTTGAACGCGTCGCAGGTGCGGACGAAGCGGGCGGCCTTCTCGGACGCCTTGATGTCCAGGCAGCCGGCGAACTGGATCGGCTGGTTGGCGACGAAGCCGACCGAGCGGCCCTCGACGCGGCCGAAACCGATGACGACGTTCTGCGCGTAGTCCTCCTGGATCTCCAGGAAATCGCCGTCGTCGACCAGGCGCGTGATGACGTCCTTGATGTCGTACGGCTGGTTCGGGGAGTCCGGGATCAGCGTGTCCAGCTCGAGGTCGGTCTCGTTGATGTTGTCGGCGATGGAGCCCTCGAACGGCTCGGCCTCCAGGCGCGGGGCCTCGGCGCGGTTGTTCGACGGCAGGTAGCCGACCAGCTCCTGGACGAAGGACAGGGCGTCCTCGTCGTCGGAGGCGGTGTAGTGCGAGGTGCCCGAGGTGGCCATGTGGGTGCCGGCGCCGCCGAGCTCCTCCTGCGTGACCTCCTCGCCGGTGACCGTCTTGATGACGTCCGGGCCGGTGATGAACATCTTGGAGGTGCCGTCGACCATGATGATGAAGTCGGTCAGGGCCGGCGAGTACACGTGGCCACCGGCGCAGGCGCCCATGATCAGGGAGATCTGCGGGATGACGCCCGAAGCCTGGGTGTTGCGGAAGAAGATCTGCGAGTACAGGCCGAGCGAGACGACGCCCTCCTGGATGCGGGCGCCGGCGCCCTCGTTGATGCCGATGATCGGCACGCCGGTCTTGATGGCCAGATCCATGATCTTCACGATCTTCTCGCCGTAGACCTCGCCGAGCGCGCCACCGAAGATCGCGCCGTCCTGCGAGAAGACGCAGACCTTGCGGCCGTCGATGGTGCCGTAGCCGGTGACCACGCCGTCGGTGACCGGACGGCGGGAGTCCAGGCCGAAGTTCTTGGAGCGGTGGCGGGCCAGGGCGTCGATCTCGACGAACGAACCGTCGTCGAGAAGGAACTCGATGCGCTCGCGGGCGGTGAGCTTGCCGTTGTCGTGGACGCGGTCGATGGAGGCCTGGCCCATCGGGGCCTGAGTCTCGGCGAGGCGCGCGCGCAGATCGGCGAGCTTGCCAGCGGTGGTGGACTTGTCCGGCTCGGTGCCGGTGGTGGTGTGTGCGGCAGTCGTCATGTTCACGAGTCTACGTTCAGGGAACTACGGTCCGGGAAATGGGGGCAACCGGCGTTCGCTTGCGGGTGGATAGGGGGTCGTCGCCGGGGGTGCGCGCCGCCCCCGAAGGGTGGCGCGGACGCCTTGTTACAGCGGCATGTTCCCGTGCTTGCGCGCAGGCCAGGCGACCTTCTTGTCGCGCAGCAGGCGCAGGTTCCGGGCGATGCGGACGCGGGTCTCCGACGGAAGGATGACTTCGTCGATGAGCCCCCGTTCGGCGGCGAGGTACGGGTTCAGCATGTGGTCCTCGTAGGCCTGCTCGTACTGCTTGATGAGCTCCGAGGCGTCGCCGTCGCGCTCGATCGCGGCCTTGATCTCGCGGCGGTGCAGGAAGCCCACGGCGCCGGCGGCGCCCATGACGGCGATCTGCGCGGTCGGCCACGCCAGGTTCAGGTCCGCGCCCAGTCCCTTGGAGCCCATGACGCAGTACGCGCCGCCGTAGGCCTTGCGCATGGTGACGGTGATCTTCGGGACGGAGGCCTCGGCGTAGGCGTAGAGCAGCTTCGCGCCGCGGCGCAGGATGCCCTGGTACTCCTGGTCGGCGCCGGGCAGGAAGCCCGGAACGTCGACGAGCAGGACCAGCGGGATGTGGAAGGCGTCGCAGGTGCGGACGAAGCGGGCGGCCTTCTCCGAGGCGTCGATGTCCAGGCAGCCGGCGAATTGCAGCGGCTGGTTGGCGACGAAGCCGACGACGCGGCCCTCGATGCGGCCGAAGGCGATGACGACGTTGTCGGCGCGGCCCTCCTGGATCTCCATGTAGTCGCCGTCGTCGGCGAGGGAGGAGATGACGTCGCGGACGTCGTACGGCTGCGACGGGTTGTCCGGGATGATGTTGTCGAGGGCGCGGTCGTCCTCGTTGACCTCGAAGTCGAAGTCGTCCTCGATGATCTCCGGCAGGACGCGGTTGTTGTCCGGCAGGTGGTCGAGCAGGTCGCGGACCCAGTCCAGGGCGTCCTCGTCGTCGGTGGCGGTGTAGTGGGTGTTGCCGGCCAGCTCCATGTGGGTGGACGCGCCGCCGAGCTCCTCCTGGGTGATCTCCTCGCCGGTGACGGTCTTGATCACGTCGGGGCCGGTGACGAACATGCGCGACGAGTTCTCGACCATGACCACGAAGTCGGTCAGCGCGGGGGAGTAGGCGTTGCCGCCGGCGCAGGCGCCGAAGATGACGGAGATCTGCGGGACGACGCCGGAGGCCTTCACGTTGTAGTGGAAGGTCTGGGCGATGTAGTCCAGGGAGACGGCGCCGTCCTGGATGCGGGCGCCGGCGCCCTCGTACAGGCCGACGATCGGGCGGCCGGTCTTGATGGCCAGCTGCTGCAGCTTGACCATCTTCTCGCCGTAGACCTCGCCGAGGGCGCCGCCGAAGACGGTGCCGTCCTGCGAGAAGACGCAGACCTCGCGGCCGTCGACGGTGCCCCAGCCGGTGACGATGCCGTCGGTGGCGGGACGCTTGGCGTCCATGCCGAAGTCCTTGGTGCGGTGGCGGGCCAGGGCGTCGGTCTCGACGAAGGAACCCTCGTCGAGGAGGTGGGCGATGCGGTCGCGGGCGGTCATGCGGCCCTTGTCGCGGACCTTCTGGTGCGCGGCGGGGCCGACGGGCATGGTGGCCTCGGCGCGGCGGCGGAGCAGGTCCTCGTTCTTCGCCGCGGTGGTCTGCGGCGGGCGGTCGTCGCCGAACTGGTCGGCGGCGGGCGCGGCGGCGGTGTCCTGATCGGCGGGGAGCAAACGTGAGGAGAAGGTCATGTTTGAGGAAGATAGCGTTTGGGAGCGAAAAGGTGAAGTCGATGCCCTGTGACAAATGTCACTTGCCAAAACCGTAACTTGTAGGGTGGCGAACACCATTTTCCATACGTCCAGGTCACGGCAGAATAACGAGACGATAACGACGGGTGTGGATTCGCGACGATTTCTCGTCCCATGGGCGGACGCGGGGCATCCGCACCCCCGGCTAGACTTCGGTGCCATGACCCACGACCCCCGTTCCCCGTTGGACGCCGCAGCCCTCCGCGCCGCCCTGCCGCGCTGGCGCAGGGTGCTCGCGGTGGAGTCCACCGGCTCGACGAACGCCGACGTCACCCGCATGGCGGCGGAGGGTGCGCCGGACCGCATCGCCGTGGTCGCCTCGGAGCAGACCGCCGGCCGCGGCCGCCTCTCCCGGTCCTGGACCGCGCCCGCCGGTGCGTCGCTGGCGGTGTCCGCGTTGTTCCGCCCGGAGGGCGTTCCCGCGGAGGACCTGGGCCTGCTGTCGCTGGTCGCCGGTCTCGCGGTCGTCGACATGGTCCGTGACGCGACGGGTGTGCTTGACGACGACGCCGTGGCGCGCCCCGAGGTCGGGCTGAAGTGGCCCAACGACGTGCTGCTCGGCGGCCGCAAGCTGTGCGGCATCCTCGTCGAGGCCGCGTCGATTGCGCCTCCGGCCCTGGTGGTGGGCATCGGCGTCAACGTCGACCTGCGCGAGGACGAGCTGCCGGTGCCGCACGCCACGTCGCTGGCGCTGGCCGGCGCCTCGAACCTGGATCGCACGAAGTTGGCCGCGGCGTTGCTCGATGCGCTGGACCGCCGCGAGCGGCAGTGGCGCTTCGACCGCGAGGCGATGATGGCCGACTACCGCGCCACCTGCCTGACCCTGGGCACCCGCGTGCGCGTGGAGCTGCCCGGCGGCGGGGAGCTGGTCGGCGAGGCCGTCGACATCCTCGACGACGGCGAGCTGGTGGTCCGCGATGACGCGGGGGAGAACCGTGCCGTCACCGCCGGCGACGTCCGCCACCTGCGCGCGGTCGACGGCGGCTACGCGGGGGAGGCGTCGAAGTAGGCATGGCGTTTCCCTGGGACGAGATGGACGACGGTGAAGACGTCCTCCTGGACACCAACCCGGTGTTCGGCCGCCTGACGTGGCCGCTGCTGGAGCTCGCCGCGATCACGGGGGTGATCTGGCTGCTGGTCGGGTTCATCGATTCCCCGCGCATCGCGCCGGGGGACCTCGCCGGACTCCGGGACCTTCTGCTTCTGCTGTGGCCGATCTTGGTCGCGTGGCGCGTCGTCAAGCCCGGCCTGGAGTGGCTGGGGGAACGGTTCGTGCTGACGGACCGGCGGATCATCCTGCGGCGCGGCCTGCTGCGGCCACGCGTGGTGACGGTCGATCTGCGGTCGGTGCGCGGCGTCGACCGCCGCGGCAACGTCCTGCAGCTGCGCGTCAGCCCGTTCGGGCCGCCGATGGCCATCCGCGACGTCCCCGCCACCCGCAAGGTGGCCAAGATGGTCAACCGGATGACCTGAGGGTCTACCGCTTCCGGTACAGCTGCTTGACCTGGTACTCCGGCTCGGAGGTGACCAGGATGCCCAGGTGGCGGAAGATGCCCTCGTCGACGGACCCCAGGATCGTGGTGGTGTGGGCGTCGCAGCCGCGGAGGTTGGCCAGCTCGTCGAGGGCGCGGCGAGCGTTGTCGTCGCCGTCGGCGGACACCGACAGGGCGATCAGCACCTCGTCGGTGTGCAGGCGGGGGTTGCGGCTGCCCAGGTGGCGGGTCTTCAGCGTCTGGATCGGCGCGATCGACGACGGCGCGAGCAGGTCGATGCGCGGGTCGATCCCGGCCAGGTGCTTCAGGGCGTTGAGCAGCATCGCCGCGGAGCAGCCGAGCAGCTCTGACGTCTTGCCGACGATGATCTCGCCGTCGGCCAGCTGGATGGACGACGCGGGGGCGCCGGTTTCCTCGGCCAACTGCAGGGCGGGCTCGACGACGGGCCGTGAGCGGCGGTTGAGCCCCAGCTTGCCCATGATGATGGCGATCCGATCGGAGACGACGGGATCGGCCTCGTCGCGGCGTTCGTCGACAAGCGCCTTGTAGTAGCGGCGCACCACCTCCTGTTCGGCGGCGTGGCGGCACACGGCGTCGTCGGAAATGGCGAATCCGGCCATGTTGACGCCCATGTCGGTGGGCGACTCGTACGGCGAACGCTCGGAGATCAGCTCCAGCAAATGCTTGAGCAGCGGGAAGACCTCGACGTCGCGGTTGTAGTTGACCGCTTGCTCGCCGTGGGCGGACAGGTGGAACGGGTCGATCATGTTGACGTCGTCGAGGTCGGCCGTCGCGGCCTCGTAGGCCATGTTCACCGGGTGATCCAGCGGCAGGTTCCAGATGGGGAACGTCTCGAACTTCGCGTAACCGGAGGTCACGCCGCGGACGTGCTCGTGGTAGATCTGCGACAGGCAGGTGGCCAGCTTGCCGGAGCCGGGCCCGGGGGCGGTGACCACGACGACGTCGCGGGTGGTTTCGGCGTATTCGTTGCGGCCGAAGCCGTCCTCGCCGACGATGCGCTCGGCGTCGGCCGGGTATCCCGGGATGATGTAGTGCAGCGACACCTTCATGCCCAGGCGCTCCAGGCGGGTGCGGAACGCCGCTGCGGCGGCGTTGCCCTCCTCGTACTGGGTGAGCACCACGTGCTCGGTGAGGAAGCCGCGCTCGCGGAAGACGTCGACCAGCCGCAGGAGGTCTTCCTCGTAGGGGATGCCCAGGTCGGCGCGGACTTTGTTGCGCTGCAGATCGCGGGCGTTGATGCACACCAGGATCTCCATGTCGTCCTTGATGCGCTCGAGCATGGC
>DHCFI07803__coassemble_1176_pt1 | contig 54905 bp, 48 predicted proteins | sample DHCFI07803__metabat2_low_PE_024 | metagenome-assembled genome bin DHCFI07803 | reverse complement strand
CACGGACCTAGACGTTGAACTTGAACTCCACCACGTCGCCGTCGTGCATGATGTACTCCTTGCCCTCCTGGCGGACCTTGCCCTTGGACTTGGCCTCGGCCATGGAGCCGGCCTCGACGAGGTCGGCGAAGGAGACGATCTCGGCCTTGATGAAGCCGCGCTCGAAATCGGTGTGGATCACGCCGGCGGCCTGCGGGGCGGTGGCGCCCTTCGGGATCGTCCAGGCGCGGGATTCCTTCGGACCGGCGGTCAGGTAGGTCTGCAGGCCCAGGGTGCGGAATCCGGCGCGAGCCAGGGAGTTCAGGCCCGGCTCGGTCTGGCCGATTTCGGCGAGCAGCTCGTTGCGGGACTCCTCGTCCAGCTCCAGAAGGTCGGACTCGGCCTTGGCGTCGAGGAAGACGCAGTCGGCGGGCTCGACGGCCGACGCCAGTTCAGCGCGCTTGTCCTCGTCGGCCAGCACCTCCTCGTCGGCGTTGAAGACGTAGAGGAACGGCTTGGCGGTGAGCAGGTGCAGCTCGCGCAGCGCCGCCATGTTGACGTCGCCCTGCGCGGCGAAGAGGGTGCGGCCCTCCTCCAGCACGGCGAGCGCGTTCTTGACGGCCTCGACCTCGCCGGCCTTCTCCTTGTCCTTCTTCGCTTCCTTCTCCAGGCGCGGGATGGCCTTCTCCATGGTCTGGATGTCGGCGAGGATCAGCTCGGTTTCGATGACGCCGATGTCGCTGGCGGGGTCGACCTTGCCGTCGACGTGCACGACGTCATCGTCGGCGAAGACGCGGACGACCTGGCAGATCGCGTCGGCTTCGCGGATGTTGGCCAGGAACTTGTTGCCCAGGCCCTCGCCTTCCGACGCGCCCTTGACGATGCCGGCGATGTCCACGAAGGACACCGTCGCGGGCAGGATCCGCTCGGAGCCGAAGATCTCGGCGAGCTTCTCCAGCCGCGGGTCCGGCAGCTCGACCACGCCGACGTTGGGCTCGATGGTGGCGAACGGGTAGTTCGCGGCGAGCACGTCATTGCGGGTCAGTGCATTGAACAGGGTTGACTTGCCGACGTTGGGCAGACCGACGATTCCAAGAGTAAGGCTCACGGCCACCATCCTACGGGCCCGCTTTCGCTTTACGACGATCCGGTCCCCGTGCTTCACCGGAGCCGTTGCGGCGACGTCGGAGGCGGATGATCACGATGCCAAACTAATAATGTGACGGGGATTACATTTCAACCAAGTAAACAATATGATGAAGCCACCCGATCAGGCCCCGAACCTTAAAGGGGACTGATAAATTCTTCATCATCTTTCCCCTGCCAATGGAGAACAACACCATGAGCACCAAAACAGCCGGCACCACCGGCACCAAACCGGGACGGGAGGTGTTTTCGACCCGCGCCGCCTTCCTCTTCGCGGCGATCGGTTCGGCCGTGGGCCTCGGAAACATCTGGCGTTTCCCGTACGTCGCCTACGAATCCGGCGGCGGCGCGTTCCTTATCCCCTATCTCGTCGCACTGCTGACGGCGGGCATCCCCCTCCTCTTCCTCGACTACGCGCTGGGCCACCGCTTCCGCGGTTCCGCCCCGAAGGTTTTCCGCCGCATCAAGCCCTGGGCCGAGCCGCTCGGCTGGATCCAGGTCGGCGTGGCCTTCTTCATCACCATCTACTACTCGGTGATCATCGCCTGGGCCTTCATGTATTCGTGGAAGTCCATCGGCAAGGTCTGGGGCGACGACCCCGACGCCCACTTCAACAACGACTTCCTCCAGGTCGACGCCACCGCGGTGACCTCGCTGGACTTCGTGTGGCCCATCGCCATCGTCCTGTTGCTGGTGTGGGTCGGCGTCCTCGCGGTGCTCGCGCTGGGCGTGGACAAGGGCATCGGCCGCACCTCCCTGATCTTCATCCCGCTGCTCGCGGTCCTGTTCATCGCCCTCGTGATCTACGCGTTGACCCTCGACGGCGCCGCGGCCGGGCTCGACGCATTCTTCACCCCGAACTGGGAGGCGCTCGGCGACTCCTCGGTGTGGATCGCCGCCTACGGACAGATCTTCTTCTCGCTGTCCGTGGCCTTCGGCATCATGCTGACCTACGCGTCCTACCTGAAGCCGCGCTCCAACCTGTCCAGCTCCGCGCTGGTCACCGCCTTCGCCAACTCCTCCTTCGAGGTCCTGGCCGGCATCGGCGTCTTCGCCACCCTCGGCTTCATGGCCACCCAGGCCGGCGTCGGCGTCGGCGACGTCGTCTCCGGCGGCATCGGCCTCGCCTTCGTCGCCTTCCCGTCGGTCATCTCGCAAATGCCCGACGTCGTCGGCCCGATCTTCGGCGTCCTGTTCTTCCTGTCACTGGCCATCGCCGGCTTCACGTCGCTGATGTCGCTGCTCGAGGTCGTCATTTCGGCCGTGCAGGACAAGCTCAACCTGGCCCGCGTCCCGGCGACCCTGGGCATCGGCGGACTGATGGCCGTGCTGGCCCTGATCCTGTTCCCGACCACGTCGGGCCTGGTGACCCTGGACATCATGGACAAGTTCACCAACAACATCGGGATCGTGGGCGTCGCCTTGATCAGCATCGTCGTCCTCGATTGGATCATGCGCCGCATGGACGAGTTCGGCCTGCACCTCAACGCCGTGTCCTCGTTCAAGGTCGGCACGCTGTGGCGCATCTTCGTCGTCAACGTCACGCCCATCATCCTGGGCATGATCCTGTTCAACGAGGTCCGCGGACTGCTCACCGAAAACTACGGCGACTACTCCGACACCCAGATCAACGTCTTCGGCTGGGGCGTCATCGGCGTCATCTTCTTCGGCTCGCTGGTGCTCACGGTCCTGCCGTGGCGCGGCCGCCACTCGCTCAGCGGCCCGCCCGGCACCGACTTCGGCGTGACGCCCGCGTCGCGCCAGCGCACCCATCTGCCCCGCAAGGCCTCCACCGGCGATCCCATCGCCGCCGAGGACGCGCACACCGGTGCGCCCACCACCACCGCCGTCGCGGACTCCCCCGCCGGCCACGGATCCACCGCGGCATCCGCCGCGAACACCGACTACCGGGAGGAGTAGACCATGTCCGGAATCGCGATCGTCATGATGGCGCTGTTCATCCTGATCATCTGGGGAGGATTCATCCTCGCCGTCATCAACCTGACCCGCCACCCCGACGACACGTCGGGCGAACTGGCCGACGCCCCCCACGCCGCCAACGAAGTGCTCGCCGCACACGAAGAGCAGTAGGCGTCGCAAAGCAACGACCCCGAATTCACCCCGCCGCGAACCACGTGGCGGGGTGAATTTCGGTCAACGACCGAATGAACCTCCGGGATGATTCCGCCACCGCCGCGGGAATTGCCCCATAATGGCGATGTGAGCAAAGACGACGAAACCCGCGGCGGATTTTCCATCCGCGACGACCGCGACATGATCGACGAGGTCATGGGCGCCGAACCCATGCGCGTCGACCAGGCGCTGTCCGTGCCCGAAGACGCCCACCAACGGGCGGCGACGACTCCCCCGCTGAAGGAAGACGGCGAGGAACTCGGCGAACTCCTGCAGGAGGCGGAGGGCGAGTCCATCGACCGCGCCGACGTCATCGGCGAAGGCGCCCGGTGGTTCGCCGGCTGGTGCCTGCGCTTCCTCATCGTCTGCGCCGCCCTGTTCGTGGCGTTCACCGCCCTGGGCAAGGTGTGGGCGGGACTGCTGCCGGTGCTGCTGGCGCTCATCGTCGCCACGGTCCTCGGGCCGCCCGCCGCATTCCTCATCCGCCACAAGTGGCCGGCCGCCCTGGCCGCGCTGGTGTCCCTGCTCGGCGCGATCGGCATCGTCAGCGGCGTCATCGCACTGATCGCCCCGACCGTCCGCTCCCAGCTGCCGCACCTGAAGGACCAGTTCACCAGCGGCATCGTCGAACTGCAGTCGGTGCTCCAGGGCCCGCCGTTCAACGTCAAGGACGAGCAGCTGCTCGACCTGCTCGACCAGGCCACCAACTGGCTGCAGGAACGTTCCGGCGACATCGCCAACACCGTTTTCCAGGGCATCAGCGTCGTCGGCAGCGTCACCGTCACCCTCGTGGTGATGATCGTGCTGACCTTCTTCTTCATCAAGGACGGTCGCCACTTCCTGCCCTGGCTGCGCTCCATCACGGGCCGCCGCCTGGGCTGGCACCTCACCGAGGTCATGACCCGTTCGTGGGACACCCTCGGCGGATTCATCCGCACGCAGGCGCTGGTGTCCTTGATCGACGCCGTGTTCATCGGTCTGGGCCTGTGGCTCCTGGACGTGCCGCTGGCGCTGGTGCTGGCCGTGATCACGTTCTTCGCCGGCTTCATCCCGATCGTCGGTGCGTTCACCGCCGGCTTCATCGCCGTCGTCGTCGCCCTGGTCGCCAACGGCATGACCACCGCGATCCTGGTGCTGGTGCTGATCGTCGTGGTCCAGCAGGTCGAGGGCAACATCCTGTCCCCGATGCTGCAGTCGAAGGCCATGAACCTGCACGCCGCCATCGTCCTGCTGTCCGTGACCCTCGGCGGCACGATGTTCGGCATCATCGGCGCGTTCCTGGCCGTCCCGGTCGCCGCGATGATCGCCGTGTGGCTGCGCTACCTCGGCGACCTGACCGACCTGCGCACCGGCGACAAGACCGCGGCGGACATCAAGTTCGCCACCGAGGCCGGGTCGATTTCGGGCCTGCAGACCGAGGCCGCCGGCCGCGCCATGCGAGATCGCCTCACCGCACTGCGCCTGGGCGGCGGCAAGAACGCCGACCCGAAGAAGGGCGCGAACCACACCGCCGAGGCCGATTCCGTCGCCGCCTCCACCGCGGCCCCGACGACGACCGCCGCCGCGAACGACCCGCTGGCGAGCTCCGACGATGCGGGCGTGACCACGACCGCGTTCGGCCGGATCTCCAGCGCGGTGACGGGCCGCTTCCGCAAGCGCTGACCGGCGCGACACACCGCGGTTCGGGGCCGCGCATTCGGCTCCGCGCCGCCGCCAGGCGGTAAGGTCGGGAAACGTGTCCGACTCCGCAGCCTCAGCCCACCCGAACGCCTCACGCCGTTCCGGGCCCCGGCGGCTCCCCATGTGGGCGCCGCCGTTGCTGTTCGTGCTGGCCGCGGCCGTGGGCATCGTCGCGGCGCTGCCCACGGGCAGCATCGGTCTTCCGTATCTGATCGCCTTCGCGGCCGCCGCCATCGTCGGCACGTCGCTGGTCGATCCCCGTGGCCTGGTGGTCACGGTGGCGCAGCAGCCGCTGATGTTCACCGTGTTCACGCCGATCGTGGCGTGGTTGATTGCGTCGTGGTCCGATCCGTCGGTGGGCGGAGCGTTGGAGACCACCCCGACGAAAACGCGGCTGATCACCGCCGCGTATCCGATCGTGCAGTATTTCCCGTGGATGGCGCTGATCTCGCTGGTCTGCGCGGCGATCGCGATTTGGCGTTACCTGGACATCACGCGGGTCAACGCGAAGACGGACAAGGAAACGCGCCGCGACAAGGCCCGGCTGCAGAAGGCCGACGAGACCACCACGGTGTCCGCCACCCGTGCCCGGAAGCGGGTCGCGGAGTCGGATGCGCGGGTGCGGCATTCGCGGGGCAAGGATGCTTCACGACGGCCCGCGTCCGAGATCATCCAGGCCGCCGAAGAAAGGCGCCGCCGCGCGGCGGAGCGTGCGCGTGCCGCCCAGGAAGCCCGCCGGGCCGTGGAGGCCGACCGTGCCTCGACGCGCGATGACGCCCGCCCCGAGCGGCCGCCGGTGCAGGGTCCGGAGCGCGCTCCGCGCCGCCGCGATCCCCGTGCCGAGCAGCGCATGATGGAGCAGCGGGCCGCCGCCGGGCGCCCGTCGCCGCGCCGGGATGAGACCCGACTGGCGGATGATCGCCGCGACGATCCGCGTGCGCGCCGCCACCAGGAGATGCGCCGCCGGGAGGAACTCCAGCGGCAGGACCCGCGCCGTGGCCGCGACGCCCGCGATCCCCGTGATGCCCGCGACTTCCGCGAGGCCGACCGCAACGCCGGCGATGGCCGCCGCCGCAGGGAGATCCGCTTCGACGAGCCCCGGGCCGACCGCAGGGGCGACCGCCGCGACGATGGGCGCCGGGATGACGTCCGTGGCACCGATCCGCGCCGGCGGGATGCACGCCGGGACGACCTTCGCAGGGAGGATCCGCGGCGCGATGAGCGTCGTGAAGCCCCGCGCCGCCGGCCCGTCCAGGAATGGCCGCCGCGCCACGAACGGCCGCGCCACTCGTCGCGCGACGACCGCCGCCGCGACTGACGCGACCGGCACCTTTCATCTCCGTCCCCCCCGGTCCCCGCACGGTCCCCGACCCGAAGCCCAGGACCCCGCACACGAAAAACCCCGGGATCACTTCTGATCCCGGGGTTCGCGCGTAATGGCCGACGCTACCGCTGGACGCGGGCCTCGCGGAGCTCGCGCGGCAGGGAGAACACGATCTTCTCGCTGGCGGTGCGGACTTCCTTCACCTCGGCGTAACCGCGCTCGGCCAGGTAATCCAGGACGCCCTTGACCAGGATCTCCGGCACGGAGGCACCGGAGGTCAGCCCGACGGTGGTGACCCCGTCGAACCACTCCTCCTGGATCTGGTGCGCGTAGTCGACCAGGTGCGAATCGCGGGCGCCGGCCTGCAGCGCCACCTCGACCAGCCGCTTGGAGTTCGAGGAGTTCTGAGAACCCACCACGATCACCAGGTCGCACTCCGGGGCCAGCGCCTTCACGGCGACCTGGCGGTTCTGGGTGGCGTAGCAAATGTCGTCGCTCGGCGGATCCTCGACGTGGGGGAACTTCTTCTTCAGCAGGTCGACCATCTCCAGCGTCTCGTCGACCGACAGAGTCGTCTGCGACAGCCACACCAGCTTTTCCTCGGGGCCGAAGTCGAGGGCCTCGATGGACGCGGCGCCATCGACGAGATGAACGCGATCCGGGGCCTCGCCGGCGGTGCCCTCCACCTCCTCGTGGCCCTCGTGCCCGATGAGCAGGATCTGGTAGCCGTCGCGGGCGAAGCGCTTGACCTCGTTGTGGACCTTGGTCACCAGCGGGCACGTGGCATCGAAGGTGTGCAGATCCAGGGTCCGGGCCTGGCGGTGCACCTCCGGGGACACGCCGTGGGCGGAGAACACCAGGTTGGCGCCGTGGGGCACCTCGTCGGTCTCGTCGACGAAGATGACGCCCTGGTCCTCGAAGGTCTCGACCACGAACTTGTTGTGCACGATCTCCTTGCGCACGTACAGCGGGGCCCCGTGCATGGCCAGGGCCTTTTCCACGGTCTCGACGGCGCGGTCGACGCCGGCGCAGTACCCGCGCGGGGCGGCCAGCAGCACCTTCTTCTCGGCGGCGGTTGCGTCGGTTGAGGTAGTCGTCATGCGCCCCACCCTAGCCAATGGCACCTACAATCGACACCAGCCGACCCCTTACCGTCTTGCAGGAGTGTTGACATGCCCGCACCGTTGCCCATCCGCCTCGCGGCGGGCATCGCCGCCACCACCGTCGAGGAAGCTTTCCGCCTCCCCTACCGGCTGCGCAGGCTGCCGGGCCAGGTGGCGGGTTCCGCGTTCACGTCCGCCGCCGGCACCGCGATGCGCGCCCGGCAGAACGTCACCGATCTGGTGGCGCGCGGCGACATGGTGCTGGAGGAGTTGTCCACCCCGGTCGAGGAGCAGCCCGCGTGGGCGACGTTCGACGAGGACGGGGATCCCGGCACCGCCGCCGCCCGGTCCGCGGCAGCCGCTTCCGCCGCGGCCGCGGGTGCCGCGGGCGAGCTGCACACCCCGGCCCAGGTGGCCGAGGAGGTCGGGTACGCCGACATGGACGCTGAGGATCTGGAGGATCTGATCCCGATGCTCGACGCCGCCCAGTTGTCCGCGCTGAGCCGCCACGAGCGCGATCTCGGCGACCGCCCGGCGTTTCGCACGCTGCTCGACAACGCCCTGCGCGGCTGACGGGCCGGGAGCGGGATGTCGAAGCTGAGCACCACGCCGGAGGCCCCGGTCCAGGTCCGCCGCCTCAATCAGATGGTGAAGGACTGGATCGAGCAGCTGGGCCAGATTTGGGTGGAGGGCGAGATCGCGCAGATCAGCTCGAAGCCCACGTGGAAGCTGTCGTATCTGACGTTGCGCGACACGCAAGCTGACGCGTCGGTGTCGGTGACGTGTTCCACGGCCTCGCTGCGGGCGCATCCTCTGAGCACCGGCGATCGCGTGGTCATGTTGGGCAAGCCGGCGTTCTACGCGGGCCGCGGGTCGTTTTCCCTGTGGGCCACGCAGTGGCGGCCGGTGGGCGTCGGCGAGTTGCTGGCGCGCATCGAGCGGTTGCGGGTGGCCCTGGCCGCGGAGGGGCTTTTCGACGCCCGCCTCAAGCGGCCGCTGCCCTTTTTGCCGCGCCGCATCGGCCTGATCACCGGCCGCGGATCGGCCGCCGAGCGCGACGTGCTGTCGGTGTCGCAGGCCCGCTGGCCGGAGGTGGATTTCCAGGTGGTCAACACCATCGTCCAGGGGGCGAAGGCGGTCTCCGAGATCATCCCGGCGCTGGAGTCGCTGGACGCGGACCCGACCATCGACGTGATCATCATCGCCCGCGGCGGCGGTTCCGTGGAGGATCTGCTTCCCTTCTCCGACGAGGCCCTGGTCCGCGCGGTCAGCCGCGCCACCACCCCGGTGGTCTCGGCCATCGGCCACGAGCCCGACAATCCGTTGCTCGACCACGTCGCGGATCTGCGGGCGGCCACCCCCACCGACGCCGCCAAGCGCGTGGTGCCGGACGTCGCGGAGGAGCGCCGTCGCATCCGGGATCTGCGGGACCGCTCCGCGGCTGCTTTGCGACGCTGGGTGGACCGCGAGTCGCGGATCGTTTCGGACCTGCGCTCGCGCCCGGTGCTGTCGGATCCGATGACCCCCATCCGGGCGCGGGCCGAGGACATCGGCCGTGGCCGGGACCGGTTGCGCGGCGCCATTTCGCGGCGCCTGGAGCGCGAGGAGTCGATGGTGGCGGGATTGCGCGGCAAGGTGTCGGCGCTGGGTCCTGCGGCGACGCTGGCCCGCGGGTACTCCGTGGTGCAGGTCCAGCCGCGCGATGGTTCGGGCGATCAGGTGGTCACCACCATCGAGCAGTCGCCGCCGGGTTCGCAGTTGCGCATCCGCGTGGCCGACGGTTCGATCACGGCGGCGGCCATGGGCGTCAAGCCGGCGGACTGACCGACAAGAACTTCACGACGACGAGTCGAAGATACGACGAGCAGGAAAGACAGCGGAGGAACGCAGATGAGCCAGGACGTTTTCGGAGCGGGCGACGGGCGGGCGGCCGAACAGACGCCGGTCGAGGAACTCGGTTACGAGGAAGCACGCGACGAGCTGGTGGAGACCGTGAAGCTTCTCGAGCTGGGCCAGATGGGCCTGGATGATTCCCTGGCGCTGTGGGAGCGCGGCGAAGCACTGGCCCGCCGGTGCGAGGAGCACCTGGCCGGGGCGAAGGCCAAGGTCGAGGCGGCGCTGTCGCGCGGCACCGACGGCGCCGGCGACGGCAATGGTGCCGGTGCCGACGACTGAGCCGAGAGCCGACCCGCCGAAAGCCGGAGACGGGGCGGGCCGGCTCTCGGGCTAGTTGGTCCGCTTCTCCAGGATCGGAGCGTCCTGCATCGCCTTCGCGAGGGTGCGGTACTCCTCGTCGTTGGCCGAGCCCTCCAGGAGGATGCGCACGTCGCCGAGGTCGGCGACCCAGGTGCGGCGGGTGTTGGGGTCGACGCCTTCCTTCTTCACCCACGTCACGCCATCGACGTCGACGGTGCCGTCGCTGATGCGGGCCTTGCCGTCGGCCGGCAGATCATCGGCCGGGGCGCTGGTCTGCAGGGCGTGGACGTAGTCGCCGTTGGCGGTGACGAACCCGAGGATCGTCGTGATGTGCTCCCCCGCCATGCCGGCGCGCACCGAATTCGGCTGCCAGCCTTCCGGCGACGCCGGCTCGCGGACCGGGTAGTCGGCGCGCTGGGTTTCCATTCGCAGGAACGCCGACGAATCGACCTCGCGGACGGGGCCGTTGTCCGGCGTTCCCGGGTTGAAACTGCACAACCCGGTGAACCCGACGGTCAAGATCATGGCGAGGCCCAAGACCACCAGCGTCATGGTCATGTCGCGGCCATCCTGCAGAATCCTGGGCTTCTCCGATTTCACGCGGTCAAGTATGCCATTCGGGCCCTCCGGCGCCGTCATCCGGTTGCGCGCTGGTGGCGAGGAGGCCGGGACGTCGTCAAGCAAAAACGCGCCAGCCGGGGCAATGGGGCCCGACCACCCCCGAACACGACTGCCTCTGCCGCCGTCCCTTCCGAAAAAGTGGAACACTTGGGGGGAGCCAATGTGGGGCGCGTCCCGCATGGCCGTCGGCCCCGGAAACCGGGCCGGCGAACCCTCGCGCGCCGATCAAACACGCTTCATCATCTACGACGGAGGCCATCCGAACATGACTGCTCTCAATCCCGAAATCCCCGACCGCAACCTGGCGATGGAGCTCGTCCGCGTCACCGAGTCCGCGGCACTGGCCGCCGGCCAGTGGGTCGGTCGCGGTCAGAAGGAGAAGGGCGACGGCGCCGCAGTCGACGCGATGCGCAAGCTCATCAACACCGTGCAGATGAACGGCGTGGTCGTGATCGGCGAGGGCGAGAAGGACGAGGCCCCGATGCTGTTCAACGGCGAGAAGGTCGGCAACGGCGAGGGCCCGGAGGTCGACATCGCCGTCGACCCGATCGACGGCACGACCCTGATGGCCGAGGGCCGCCCGAACTCCATCGCCGTGCTGGCCGCCGCGGAGCGCGGCTCGATGTACGACCCCTCCGCCGTGTTCTACATGGACAAGATCGCCGTCGGCCCCGAGGCCGCGGGCACCATCGACATCGAGGCTCCGGTCGACCACAACATCAAGGCCGTCGCCAAGGCCAAGGGCCTGCGCAAGGAAGACGTCACCGTGATGGTGCTCGACCGCCCGCGCCACGCCGACCTGATCCGCGACATCCGCGAGTCCGGCGCGAAGATCCGCCTCATCGGCGACGGTGACGTCGCCGGCGCCGTGGCCGCCGCGCAGAGCACCAACTCCGTCGACATCATGATGGGCGTCGGCGGCACGCCGGAGGGCGTCATCACCGCCTGCGCCATGAAGTGCATGGGCGGCGAGATCCAGGGCAAGCTGCACCCGCGCGACGAGGCCGAGATCCAGAAGGCCCTCGACGCGGGCCTGGTGCTCGACACCGTCCTGACCACCGATGACCTGGTGCGCTCCGACAACTGCTACTTCGTCGCCACCGGCGTCACGAACGGCGACATGCTGCGCGGCGTGGCCTACCGCGGCAAGGGCGCCTGGACCCGTTCGCTGGTCATGCGCTCGAAGTCCGGCACGATCCGCAACATCGAGGCGTGGCACTCGCTGGAGAAGCTGCGCCAGTTCTCCTCCGTGGACTACGGCAAGGACGGCTTCCCGGACATGGACCTGTAAACACGGGCCCGCAAGGGACGGCAAGCAGGACAACACAGAACACCGTTCGGCGACCCGGGCAATGGCCCGGGGCGCCGCCCAGAGCTTCGCAACCGGCCGTGGTGGCCCGGTCGCGGGGATCACACGCGCCCGCCGGGGGTGGGGATCGCCACAGCCCCGGCGGGTGCGTCATACTTGGGGGTGGAATCCATCCACCTTTCACACCTCAGATGGACCCGAGACGAAAGAGGAATTTATGACCGAGCAGCAGTACCGCATCGAGCACGACACCATGGGCGAGGTCAAGGTGCCCGTCGACGCCCTGTGGCGTGCGCAGACCCAGCGCGCCGTCGAGAACTTCCCGATCTCCGGCCGCGGCCTCGAGTCCCAGCAGATCCGTGCGATGGGCCTGCTCAAGGCGGCGTGCGCGATCGTGAACAAGGACCGCGGCCTCCTCCCGGGCGAGCAGGCCGACGCCATCGTCGCCGCCGCCAAGGAGATCGCCGAGGGCAAGCACGACGCCGAGTTCCCGATCGACGTCTTCCAGACCGGCTCGGGCACCTCGTCGAACATGAACACCAACGAGGTCATCGCGTCGATCGCGAAGGCCAACGGCGTCGAGGTCCACCCGAACGACCACGTCAACATGGGCCAGTCGTCCAACGACACCTTCCCGACGGCGACCCACGTCGCCGCCACCGAGGCCGCCGTCAACGACCTGATCCCGGGCCTGAAGGTCCTGCAGGAGTCGCTGGCCAAGAAGTCCGCCGAGTGGAAGTCCGTGGTCAAGTCCGGCCGCACCCACCTGATGGACGCCGTCCCGGTCACCCTGGGCCAGGAGTTCGGCGGCTACGCCCGCCAGATCGAGCTGGGCATCGAGCGCATCGAGGCCACCGTCGCCCGCCTGGGCGAGCTGCCCATCGGCGGCACCGCGGTCGGCACCGGCCTGAACACCCCGGCCGATTTCGGCGGCAAGGTCACCGACGAGCTGAAGAAGCTGACCGGCGTCGAGCAGCTGACCGAGGCGAAGAACCACTTCGAGGCGCAGGCCAACCGCGACGCGCTGGTCGAGTTCTCCGGCGCCATGCGCGTCGTCGCCGTGTCGCTGTACAAGATCGCCAACGACATCCGCCTGATGGGCTCCGGCCCGCTGACCGGCCTGGGCGAGATCCGCCTGCCGGACCTGCAGCCGGGTTCGTCGATCATGCCGGGCAAGGTCAACCCGGTTCTGTGCGAGACCGCCACGCAGGTGTCCGCGCAGGTCATCGGCAACGACGCCGCGGTCGCCTTCGCCGGCACCCAGGGCCAGTTCGAGCTGAACGTGTTCATCCCGGTCATGGCCCGCAACGTGCTGGAGTCTTCCCGCCTGCTGGCCAACACCGCCCGCGTGTTCGCCGAGAAGCTGGTCGACGGCATCGAGCCGAACGAGGAGCACATGAAGAACCTCGCGGAGTCCTCGCCGTCCATCGTGACGCCGCTGAACTCGGCGATCGGCTACGAAAACGCCGCCAAGGTGGCCAAGACCGCCCTCAAGGAGGGCAAGACCATCCGCCAGACCGTCATCGACATGGGCTTCGTCGACGGCGAGAAGCTGACGGAGGAAGAGCTGGACAAGCGCCTCGACGTGCTGGCCATGGCCAACACCGATCGCGACTAGCCTCCGCTTTTCGGCCGCCCGTCGGCCGAGTCGCTTCACGCGCCGCGCCCCGTCCCCGGGTTTCCGGGGGCGGGGCGCTTTGCGTTGGCACCACCGGCTGCGCACGGAGATCCCGGCCCCCGTTCACGGCGAACACGTATCGTCGTTCACCAAGAGCCGACCCGGCCCGAGAGGACGACCAATGGACATCCCGTTCATCGCACCGACCACCGCCCGTTTCACCCACCTGCTGTTTCATCCGCGCGAGCGGGTGGTCGACTGGTTCGCGCGGCCCGGCGCGGTGCGCCGCCTGACGCCGGGGTGGCTGCCGATGACGCCGACGTCGGAGGCGGCGAATCTCCGGGACGGCGTCACGACGTTCGACATGCCCGCGGGCCTCACCTGGGTCGCCGAGCATGACCCGGAGGAGTACGTCGCCGGTCATCGTTTCGCCGATCACGTGACCAACGAGCCGTTCCGCCGCATGCTCGCCTGGCGCCACGCCCACAGGTTCGAGGACGTCCGCGGCCCCGGCGACGACCACCCGGCATGGTGGACCAACGTCGTCGACGAGGTGACGTCGCGGGCGCCCCGCCGGGCCATCTCGGGCGTCTTCGCTTACCGCGCCGCTGTGCTGGAGGGCGATTTCGCCGCCGCGGATCGGCTGGCGTCCGTCCTCTCTTCTTCTCTCTCGTCCTCGGGCGACGACGCTTCGTCCACGGGCGCGGCGCACACCGACCACGGCGACCGGCCGCATCCGCTCAACGATCTGCCCCGCAAACGCATCGCGGTCACGGGTGCCACGGGCACGGTGGGTTCCGTGTTGTGCGCGCTGCTGTCGACGTCGGGCCATGACGTCGTCAAGCTCAGCCGTTCGTCCTCGACCGAGCCGAACACCCGCACGTGGGATCCCGAATCCCCGGCGGCGGACCTGTTCGACGGCATCGACGTGCTCATCCACCTCGCGGGCGCGCCGATCGCGGGGCGCTTCACGGACAAGCACCTGGCCCGGGTCCGCGACTCCCGCGTGGGACCCAGCCGCAAGCTCGCGGAGCTGGCGGCCGAGGCGGGTCTGGAGGCGGTCGTGTCGGCGTCGGCGGTCGGGTACTACGGGGCGGACCGCGGCACGGAGCTTCTCGACGAAGCCGCCCCCGCCGGAGACGGCCCCCTCGCCGACATCGTCCGGGACTGGGAGGCGGCGTGGAATCCGGCGCGGGAGGCCGGAATCCGCGTGGTGAACATCCGCACCGGCCTGGTGCAGGCCGGCGGCGGTGGCCTGCTGCCGATCCTGGCTGGCATCACGTCGACGGGCCTGGGCGGCAAGCTCGGCGACGGCGGCCAGTGGTTCCCGTGGATCGCGCTGGACGATCTGCTGGACGTCTATCACCGCGCCGCGCTCGACCCGGAGTGGTCGGGGCCGATCAACGCGGTGGCGCCCAATGGCGTGGACAACGAGGAGTACACGAAGACCCTGGCGAAGGTCCTGCGGCGGCCCGCGGCGATCCCCGTGCCCAAGGCGGGCCCGAAGCTGATCCTCGGCGGACGCGGCGCCGAGGAGCTGGCCTTCGCCAACCAGAGGGCCGTTCCGCGGGTGCTGGAACGGGCCGGCCACGTCTTCCGTTTCCCCGATCTGGAGGCCGCGCTGCGCCACGAATTGCTGCGCAACGATAACTAACATGCCGACATAGCGTCGATACGTTACCCCCGCCCGGGCACGTCGTTCACCAGGAGTGCACGATGCGTGAAAAGCTGGGCCAATGAGTTCCGGAAGCCGATCGGCGCGACTACCCGTCAAACACATCACGTCCAAGGCCATGGCCGCGATCACCATCCTGATCGGCCTCCTTTTCGTGGGCGGCCTCACCGGCCTGACCTCGAGCCTGGAACCGGGCGATTCCGCGCCGGCGACCCTGCCGCAGGACTCCGAATCCGCCAAGGTCCAGGAACTCGCTTCCGAGTTCCCCGGCGGCGACCAGCTCACCGCCATCGCGGTGTTCTCGCGCGAGGACGGCGAACCCCTCGGCCCGCAGGACATCGGCGCCGCCAACGCCTCCGCCGAGGCGATGGCCGGCATCGAGCTGCCCGAATCCGCCATGGAGCAGCTCGGCGACTGGGAGGGCGACAAGTCCGTCGAGCAACTCTCGCCTGCCGTGCCGCTGGCCGACGAGGCCGCCCAGGCGATCCTCGCCCTGCCCGGCGAGATCAACGGCGGCGGCCTGGCCGACTCCATCGCCGACATGCGCGACGCCGGCAAGGAAGGCCTGCCCGAGGGCCTGCAGCTCCAGGTCACCGGCCCGGCCGGTTTCGCCGCCGACACCGCGTCGGCCTTCGACGGCGCCAACTTCGCGCTGCTGGGCATCTCGGCGCTGGTCGTCGCGGTGCTGCTGATCCTCACCTACCGCTCCCCGATCCTGTGGCTGATCCCACTGCTGACGGTGGCCATCGCCGACCGCGGCGCCTCGCTGCTCGTCGAGCTCGTCGCCTCCTTCACGCCGCTGCAGTTCGACGCCTCCACCTCCGGCATCATGTCCGTCCTGGTCTTCGGCGCCGGCACCAACTACGCGCTGCTGCTGATCAGCCGCTACCGCGAGGAGCTGCGCCGCCACGAGGACCACCGCGAGGCGCTGGCCATCGCCACCCGCGCGTCGACGTCGGCGATCGTGTCGTCGAACCTCACCGTCGTCTTCGCCCTGCTGGCGCTGGCGCTGGCCGTCGTGCCCGCCTACCGCTACCTGGGCATCTCGCTGTCCATCGGCCTGCTCGTGGCCCTGGCCTTCGCCCTGTTCGTGCTGCCGGCGGCGCTGTCGCTGTGCGGCCGCAAGCTGTTCTGGCCGAAGATCCCCACCGTCGAGGACGAGTCGAAGACCGCCAAGTCCTCCGGTTGGTACCGCGTCGCCGACGTCGTGTCCAAGCGCCCCGCCGCCTACCTGGCGGGCATGGTCGTGCTGCTGGCGGTTCTGGGCACCGGCCTGTTCGGCGCGAACATCGGCCTGTCCACCACGGAGCAGTTCCGCACCGAGTCCGAGGCCGCCGACGGCCTGGACACCATCGCGGAGTTCACCTCGGCCGGCGCCGCGTCGCCGCTGTCGGTCATCGCCCCGGCCGAGTCCGCGGACGAGGTCACCGAGGCCATCGAGTCCGTCGACGGCGCGCAGATCCAGGGCCCGCCGACCGAGTCCACCGACGGCACGCTGACGCGCTTCACCGTCGTCACCGATTCCGAGCCGGCCACCGCCGACAACTTCCGCGAGATCGAGGATCTCCGCGCGGCCACCCACGCCGCCGACGACTCCGCGATGGTCGGCGGCCAGTCCGCGCAGACGCTGGACACCCGCGACGCCACGGCCCGCGACACGCTGTTGATCGTCCCGATCATCCTCGTGGTCATCCTGTTCCTGCTCATGCTCATCCTCCGCGCGGTCGTCGCCCCGATCTTCCTGCTCATGGCCACGACGCTGTCGGCCGTGGCGGCGCTGGGCGCCGGCGCGCTGGTCTCCGAGCACATCTTCGGCTTCCCGGCCCTGGACGTCTCGGTGCCGCTGTACTCCCTGATCTTCCTCATCGCCCTGGGCATCGACTACACGGTCTTCCTGGTGCTGCGTGCCAAGGAGGAGGCCGCCGGCCACGGCACGAAGGAAGGAATGTCCCGTGCGGTGGGCCTGACCGGCGGGGTCATCACCGCCGCGGGCATCGTGCTCGCGGCCGTGTTCGCCGTCCTGGGCGTGCTGCCGCTGATCACCCTGGGCCAGGTCGGCATCGTCGTCGGCCTGGGCATCCTGCTGGACACCTTCCTGGTGCGCACGCTGGTCGTGCCCGCCCTGTTCGACCTCCTCGGCGACCGCATGTGGTGGCCGTCGAAGCCGCCGAACGAGCGCGCCGACGCCGACTCCCGCGAAACCGTGGACGCCTGACACCCCGGTTTCGACCCCGCCGCAGAACTTTTCGCTTTACGACGCCTCGTCCGCCGCCTCCGTGCGGTGGCCGGGCCGTCGTAAAGCGTTCTTTTTTTGGTGGACTCGACGGGGGCGGTAGCGGCATTCACCGAATCGGCGCATCCTGGACGGCATGTACCCGGACGTCTATTCCGCCGCCCCCGACCACCACGACGCCATGCCGCACCGCCGTGCGGGCACCTCCGGCCTGAAGCTGCCGGAAGTCTCGCTGGGCCTGTGGCACAACTTCGGCGACGACCGCCCCTTCGACGGCATGCGCGCCATCGTGCGCCGCGCGTTCGACCGGGGCGTCACGCACTTCGACCTGGCCAACAACTACGGCCCGCCGCCCGGGTCGGCCGAGGAGAACTTCGGGCGGCTGCTGGCCAAGGATCTCGCGCCCTACCGCGACGAAATCACCGTCACCAGCAAGGCCGGCTGGTGGATGCAGGAGGGCCCGCACGGGTTCGGCGGGTCGCGCAAGTACCTGGTGGCCAGCTGCGACGCGTCGCTGAAGCGCATGGGCCTGGACTACGTCGACGTGTTCTACCACCACCGCCCCGACCCGGACACTCCGCTGGAGGAAACCATGGCGGCGCTGGACTTCATCGTCCGGTCCGGCCGGGCGCTGTACGCGGGCATCTCCAGCTACTCGCCGGCGACGACCCGGCGCGCGCAGACCATCGCCCGCGAACTGGGCACTCCCCTGGTCCTCCACCAGCCGAGCTACTCCATGTTCAACCGGTGGATCGAGCGGCCGGGCAGCGGCGGAGACAGCGGTGTTGACGCGGGCAGCGGCAACGGCACCGGCACTGGCGGCTCGTCCCCCAGCCTGCTCGAGACCGCCGCGGAGGAGGGCATGGGCGTCATCGCGTTCTCCGCGCTGGCGCAGGGCCTGCTCACCGACCGCTACCTCGGCGGGATTCCCGAGCACTCCCGTCTGGGCGACGGCAAGATGGACCGCTCCTTCCTCGGCGACGAGACGCTCGCGGCCATCCGCGCGCTCAACGGCATCGCCGAAGACCGTGGCCAGACGCTCGCCCAGATGGCCATCTCCTGGGTGCTGCGGCGCCCCGAGGTGACCTCGGCACTGATCGGCGCCAGCTCCGTGGCGCAGCTCGACGCCAACCTCGATGCCGCCGGCGCCGCGCCGTTCAGCGACGAGGAGCTCACCGCCATCGACGAGTGGGCCGTCGACCGCGGCATCAACCAGTGGGCCGGTGCGACGGAGTCCGTGAAGGACTGACCGCCGCCCCTGCCGCATCGCCGGAATGTGGCGCGTCCCACGTGGACGCCCCACGGCGACCAATCCCACAGGAACCTGCATTGCGGGCAAACTTGCACCGGGTGTACGTTTGCACCTTGTGGAAGACAACGTGAACCCGGAGTGCGGCCTGCGCGAACTCAAGCGCCGCCGCACCCGACGCAGCATCGAGGATGCGGCGATCACCCTCATCGCCGACCGCGGATACGACGACGTCACCGTCGAGGACATCTGCGCCGAAGCCGAGGTGAGCCGCCGGACCTTCTTCAACTACTTCTCGTCGAAGGACCACGCGATCTTCGGCCGCGGGATGCTCTCCTTCGGCGACGAGGAGGCGGCGGAGTTCGCCGCCACCGCCGGAAACGACCCCCTCGCGGCGCTCCTGCGCATCGTCGAAGGCGGCATCGTCCAACCCTCGACGGAAGACGACGACCTCCCCGACCGCGCCGAACGTCACCGGCGGCTGCGCCGCCTGCGCCGCGAAATCATCCACGCGACCCCGCACATGCTCACCGCGTCGATGACCAGCCAGGCCACGACGCTGCGCAACATGCGCACGGCCACCGCCGACTACCTCGCCGCCCACCCGGAAGTGCGCCGGGCGCCGGAGCTTTCCGACGACGAGGAAGCGGCCCTGATCACCGCGCTCATCCGCGAATCCGTGTGGTTCGCCGCCTCGAAGGACTCCCTGGGCATCGACGGCAACCCCGTCCGAGACGCGCTGACCACGATCATCGACTACTCGAAGGAGCTGGAATGGTAACCCCGTCCAACCCGGCCGCCAACCCCGCAATGGCACCCGCGGCCAAGGCCACCACCGACGCGTCCGCCGTGAAGGCCCACGAGACCGTCGTCGCGGAAAACCGCGGCCACCTGGGCCTGATCTTCGCGGCCCTGATCCTGTCGATGCTGATGAGCTCGCTGGGCCAGATGATCTTCTCCACCGCCCTGCCGACCATCGTCGGCGAGCTCGGCGGCGTCGACCACATGTCGTGGGTGATCACCGGCTTCCTGCTCCTGCAGACCATCGCCCTGCCCATCGCCGGAAAGCTCGGCGACATGATCGGCCGCAAGGGCCTGTTCATGTTCGGCATCTTCGCCTTCATCGTCGGCTCGATCCTGGGCGCCATCGCCCAGGACATGACGCTGCTGATCATCGCGCGCTCCGTCCAGGGCATGGCCGCCGGCACGCTGATGGTGTCGTCGCAGGCGATCATGGCCGAGGTCGTCTCCGCCCGCGAGCGCGGCAAGTACATGGGCATGTTCGGCGCCGTCTTCGGCCTGAGCTCCGTGCTCGGCCCGGTCCTCGGCGGCTGGTTCACCGACGGCCCCGGCTGGCGCTGGGGCCTGTGGATCAACGTGCCCCTGGGCGTCATCGCCCTGGTCGCCGCATGGCGTTACCTGCGCCTGCCCAAGCGCCCCACCACCGGTGACTTCGACTGGATCGGCACCGGGCTGATGATCGTCGCCACGTCCTCGCTGGTGCTCATGACCACCTGGGGCGGCACCCTTTACGCGTGGGGATCCCCGATGATCATCTCGCTCATCGTGGTCTCCGTGATCGCCTGGGTCCTGTTCGTCATCGTCGAAAAGCGCGCGAAAAACCCGCTGGTGCCGATGAAGCTGTTCGCCAACCGCAACTTCGTGCTCACGACGGTGGCGGGCCTGGCCATGGGCGTCGGCATGTTCGGCACGATGGCGTACCTGCCCACCTACCTGCAGATGGTCCACGGCATGTCGCCGACCGCCGCCGGCATGATGATGATCCCCATGATGGTCGGCATGCTCGGCACGTCGATGACCGTCGGCTGGATCATCAGCCGCACCGGCCACTACAAGTGGTACCCCGCCGCGGGCATGGCGCTGGTCGCGCTGTCTCTGGCCCTGATGTCGATGATGAACCCCGGCACCACCCACCTGGCCATCGGCGGCATCCTGTTCCTCATGGGCTTCGGCCTCGGCCTGGTCATGCAGGTGCTGGTGCTGGTGGTGCAGAACTCGTTCCCGCTGCGCGTCGTCGGCACCGCCACGGCGGCCAACAACTTCTTCCGCCAGATCGGCGGCTCCGTCGGCTCGGCCGTCGTCGGCGCGATCTTCATCCACCGCATGCAGGACCTGCTGGTCCAGCGCATGCCCGCCGACGCCGGCTTCGACCCGGCGGCCGGTGCGACGTTGACGCCGGCGATCCTCGAGTCGCTGCCCGCCCCCATCCACGACGTCGTGGTGTCCAGCTACAACGACGGCTTCACGCCGGTGCTGATGATGCTGGTGCCGCTGATGGCCGCCGCCGCGGTCATCCTGGCCTTCGTCCGCGAGGACAAGCTCAAGGAGACCGTGGAGTAGGAATCAGGCCCCGACCTGGTCGGCCGCGTTGTCCAGCTTCTCCAGGACGGGCCGCACCGGGTCGCCGGATTCCTCGGCTTCCTTGATGGCGCGCTTCTCGGCGCGCTCCTCCGGCTTTTCCAGGAGCTTCTCCAGGATGATGATGTCGCGCCACTGGCCGGCCATGGGCCCGTAGGTCATCTTGGCCATGTGGTGGTAGACGCCGACCTCGCGGAAGCCGAGCTTGCGGTGCAGCTTCAGCGATCCGACGTTTTCGGGGAACACCCACGAATGGATGGACCAGCAGCCCTTCTCGGTCGCGTCGTCGATGAGGTGGCCCAGCAGCGCGCCGGCGATGCCCATGCCCTGCCCGTCCGGGTGGACGTAGATGGAGTCCTCGATGACGCCGCGCAGGATGTGGCGCTTGGACACCTGCGACGCCGACGCCCAGGCGAGGATCTTCGACGGATCCTCGTCGGAGGTCGCCACGTAACACAGGTCCAACCGCTTCAGCGAAGCGAACCCGTCCCAATCGGGCGCCGAATGCTCCCACGAGGCGTGCCCGGTGTCGAGCCCGATCTCGTAGATCACCTGCACCTGCGGGTAGTCGTCTTCGCGCATCTGCCGAATGCTGAATCCGCGGTTTCCGTCAGCCATGCTTCCAGTCTGTCCGATTTGATCGGCCGCGTCGAACGAATCGATGAAAACCCTGTTCAGCGGCGCCGCTTGGACTTGCCGGCGCCGCCCTTCTTCTTGTTTCCCGGCCCGCCGGGGCGTCCGCCCCGCTTGGCTCCCGACTTTCCGCTGCGCCCACCGCCCCCGTTTTCCGCTTGACGACGAGCCTGCTTCGCCAACGTCTTCTCCCGGGCGCTGAGCTTCTTCTTCGGCGTCTCGTCCTCCGCCAGCGCCGAGCGGCGCGACCCTTCGCGGCGGCCGCGGACGATTCCGGCCAGCTCCTGCGTCAGTTCGTCGTCGCCGTCTTTGGGCCAGGTCAGCCACAGGGTGGTCGGTTCGGCGCCGGGCGCCGGGGCAACTTCACGGTGGACGACGCCGCGGGCGTTGAGCGCGCGCAGCAGCGGCCGCGGCGCCAGCACCACGCCGGCGCCGGTGGCCACCACCTGCAGCATCTCGCGCACCTCACCCGGATCGGCCGCGGCGAAAGCATCGAGAAGCACCGTCTCACCGTCCAGATCCGCGCGGTCGACGACCTCGCCGTCCTTCAGCAGCGCCAGGACGTGCTCCTTTTCCGCGGCGATCCCCGGTGCCTCGTCGTAAAGCCGAATGCGGTGGAGCGAATCGTCCTCACGCGGATCCCGCGCCAACGCCATGTCCGCACGGCCGGCGAGGACCTCGAGAACCGGGTCATCCGCAGAAAACGACGTCAGCCCCTGACCCGTGCGCTCGCGATAGCGGCCGAACCACTTCTCCGGCATCGCGCCCGGCACGAAAGCCACGCGCAGCACGCGGGCGGGCCCCTCCTGATCGGGGGCTGCCTGGGCACGGTCCGCGGGGTCGGTCGACATGAACGCCATGCTATCGGCCGGTGCTACCGTGGGGCGCATGAAACCCCTGACCGCGGCCAAGAAACTGGGCATCTACCTGCCCGCGACCCCCGAAGATTTCCAGCAGTCGGACTTGAGCCACGAGCAGTTCGTGCAGCTCCAGCAGAACCCGCCGGAATGGCTGGCCGACCTGCGGCGCACCGGCCCGCACCCGCGGCCCGAGGTGGCGCGGCGACTGGGCATCACCATCACCGCCCTGAAGGCCAACGACATGGACAAGCCGTTGACCACCGACGACATCAAGGCCCTCCTCGCCGACCAGCCCGACTGGCTGCGCGCGGCCCGCACGTCCCTGGCCGAGCAGCGCGCCGGCGCCGCCGAGCGGGAGGACGGGGGCGCGGAGTGACCGGGCGCGACGCGGGCACCGTGGAACTCGCCCACGACGTCCATGAGCCCCGCACCGTCGCAGAGGGCGCTGCGGCGGACGGCGGTCCAGTCGACGGCACTGCGGCGGACGGCACTGCGACGGACGGCGCAGGGTCACCGGACTCCCCGAAGACCGCCATCCTGCTCGGTTCGCTCGGCGCCTCCCGCGACATGTGGGCCCCGCAGGTGGAGGCGCTGACGGACAAGGCGCGCATCATCACCGTCGATCTGCGGGGCCACGGTGAATCGCCCGCCCCGGCCGGCGATTACCAGATGTCCGACTTGGCGGGCGACGTCCTGGCGCTCATGGATTCCCTCGGCGTCGATCGGGCGCACCTGGTCGGCCTGTCGCTGGGTGGCGCCGTGGCGCAGACGATCGCGCTGGAGAACCCGGAGCGCATCGCCACCCTGACGCTGATTTCCACCGCCCCGAAGTTCGGCGAGTCCGACGCGTGGCTGGACAAGGCCGCGAAGGTCCGCGCCGAAGGCACCGGCGTGCTGGCCGACACCGTGGTGGGCAATTGGTTCACCGACGAGTGCTTCGCGTCGAATCCGACACTGCCGCAGCGCTTCGCCGACGGCATCCGCGCCACCTCCGACGAGGGCTACGCCGGCTGCTGCCACGCGATCGCGGGCTTCGACTCGCGCGACCGGTTGGCTGAGATCACGGTGCCCACCTGGGTCATCGCGGGAGCGGAAGACACCTCCACGCCCCTCGACGTGGTCACGTCGCTGCACGACGGCATCCCGGATTCGACGATGACCGAGATTTCCCCGGCGAAGCACCTGGTCAACATCGAGAAGGCCGAGCAGGTCAACCGCGTCCTGGCCATGCACTGGGGCGTGTAGCGCCACCCTCTTCCCCGCGCATTTCCACCTCCCACGAGATCACGATCCAGGCCCCCGGTCACGATCTCGTCGAATGTGCGGCCCGCCAACAAGGCCCACGCACAAAGCGAGGCGGCCATCCTGTTCCAAGGGATGGCCGCCTCGCTTTTCGTGTGCAATTGGAGGTTGCGTGTGACTGACTGTCGTGACTGTCGTGGCAGTTGACCACTGAGCGCAACGATAAACCCCGACCTGCACCGACGCGATTAAAACAACGAAAAGCTTTCGTTAATCACCCCCGCCGAACCGGGCACCGTTCGAAAAACGGCGAAAGATCCCCGCTGGTAAATGCCACTTTTTTAGGCTGCCCTAAGTCAATGAAGAAACGGCGAAGCGGGGGTAGCGCCGACCCGCCGAAAAGCGCCCCAACCTGCACGTTCCCTCACGAAAGCGACCCTGTCCGCCCTTCACGCAAACGTGACGCGGACCTCAGCTTTGGCAAATTCGGGGGCAATGTCACGATCTCCGGTGGCCTCGGTCACATATTTATGCATAATGGTTGAGACAGACATACCGGCGAGCGCACCGCCGTCCGACCCCCCGTCAGACGACCCCGCGCCGCACGGTCACCGCAAGGCCGAGCCACGAGGAGACACCCATGAAGGACTTCCTGCCCCGCACCCACTTCTCCGAAGAGCACGAGATGTTCCGCGACATGGTTCGCGGCTTCGTCGAGAAGGAGATCACCCCCAACGTCGAGCGCTGGCACAACGAGGGCATGCCGGACCGCGAGATCTTCAAGAAGGCCGGCGAGCTCGGCCTGATCGGCATGTCGACGCCGGAGGAGTACGGCGGCGGCGGCGAGATGGACTTCCGCTACAACCAGGTCCTCAACGAGGAGCTCACGCAGTCCGACTGCGGCTCGATCGTGGTGTCCTTCGGGACCCTCAACGACCTCTGCGCCCCGTACCTGGCCAAGTTCGGCAGCGAGGACCAGAAGCAGAAGTACCTGGCGGGCATGAACTCCGGCGATCTGATCGGCTGCCTGGCCATGACGGAGCCGGGCGCGGGCTCGGACCTGGCGGGCATGCGCACCTTCGCCAAGCGCGACGGCGACGACTGGATCCTCAACGGCACGAAGATCTTCATTTCCAACGGCATGCTGTCGGACTTCGCGCTGGTCGCGGCGATCACCGACCCGTCGAAGGGCCGCGCCGGCGTCTCCATGTTCATCGTGGACACGGGCCTGGAGGGCTACACCAAGTCGGGCCCGCTGAAGAAGGTCGGCCTGAAGGCGCAGGACACGGCGGAGCTGAACTTCGACAACGTCCGCGTCCCGGGCGCGAACCTGCTGGGCGAGGAGGGTGCCGCGTTCGGTTACCTCCGCACGAACCTGGCGCACGAGCGCCTGACGCTGGCCGTTGGTTCGGTCGCCGCCTCGCGCCGCGCCTGGACGCTGACCTACAAGTACGCGCAGGAGCGCGAGACCTTCGGCAAGCCGCTGATCCAGCACCAGGTCCACGGCCACTACCTGGCGGACATCGCCACCCGCATCACCTCGATGCAGGCGTTCGTCGACCAGTGCGTGCTGGCGCACAACGCCGGCGAGCTCGATGAGACCGCGGCGTCGATGGCGAAGTTCTGGACCACCGAGGAGCAGCAGGACATCGTCACGCGCTGCACCCAGATGTTCGGCGGTTACGGCTTCATGCTCGAGTACCCGATCTCGACGCATTACCTGGACACCAAGGTGCAGACCATCTACGGCGGCACCAACGAGATCATGAAGGAGATCATCTTCCGCCGCATCGCCAAGGGCGGCGCCGCGTAAGGTCCGCTCTTCGGCGGGCGCCGGCGCTCCTCCTGGCCCGGCGTCCGCGGTGCGGTTTCCGCGCCCCGCTTGATCGCATTTTCGCTTGACGACGGCCCGTTCCCCACGTGGGAGCGGGCCTTCGCCGTGTGCGGCGTGAACGTGGGGCGACGGAGCAAAGCCGGTCCGTGTCCCGGCTCCACATGGCTGTACCCTCTGGGGCATGCCGACTTCACCCGCCATCGCCGGAAGCACCAATGACGCCACCTCCACCGCCACGGTGAACGTCGGGGGCCGCACTTTCCGGGTGCTCGTCGCGCTCGGCACCGCGCTGGCCACGTTCCTCGTCATTGGCCTGCCCACGGACATCATCCCCAACCCGCTCTTCGGCCGCGACGTGCCGGTGCGCCCGTGGGAGCTGCCGGTGCTGGTCGCCACGTCGATGCTGACCGGCGCTTACTTCGGCCTGCAGCGCCCCGGTGCCGAGAGATCCGCCCCGGCGATCGGTGGCGCGGGCCTGGCCATGTTCGCCGTCGCCTGCCCGGTGTGCAACAAGATCGTGTTGCTGGCGCTGGGCACCTCCGGCGCGCTGGGGTTCTGGCAGCCGTTGCAGCCCTTCCTGGCGGCGATTTCGCTGGTCGCGTTGCTCGCCGCGGTCATCTGGGCCTGGCGCCGCAATCCCTGCGGCGACGACGGCTGCGACGTCGGCTGCGACGTCGGCTGCGCCGTGCGCTGATCAGGCGCCACAGCCGCGCCCCGTCGACCTCCCGCAGTCACGTCCGACTCCGGCCGATCCCCCATCGGCCGCCACGGCCGGTCCCCCAGTCGGCCTCCGGCACGCCTCTCCCCCACTTCGGGATCACCGACCCGTGAACTCCGGGGCGCGCTTGTTCAGGAAGGCGTCGACGGCCTCCTTGTGATCCTCCGTCACCACCAGTCGCTTCTGCGCGCCGGACTCGCGGTCGGCGATGGCCAGCATCGCCGAGGCATCCTTCACCAGCGCCTTGATCTCGCGGTAGGACCCCGTCGGCCCCGACGCCAGCTTCCGCGCGAACGCCTCCGCGGCCTCGTCGGCATCATCGCCGTCCACGACCTGCGTCACCAGCCCCAACTCGAGGGCGCGGGAGGACCTGATCGGCTGGTCGTCGTAAAGCAACTGCAAAGCCTGCGCCGGGCCGACCAGCTGCGGCAACAGGTAGCTGATGCCGCAGTCCGTGGCCAGGCCGATCGACGGGAACGCCGCCTTGAACGACGCCGATGCCGCCGCAATGCGGAAATCGCAGTTCAGCGCCAACGACCAGCCCGCGCCGGCCGCCGCGCCATTGACCGCCGCGACCACCGGCACCGGAATCGCCGCCAGCGCCGCGATCATCGGGTTGTACTCCGTGTCGACCTTGTCCATCGCCGACGGCTCGGTCATCTCGGTCAGGTGTTCCTTGAGGTCCTGACCCGTGCAAAACACCTTCTTGCCGCCCTTGAGCAACACCGCGCGCACGGGGCCCGGGTCGGCGGTCGCGTCGCCCGAGCCGGTGGGGCCGGTTTCGGGCTTGACGACGCATTGTTCCGCCGCCTCCTCGAACGCCCGCCGCAGTTCCAGGCGCAGCGCGCGATTGAGCGAATTATGGCCCTGGGGGCGATCGATGGCGATGGTGAGCAGGCCGACGTCGCGGGTGACGGAGACGAATTCCATGGCCCCCACGCTACCCGGCGCGCGCGGCCGCGGGGCGCGAATGAGGGGCGCATCCCTCAGGGCCCGCATCCCCCGGCGCAAAAAAGAGGGCGCGTCCCGCGGGGCCCGCATCCCCCGACGCAAAAAGACGTCCAGTGGACAGAAAGATGTGCCCAACCACGTCTTTCTGTCCACTGGACGTCTATCTGCGAGGAGAGCCCCTCCAGGTGGGGCGACATGCGCCGACGCGAAGAGGGCACTGCCCGGCGACGCCCCCGACCGGTCGCTCCCCGACGCGAAGAGGGCGCCGCCCGACGGCGACGCCCTCCACGACGTTCCCCGAAGGAACCGGCCCGAAGGCCTTAGACGATGGTCCAGTCCTCGAGGCCCTCGTACAGCGGGAACTCCTCGGCCAGCTTGGCCACGCGGGCGCGCAGGGCCTGGGTGTCGGCGTTCTTGCCGGCGGCCAGTGCGGTGCCGATGATGTCGGCGACCTCCTCGAACGCCTTCTCGTCGAAGCCGCGGGTGGCCAGGGCCGGGGTACCGATGCGCAGGCCGGAGGTGACCATCGGCGGGCGCGGGTCGAACGGCACGGCGTTGCGGTTGACGGTGATGCCGACCTCGTGGAGCAGGTCCTCGGCCTCCTGGCCGTTCATCTCCGAGTTGCGCAGGTCCGCGAGCACCAGGTGCACGTCGGTGCCGCCGGTGAGGACGTCGACGCCGGCGTCCTTGCAGTCGGCGGCGGTGAGGCGCTCCGCCAGCAGGCGCGCGCCGGTCAGGGTGCGCTCCTGGCGCTCCTTGAACTGCTCGGTGCCGGCGATCTTCAGGGCCACGGCCTTGGCGGCGATGGCGTGCATCAGCGGCCCGCCCTGCTGGCCCGGGAAGACGGCGGAGTTGAGCTTCTTGGCGTAGTCCTGCTTGGCCAGGATCATGCCGGAGCGGGGGCCGCCGAGGGTCTTGTGCACGGTGGTGGACACGACGTCGGACGCGGCGACGGGCGACGGGTGCAGGCCCGCGGCGACCAGGCCGGCGAAGTGGGCCATGTCGGTCCACAGCTTCGCGCCGACCTCGTCGGCGATGGCGCGGAACGCGTCGAAGTCCAGGTGGCGCGGGTACGCGGACCAGCCGGCGATGATGACGTCCGGCTTCTCCGCCAGCGCCTGCTCGCGGACCTTGTCCATGTCGACGCGCATGGTGTCGGGGTCGACGCCGTAGGCGCCGACCTCGTAGAGCTTGCCGGAGAAGTTCAGCTTCATGCCGTGGGTCAGGTGGCCGCCGTGGGCCAGGTCCAGGCCCAGGATGCGGTCGCCGGCGTTGATCAGCGCGTGCAGCACCGCGGCGTTGGCCTGGGCGCCGGCGTGCGGCTGGACGTTGACGAATTCGGCGCCGAAGAGCTCCTTGGCGCGGTCACGGGCGAGGTCCTCGACGACGTCGACGTTTTCGCAGCCGCCGTAGTAGCGGCGGCCCGGGTAGCCTTCGGCGTACTTGTTGGTCAGCACCGAACCCTGCGCCTGCAGGACGGCGCGGGGGACGAAGTTCTCGCTGGCGATCATTTCCAGGGTGTCGCGCTGGCGGGCCAGCTCGCCGTCCATCGCCTCGGCGACGGCCGGGTCGAGGTCGCGCAGGGACTGGTAGCGGACGTCATCACTGGGGATACCGGTCATGGGTGGGCCAACAACCTTTCGAAAGAAGCTACGGGTTCGGTGCCATCGTAGTCCCCCACCCCCGGCGGGGCCGATTCGGTCCTCGACACCTCCCCCGGCATCGTGGTTCGGGGGCACCGGGTGGTGTCGCAGGTCACGTCGGGGTCGCGGGGGTCGGCAGGGGGCGGCGCGGGTCCCGATTGCTTTGCGACGGCCCGGCGCGCCGGCGTCCGGCGCCTAGAACGCGACCCAGCCGATCGCTCCGGCGGCGAGCACGACCGCCCAGGCGGGCAGCTTGAACTTGGTCAGAGCGGCCAGCGCGGCGACGGCCAGAACGAAGGTGCCGGGCCCGGAGATGCCGTGGGTCCAGACGGGGTCGTAGAACGCGGCGGCCAGCAACCCGACCACGGCGGCGTTGATGGCCGCGACCGCACCACGGGCCTTCGGGTTCGCGGCCTGCTTCGCCCACACCGGCATCACCGCGATGAGCAGCAGCATCGACGGCAGGAAGATCGCCAGCGTGGCGATCAGCGCGCCGAGCACTCCGCCGGAGGCCATGCCCAGGTAGGACGCGAACGTGAACAGCGGGCCGGGCACGGCCTGGGCCAGGCCATATCCGGCCAGGAAGGTATCGGCGTCGACGACTCCGGGCACCAGGCCGCCCTCCAACAGCGGCAGCACCACGTGGCCGCCGCCGAAGACCAGGGCACCGGCCCAGTAGTAGGTGCCCCACCACTGCGCCGCCGCGACCGCCATGACCACGAAGAACGCCACGGCGGCACCGATCGACGCCCACGCGGGCACCGAGTAGGCCAGATGCGCGGGTGCCGTCGGTTGCTCGGTGACGCCGCCGGACTTCCCGTCTGCCCCGCCATCGCCCCTGTCATCGCCGCCGTCCCCGCGATCACCGCCGCGCAGGAGCACGAGCCCGATGACGCCGGCCACTGCGATGGCCGCGACCTGCGCCCACACACCCCATCCGCCCGGTGCGAGCAACGTCGCCGCCATCGCGCCGACGGCCACCGCGGCGGTCAAACGGGAGGTCACCAGGTTCTTGGCCATCCCCCACAACGCGACGGCCACCACCGCCACCGCCGCCGCCTTCAATCCCGCGATGGGGCCGTCGAGGTCGCCGAAGTACGCCACTCCGACGGCGGCCAGAGCCAGAACGACCGCGGAAGGCGTCGTAAAGCCGACGAAAGCGGCCAGCAGACCCGGCAGCCCTGCGCGGCGCCAGCCCAACGCCATGCCGACCTGCGACGACGCCGGCCCGGGCAGGAACTGGCACAGGGCGACGACGTCGGCGTACTCGGCGTCGGTGAGCCACCTGCGCTTGCCCACGAACTCCTCGCGGAAATAGCCCAAGTGCGCCACGGGGCCGCCGAAGGACGTCAATCCCAGCAGACCGAAGGCGGAAAACACCTCACCCACGGAGCCGGGATGGCGGCGGGACGCACCACCCGCGGCAGCACCCGCAGCATCCCCGGACGAGGCGTCGGTCACTTCTTTCATGTCCGTAACGTTAGGGCACCCGAACGAAGGTCGCAGGCCGGGCGGTTGGCATGATGGGGACATGACCCGCGCGCAGGCACCCGGCCCCTACCTGGAGTTCGACAGGCGGCAATGGCGCGAACTGCGCAAGTCCATGCCGCAGGTGCTCACCGCCGCGGAAGCCGAGCGGCTGTCCGGCATCGGCGAGAACATCGACCTCGACGAAGTCGCCGAGGTCTACCTCCCCCTGTCGCGCCTGATCCACCTGCGCGTGCAGGCCCACCGCGAGCTCAATCGCACCACGGCGACGTTCCTCGGCGAGGAATACCAGAGCGTGCCGTTCATCATCGGCGTCGCCGGATCCGTGGCGGTGGGCAAATCCACCACCGCCCGCCTGCTGCAGGTGCTGCTGGAACGCTGGGACACCAACCCGCGGGTGGATCTGATCACCACCGACGGTTTCCTGCACCCCTCCGCCGAGCTCAACCGGCGGGGCATCATGCAGCGCAAGGGCTTCCCGGAGTCCTACGACCAGCGGGCGCTGATGCGCTTCGTCACCTCGGTCAAGGCCGGTGTGCGCGACGTGAAGGCGCCCGTGTACTCGCACACCGCCTATGACCGCGTGCCCGGGGAGTTCGAGGTCGTCGATCAGCCGGACATCCTCATCGTCGAGGGCCTCAACGTCCTGCAGACCGGCCCGATGCTGATGGTCTCCGACCTGTTCGACTTCTCCGTCTACGTCGACGCGCGCCGCGAGGACATCGAGCGCTGGTACATCGAGCGGTTCCTCAAGCTGCGCCACACCGCGTTCCGGGCGCCGGGCGCGCACTTCTCCGAATACGCCGGGCTGGACGACGACGCCGCGACCGTCGAGGCCCGCCGCATCTGGCAGACGGTGAACCTGCCCAACCTGATGGAGAACATCCTGCCCACGCGCGTGCGGGCCTCGCTGGTGCTGCGCAAGTCCAGCGATCACACCATCGACCGCGTGCGCATGCGCAGGCTCTAGATGTTGTGTCCCGGTAAGTCACCTCACCTGGCGCGGGGCGCTTGACGACGTCCCGGCGTCACTCCCCCGCCGGCGTGCCCAGCCAGTCCACCAGCGCGTCCAGTTCGGCGAAATCGACGCGGTCGGTGTCCTTGCCGTAGGACTCCAGCATCTGCGAGTCGTTGGGCGTCGGATCCTTCTTGCCCTTGATCATGCGGGTCATGGTCCACATCACTGCACGGTGCTTGCGCGACATGATGGAGAACATCAGCCGCCCCGGCAGGTAGTGGCGGTGGACGCGGTCGGCGACGTCGTCGAGGGCGGCGCCGGCGGGGTCCTTGGCGCGGACCTCCTCGAGGATGGTCATGCCGACCACCGCCAACGCCATCTTGCGCTCCGGGTAGGTGCGGGCCACGGTCTTCATGACGTTGGCGCCGCCGAACGTGCCGGCGTAATTCGGGGTGAAGATCACCAGTGGCGCATCGGGGCGCTGCTCCAGCGCCTCGTCGAGCTCTTCGGCGGGGTGGGACTTGGACCCGTCCTGCCCACCGAGCAGCAGACCGCCCGTGCGGCGCGCGAACTCCGCCGCATACTCGGCCGTGGATCCGTAACGGGTGTTGGAGACGACGACGATCGGCTGAACGGGAGTGGTGTTCGACATACCCCGATTGTGCCCCGTTCCGCCCGGCAATGCCGGGGCCGCAACCGGAACGATGGACCTTCGAGCAGGTCAGCGGCCGAAACGGCGGCTTCGCTGGGAGAAGTCCCGCAACGCCCGCAGGAAGTCGATGCGGCGGAACTCCGGCCAGTACGTGTCGGTGAACCAGATCTCCGAATACGCCGACTGCCACAGCAGGAAGCCGCTGAGCCGCTGCTCGCCCGAGGTGCGGATCACCAGGTCCGGATCGGGCTGGCCCGACGTGTACAGGTGGCCGCCGATGGCCTCCGGGGTGATGCGATCGACGATGTCGGCGCCCTCCACCCCTTCAACGGCGGCGTCGCCGACGATGCGGCGGACCGCGTCGACGATCTCCTGCCGGCCGCCGTAGCCCACGGCGATGTTGACCTGGATGCCGTTGTTGCCGGCGGTCAACTCCTCGTCGCGGCGCAGGCGGGCCGCCATGTCGTCGGGAAGCAACTCCAGGTGCCCCACCATCCGCAGGCGGATGTCCTCGCCCGCGCCGGCGAGCTCGTCGGCGACGTCGCCGATGATGTCGAACAACAGCTCCAGCTCATCCGCCTCGCGGCGCAGGTTTTCCGTCGACAGCAGATAGATGGTGACCAGGCCGATGTCCTGCTCCGAACACCAGGACACGAACTCCGCGATCTTCCGGGCCCCCACCCGGTGCCCGTGGCTGACGTCGGTGAACCCGGCCTCGCGGGCCCACCGGCGATTGCCGTCCGCCATCACCGCCACATGCTGCGGGCGCGGCAGACCCGCGAGCGAGCGGGCGAGCCGCCGCTCGTAAAGCGGGTAAGCGAGTCGGCCGAGCACCCGCGGAAGCTGGAACGGTTTCACGCGGACGAGTCTACCGGCAGGGGCCCGCCGCGCCGGATCAGGCCTGCTGGGGGCCGTCTCCGCGGGCCTCGCGGCGGGCGCGGACCGCAGCCGCGAGGTCGCGGAGCAGAACGTCGGTGGTGTCCCAATCGATGCAGGCGTCCGTGACGGACTGGCCGTAGGTCAGCCCCTCGCGGCCATTGACCACCTTCTGGTTGCCGCCGACGATGAAGGACTCGACCATGATGCCGTCGATGCCGTCGTCGCCCGCCGCGATCTGCTCCGCGATCTCGCGGACGACCTCGGCCTGGCGGACCTCCGACTTGCCGGAGTTGGCGTGGCTGGCATCGACCATCAGGCTGCGCGGCAGACCGGACTTCTCCAGCCGGGCCTTGGCGTCGGCGATCGACTCGGCGTCGTAGTTCGGTCCCGCCGTGCCGCCGCGCAGGATGATGTGGCAGTTGGCGTTGCCGGCGGTCTCCACCACGGCGGCGCCGCCGTCGTCGTTCATGCCGAAGAAGAAGTGCGGGTTGGCCGCCGACACCAGCGAATCGACCGCGACCTGGACGTTGCCGTCCGTGCCGTTCTTGAAGCCGATGGGCATGGACAGGCCCGAAGCCAGCTGGCGGTGCACCTGCGACTCCGTGGTGCGCGCGCCGATGGCGCCCCACGCCACCGCGTCGGCGATGTACTGCGGGCTGTTGGGCTCGAGGAACTCCGCACCGACCGGCAGGCCGACCTGCAGCACCTCGATGAGCAGCTCGCGCGCCATGCGCAGGCCGTCGAGGATCTCGAAGGAACCATCCATGTGCGGGTCGTTGATCAGGCCCTTCCAGCCGACCGTCGTCCGCGGCTTCTCGAAGTACACGCGCATGACCACCAGCAGGTCCTCGCTCAGCTCGTCGGCCACGGCCTTGAGGCGGCGGGCGTAATCGACGGCGGCCTCCGGATCGTGGACCGAGCACGGGCCGACGACGACCAGGAGCCGGTCGTCCTCGTTGGCGATGACGTCGGCGATGGCCCGGCGGGCGACCTCGACGTCGTTGGCCAATTCCTCGCCGAGCGGGACGTCGTCAAGCAACTGCTTGGGCGACGGCAAATCGTGGAACGCGACGACGCGCTGATTGGACGTCGAAGCGGGGTTCTCGAGGGAAGTCGGGGGCGTCATGGCCGTGGGTGCCTTTCGGGGTCGGTGCGTGTGGGCGAATCGATTGGGTACGTGGTTCGTTCATGGCGCCGGGCGTCGCCCTCCGGCACTGGGCCGGATACGACGAAAGGCAGCTACCCGAATCTTCGGGTGCTGCCTTTGGGGCTCCGGCGTGCGCGTGGCGTCTACTTCGAGGGTGCATGGCTGACCGTGGGGTCAGCGGCCGGAGCCCCACTCAAAATAAAATCGCCAGTTGCGCATGTCACAAATCCTAATCCTTGGAACGACGTTCCCGCAATTCGGGCTCCCCCGAAAAGCGGTCCTCGACGATCGCCTCGCCGTCGAGGCCACCGGACGACTCGTGGTCGGCCATCGCGCGGTCGATTCCCTCGATGTCGAAGGGATCCATGCCGTGCTCCTCCGCGAACGCGCGGCGGCGGCGCATGCGCTTCATGCGGCGGGTCAAGTCCACGCCGATGAGCAGGATCACGACCAGCAGCAGCACGATGACCAGAAGGCCGATCGGGGACGCCTTGCCGAAGTCCGCGCCCATCGGGCCCACGGGGTTCTGCGCGAGCAGCGTCACGTCCATGGCGGCCTCGGCCGCTGCGGCATTCCAGATTTCCATTGCCTGGGGCATGTCAGCCTTCATTCCTTAAATGCTCTGCGGCCCGTCGGCCGCGGATCCGTCGCCCGGCGCCTGGCCCGGCGCTTCTTCCGGTGCTTCGTCGGGGTCGATGCCGGCGAACAGATCGTCCTCCGGCAGCGAGGTGCGCACGCGCGTGCGCGCCAACTCGAATTCCTCCGTCGGCCACACTCTACGCTGCACGTCCGCCGGCACCGCGAAGAAAGGCCCGTTCGGGTCGATCTGGGTGGCATGGGCGCGCAGGGCATCGTCGCGGGCGTCGAAGAAGTCCGCGCACGGCACCTGCGTGGTCACGCGCTCCATGATGTCGCCGCGCTCGGACACCCAGCGCTTCAGCGGCTCGCCCAGGGGGCTCGGCAGGCCACGGTCGACGTAGTAGGCGTCCAGCGCCAGCAGCCGGCGGCGGACGAACCCGTGGGTGTAGTACATCTTCTTGATCTCCCACGGCTCCCCCAGCTCGGGGTGCGCGTCGGTGGCGGCCTCGGTCCACGCCCGCACGGAAATGATGTGCGTCATGATGTGGTCCGGGTGCGGGTAGCCGCCGTTTTCGTCGTAGGTGATCAGGACGTGCGGCCGAAACTCGCGGATCGCCTGGATCAGCGGCTTGACGGCGTCCTCCACCTTCTCGCGGGCGAAGCAGCCCTGCGGCAGCACCGGCGTCGGCGAACCTTCCGGCAGACCGGAGTCGACGAAGCCCAGCCAACGATGCTGCACGCCCAGGATGCGGGCGGCTTCGGCCATTTCGGCGACGCGCACCGCGGCGATGTCCGCCACGACCTCCGGGCGGTCCATGGCGGGGTTGAGGATGCTGCCACGCTCGCCGCCGGTGAGGGTGACCACCATGACGTCGTGGCCCTCGGCCGCGTAGCGGGCCATCGTCGCCGCGCCCTTGCTGGACTCGTCATCGGGGTGGGCGTGGACCGCCATCAAACGCAGGCTCATGCGGTTTCCTTCCAGTCCGGTACCTGTTCCGATATCCGTACAGTCTACGGGGCCGATTCCCCGCCCCCGCCGGGGGTCGCGCGGATCCGTCCGATACAGTTGGGGGCATGTCGGACTCGAAGGCCTCCAACGTCGATCGCGGTCGCGGTCGGGACACCCGCGCCACCGGGAGCACGCGCAGCGCGCGTTACGGCGACACCAATCGCCGGCTGCCCGGAAAGTTGATCGTGGTGGGCCTGGTGGGCATGCTCATCATCGCCATGGCCTACATCTTCGTGCAGATGAACCGCGTGTCCACGCCGGACGTCACCGCCACGCAGGCCGGGTGGGCGCGCGAGGAGGGCCGGGAGGACGACGTCTTCATCTTCACCCTCGACGTCACGCGCGAGGATCCGTCGATGGACGCGTACTGCATCATCTACGCGCTTAACTACGACGTCGCCGAGGTCGGCCGCCGCGATGTGCTGATCCCGGCCGGCGGCCCGTCGACGGTGCGCATGGACGTGCCCATCCAGACCCGCGAGCAGGCCGTCGCCGGCGAGGTGTACGGCTGCTCCACGGAGATGCCGAAGTTCCTGGGCAAGTGATTCCCGGCGGCGGGGCGGTTAACGCGGTGTGACCCGCCGGTGGTATCCTGACCCCGTTCACGGCCCCAGTTGGGGCCGGTTTTTCGTATCCGGGCTGGAAAGACCAGCTTTTCCGCCGATCGACGGCCCGTCGACAGCGTTGACGACACAGGAGGCACCATGACCGACTCCAACAACCCGTGGCTCACGCAGGAGTCCTACGACAAGCTCAAGTCCGAGCTCGACGCCCTGTACGAGAACCGCCCGATCATCGCCGCCGAGATCAACGAGCGCCGCGAAGAGGGCGATCTGAAGGAGAACGCCGGATACGACGCCGCCCGCGAGCAGCAGGGCCAGGAGGAGGCGCGCATCCGCTACCTCGAGGATCTGCTGCAGCGCGCCACCGTCGGCGAGACCCCGCAGGAGTCGGGCGTCGCGCTGGTCGGCACCGTCGTGCACGTCTACTACGACGGCGACGAGGACGACAAGGAGACCTTCCTCATCGGCACCCGCGGTGCGGATTCGTCCAACCCGAACCTGGAGACGTACTCCACGGATTCGCCGCTGGGCCGCGCGCTGGTCGGTGCCAAGGAGGGCGAGACCCGTTCCTACAAGTCCCCGACGGGCGACGAGGTCGAGGTCACGCTGATCAAGGCCGAGCCGTACGACCCGGAGTTCCAGGACTAAGGTCCCGGACGGGATTCCGAGCCAGTCCCGGCAGCCGGCCCCTTGTCGGGGCGCGGCATGAAGCGGCGGAGGGTTTTCCCTCCGCCGCTTTTTCGTGTGCCTTTGCTTTTTGCTGCTTTTGCTTCACTGCCCTTGCATTACTGCCCTTGCTTTGCCGCCTTTGCTTTGCGACGGTCACGCCCACGCTTCCCGGCGGGGGCGCTTTTTCATGCCCGGACGTCATTCGGGCACGCGAAAGGGCCCCGGCGAATGCCGGGGCCCTATTCTCACGTGGCGCGTTCACGCCACCGCGTCGCCGCTAGTCCCTGAAGTAGGACAGCAGACGCAGGATCTCGATGTACAGCCAGACCAGGGTGACCGCCAGGCCGAGGGCGACGCCCCAGGCGTAGTTGGCGGGCGCACCGGCGCGGACCAGCTTGTCGGCCTGATCGAAGTCCAGCAGGAAGCTGAACGCGGCGAGGCCGATGCACACCAGCGAGAAGATGATGGCGATGGGGCCGCCGTCGCGCAGCGGGGAGCCGACGCCGAACACGGCGAGCAGCAGGTTGCCCAGCGCCAGGACCAACACGCCGATCAGCGCGGCGGTCATGAATCGCGTGAACTTCGGAGTGACGCGGATGGCGCCCGACTTGTAGACCCAGAGCATGCCGGCGAACACGCCGATGGTGGCGATGACCGCCTGCGAGATGAGACCGAAGCCGTTGGTGCCGGCGACGTCGAACCCGGCGAACATGAAGCTGACGCCACCGACGAACAGGCCCTCCAGCGCCGCGTAGGTCAGGGTGACCGGGGCGGAGCCGTACTTCTTGCCGAAGGTGGAGATCAGCACCGTCACCAGGCCGCCGATGGCGCCGACGATGGTGAGGATCATGGCCAGGCCCAGGTTGACGAACGCGGCGATGGCGAAGTTGACCGCCGCGAACGCGACGATCACGGCGAGCGTGATGCCGGTCTTCGCCACCACGTCATCCACCGTCATGGGCCGAACGTTCTGCGCCTGCTGCGGCGCGCCGTACTGCTGCTGACCGTACGGGTCCTGGCCGTAGCCCTGCTGGCCGTAGCCGCCGGGGCCGTACTGCTGCTGCCCGTACTGGTGGGCACCGGCCTGGCCGCGGGCGACGGTCTTGGTGAGCGAGCTGAATGCGGGGTTGGAGCTTTCGCGCACGTCGTCCTTCCTTCCGGCCTGTTGCGGCCGAGTAATTGTTGCCTTACGAGACGTATAACGGTCGAACCGTCCCGATTGTTCCCGATTACGGGGTTTTTCGCAGAGGGAAATGCCTCACCGAAACCGCATGTCGGCGGGGTACGATCGGGGAACCGGAAAGAAATCGATGATGCGGAGGATGACATGGCAGGCGATTACGACGCCGACACCACCGGTGACTTCGACGAGAACACCCTCGACGGTTCCGAGGGCCTCGACGCGGACCACATGACCGGCGACGGCGAGAACTACGTGATGGACCCGCCGGACCGTTGGCGCGGGGCCGAACCCCACGACACCCTGGACCGCCGTCTCGCGGAAGAAAAGCCCGACGTCGATCCCGACGAGGACCCGGACGTGGACCCCGAAATGCGCTACGGCGACGTCGACGGCCACGAACCGTTCGAATTCGGGGAAAGCGGCAACCGCGACCCCGATCACAGCCGCCGTTTGGGTTATACCGACAACTAGGGCAATTAGCTGGCCAACCGCTCAGGGCAGCGCCCAACCATCGAGGCGGCGCCTGGCTCGTACGGGGCCGGCTCTCGGCTGGCGGTGGGCGTCGTCAAGCGGGAACCGAAATGGGTTCCCCGCCCAAACCGGCCCGGCGATCCGGACCGCCGCGTACCATCGCGGCCATGAACGCGACCACGACCGAGACCGACCGCGCCACCGGCGCGCAGGCCATCCGCAATCCCCTGACGCCCGACGTCGTCGAGCGCCTGCTCAAGCGGGCCCCCGTCGCGGGCTCGGAAACCCGCACCATTTCGACGCCCTTCACCGGCGAACCGCTGGCCGAGATCCCCGTCGGCGACGCCGCGGACGTCGACCGCGCCTTCGACCGCGCCCGCTTCGCCCAGGCCGCATGGGCGCGCGTGCCCGTCAACTCCCGCCGCGAGGTGCTCCACCGCTTCCATGACCTGGTGCTCACCCACCAGGGCCAGCTGATGGACGTGGTCCAGGCCGAGACCGGCAAGAACCGCGCGTCGGCGTACGAGGAAGTCCTCCACGTCGCCATCACCGCCCGCTACTACGGCAATCAGGCCGAAGCGCTGCTCAAGCCCGCCAAGGCCCACGGCGCGCTGCCGGTGCTCAGCCCGACGACCGTCTACCACCACCCCAAGGGCGTCGTCGGCGTGATCAGCCCCTGGAACTACCCGCTGACGCTGGCCATCTCCGACGCGCTGGCGGCGATCATGGCCGGCAACGCCATCGTGCTCAAGCCCGACTCCACCACCCCGTTCTCGGCGCTGCTGGCCGTTGACCTGCTCTACCGCGCGGGACTGCCGGAAGACGTCGTGCAGGTCGTGCCCGGCCCCGGCTCCGTCGTCGGCCAGGCGATCGTCGCGCAAGCCGATTACTTGATGTTCACCGGCTCGTCCGAGACCGGCAAGTCCCTGGCCAAGCAGTGCGGCGAGCGCCTGATCGGGTTCTCCGCGGAGCTCGGCGGCAAGAACCCGCTGATCGTCGCCGAGGACGCCAACGTCAAGGCCGCCGTCGAGGGCGCGCGCATCGCGTGCTTCACCAACTCCGGCCACCTGTGCGTGTCCACCGAGCGCATGTACGTCGCCGATGAGGTGTGGGACGAGTTCGTGCCCGCCTTCGCCGACCGCACCAAGGCCATGAGCCTCGGTGCCGGCTACGGCTGGGAGGCGGAGATGGGGTCGCTGCAGTCGCAGGGCCAGTTCGACATCGTGCAGAAGATGGTCCACGACGCCGTGGAAGCCGGCGCCACCGTCCTCGCCGGCGGCCGCGCCCGCCCGGACCTGGGCCCGCTGTTCTACGAGCCGACCATCCTCACCGACGTCCCCGACGGCGTCGAGCTGCTCACCGAGGAGGTCTTCGGCCCGGTCGTCGTGGTCCACCGCGTCGCCGACGCCGAAGAAGGCATCCGCCGCGCCAACGACTCGCGCTACGGCCTCAACGCCTCGCTGTGGTGCTCCCCGTCGCGCGCGAAGGAGCTGGCGCCGAAGATCCAGGCCGGTTCCGTCAACGTCAACGACGGCTTCGCCGCCACCTTCGCCTCCGTCGACGCGCCGATGGGCGGCTTCAAGGAGTCCGGCGTCGGCCGCCGCCAGGGCGCCGAGGGCCTGCTGAAGTACACCGACTCCCAGACCGTCACCGTCCAGCGGGTGTCCCCGATCTCCATGCCGATGCTGGAGCGCGAAACCTACGCCAAGGTGTTCACCACCGCGCTGAAGCTGGGCAAGAAGTTCGGCGTGCTGCCGTAAACCGCGGTACGCGAAGAAACCCCGGGCAGATGCGCCAACATCTGCCCGGGGTTTTCCCGTTCGGTGCCCCCGGCGAGACTCGAACTCGCAACTCGCGGATTTTAAGTCCGCTGCCTCTGCCAATTGGGCCACGGGGGCTTCACGACGGCTCGCGTTCCACGCGGGGACGTCGTAAAGCAAAAGGAAGCCGGGCCCCGGCTCGCCGTGTCGGCGGCGGGACCCCCGCCCGGCGCTACTGCTGCGCGCGGGCGAGCTTCTCGTCGATCAGGCCGGCGACGATGCCGTCCAGAATATCCTTCTCGCTGACGTGGAACTCCAGCGGCGGAACGTTGGCGCGGGAGGACTTCGCCTCGGCGGCGACGGACTCGAACATGTCCATCAAGCCGTCGATGACCACGACGCCGCCGGCGAAAACGTCGGCGCGGCCCGGGTGCATGACCGGGTTCTCCGCCAGGGTGCGGCGGTCGGTGTCCAGCACCGACTGGTTGAGCGAGCGCAGGGCGTTGAAGCGCAGCGTGGACAGGTGGATGGCCGACGGATCGTAGGTCTCCAGGCCCTGCGCCAGCGCCGACAGCGTGGTGTACGTGCCCGCGCAACCGACGATGGTCTTCGCGGAGGCGACCGGCACCGACTCGCGCACCGACCGGCAATGCTCGGCGACGTAGCGGCGGGCGACGTCGACCTGCTTCTCGGTCGGCGGCGAGTCCCGCAGGAACCGCTCCGTCAGGCGGACGCTGCCCATCGGCACCGACAGCGAACCGTGGACCGTGCCGTCGTACTCGCCGACGATGACCTCGGTGGAGCCGCCGCCGACGTCGATGACGCAGAACGGGCCCTCCTCCGGGTGGAAGTCGTCGACGGCGCCGCGGAACGACAGCGCCGCCTCCTCGTCGCCCGAAATGACCTGCGCCTCCACGCCCCAGTCGGCGAGGATCTCGCGCGTCATGGAGAAGAACTCGTCGCGGTTCGACGCATCGCGCGACGCGGACGTCGCCACCATGCGCACCGCCTCGACGCGCTCGGTGCGCATGAGATCCGCGTAATCGGTCAACGCCGCGCGAACGCGCTCGAGCGCCGCGTCGGCCAGTCGGCCGGTGGCGTCGACTCCCTCGCCCAGCCGCACGATCTCCATCACGCGGTGCAGCTCGGTCATCTCCAGCACGCCGTCGACCTCGCGGACGTCGGTGATGAGCATGCGGATCGAGTTCGTGCCGCAGTCCACGGCCCCGAAGCGGGTCATCCGTCACCCCTCTCGATGCCCAGGTCCGCGCACGTCGGCCAGTCCTCCGGGATCGCGGTGCCGCGCAGGCCCGTGCCCTCGGCCGCCAGCGCCACGGACTCGGTGCCCAAACGGAAGTGGTCCGGGCCCTCGGCCAGCGCGTAGGCGATGAGCACGTGCATGCACTTGACGCGGTCGGGCATGCCGCCGCCGGAGAAATCGGTGCCCAGATCCTCGATGGCGTTGCGCTCGCGCAGGTAGTGCTCGTGGGCGGCGCGGTAATCCGCGGCCAGCTCCTCGTCCTCCAGCAGGCGCGCGGACATGTCGCGCATCACGCCGGCGACCTCCAGCCGCGACGCCTCGGCGGTCAGCCGCGGGTCGGTCAAGTAGTGCAGGGTCGGGAAGGGCGTGCCGTCGTCCAGGCGCGGCGCGGTCTTCACCACGCCCGGCGCCCCGTCCGGGCAGCGGTAGGAGATCTCGAGCACGCCACGCGGCGTGCGGCCCAACTGCGCGGCCACGGCCTCCAGATCGGCGGGGTCAACGGTCATGGCGGATCCTCCTGTCCCCGCCGTCCGGCGGCGGGTCCTGGTCAACGGTGATTCCAAAAGATTTTTTGCTTTACGACGACTACGGCCGCACCCCCAAAGGCGCTGGCCAGTTGGTCACCTTACCGGCAGGCGCACCGGTTATCCGATTTACGGTGCCGGTTCGGGCGCCGGTTCGGGCACGGTCGGCAGCCGATCCGGGCTGGTCGCCTCGTCGCGGGCGGGGTTGGCCGGCTTCTCCTCCTCGGGAGGCAACGACACCGAATCCCACAGCTGCTCGTACCAGGGGGCGGTCGGCAGGGTCTCCTCCCCCACGGGGTCCTTCCCATCCGCCGTGCCCAGCGCGGGATCGACGATGCGGAACGGGGTCTCCCCCTCCTCCACCAGCCCCAGCCGGATGCGGGCCTGTTCCTTGATGTATTCCGGATCGGAGAACCGTTCCTTCTCCGCCTGGAGCTCGCGGGTGCGCTCCTCCATGCGGGCGATGTTCTCGCGGGTCTCCGCCAGTTCGGCCCGCTGCTCCGCGTACGTGCGCAGCGGCATGGCCAACACCAGGACCAGGAACAGCAGCAACACGGCCATGGTCAGGGTCTGCCACGGCTGCAGCGACGACAGGCCGCCGCCGACGCGCCCATCCGACGCGCCGGCGGCGGATCCCCCTCGTCCCCGGCGGCCCCGTGCTGTAGTTCCCATGACCGGAAGCATACCCGGCGCGGCACGCCGAAAGGGGCCGGGTCGATGATCGACCCGGCCCCTTTTTCCGGCGGTTTCACCGCCTCGCCCCCGCCCCACCGTCGGACGGCGGAGCGGGGTCGGTGCGGATTACTTCTTGAAACGCGGGAACGCGGAACGGCCGGCGTAGACCGCGGCGTCGCCGAGCTGCTGCTCGATGCGCAGCAGGCGGTTGTACTTGGCCACGCGCTCGGAACGGGCCGGGGCGCCGGTCTTGATCTGGCCGCAGTTCAGGGCGACGGCCAGGTCGGCGATGGTGGTGTCCTCGGTCTCGCCGGAGCGGTGGGACATCATCGACTTGTAGCCGTTGTTGTGCGCCAGGGCGACGGCCTCGAAGGTCTCCGACAGGGTGCCGATCTGGTTGACCTTGACCAGCAGGGCGTTGGCTGCGTCCTTCTCGATGCCCTCGGCCAGGCGGGCCGGGTTGGTGACGAAGAAGTCGTCGCCGACCAGCTGGACCTTGTCGCCGATCTGCTTGGTCAGCTCGACCCAGCCGTCCCAGTCGTTCTCGTCCAGCGGATCCTCGATGGAGACGATCGCGTACCCGTCGACCAGGTCGCCGTAGACCTTGGCCATCTCCTCGGCGGTGTGCTTGCCGCCCTCGAAGTTGTAGACGCCGTCCTCGAAGAACTCGGAGGACGCGACGTCGAGCGCCAGCGCGACGTCCTCGCCCAGCTTGTAGCCGGCGGCCTCGATGGCCTCGTTGATCAGGTCCAGCGCGGCGCGGGTGGAATCGACGGAGGGGGCGAAGCCGCCCTCGTCGCCCAGGCCGGTCGACAGGCCCTTGTCCTTGATGACCTTCTTCAGCGAGTGGTAGACCTCGGCGCCGACGCGGAGGGCCTCGGAGAAGGTCTCGGCACCGATCGGGGCGATCATGAACTCCTGGACGTCGACGCCGGAGTCGGCGTGCGCACCACCGTTGAGGATGTTCATCATCGGCACCGGCAGGACGTGGCCGTTCGGCCCCCCCACGTACTGGTACAGCTCCAGGCCGGCGGACTTCGCGGCGGCGTCGGCGACGGCCATGGACACGCCGAGGATGGCGTTGGCGCCCAGCTTCTTCTTGTTCGGGGTGCCGTCCAGGTCGATCATCAGCTTGTCGATCTTGCGCTGTTCGTCGGCGAACTCGCCGAGCAGCTCGTCCTGGATCGCCTCGAGGACGTTGTCGACCGCCTGCTGGCAGCCCTTGCCCAGGTAACGGTCGCCGCCGTCACGCAGCTCGTACGCCTCGTGCTCGCCGGTGGAGGCGCCTGAGGGCACCATGGCGCGGCCGACCGAGCCGTCTTCCAGCGCGACCTCGACCTCGACGGTCGGGTTGCCGCGGGAGTCGAGAATTTCCAGCGCGTTCAGTCCGATGATGGGGGCAGCCATAAGTCACCTTTCCGCCGGAACCCTTCCGGCCGTATGACTTCGATTGTGGCACGTTTGCGTGGATCGCGCCGCCGCGGGAACCCCGCCCGGAAGCCCCGAAAGGGGGCCGCTCCGCGGCGCTGCCCGCGTGTCTCGCGCAAGCGGCCTCAGGCCGACTGGTTCAGCGCGTAATTGGCCGCCGCGTCGCGGACGTCGCGGACGTACTGGTCGGACTGGTTGTACGACCTGATCGCCGAGGTCCAGCCCTCCGGCGTGGCCAGGTCGCGGCCGCCGGAGCACAGCAAACGCGCCGACGACGCCGCGGCGTCGTCGATGTGGTGCGGGTCGGCGACGCCGTCGCCGCTGGCGTCGATGCCGTGGCGCCGCCAGGTCTCCGGGATGAACTGCATCGGCCCCACGGCCCGGTCGAATTCCGTGTCGCCGTCGAGGGCGCCGCCATCGGTGTCGCGGATTTCCGCGAACCCGGGGGACCCGTCCAGGGGCACGCCGACGATCGGCGGGCGCACCACGCCGTCGGCCTGGATTTCCGCCGGCTTCATCCAGTTGCCGGTGTAGGTGCCGTGGCGGGTCTCCACCTGGCCCAGCCCCGCCAACGTATTCCAGCTGAGGTTGCACTCCGGCCACGACTCCGCCGCGATGACCTCCGCATTGGCGTAGGCGCGGACGGCGGCCGACGGGATGCGCGTCGCCTCGGCGATGGGCTGCGCCCACTGGGCGAGCTGGTCGGCGGTGCGGCCGGGCGCGTGGACGTCGACGCGCGGGGCGGCCTCGGCCGCGGCCGGCGGAACGTTGTCCGGGATGGGCTGCTTGGTGAACGGCGCCTGCACCGGTCCGACGAACATGGCCATCGCCCCGACCATCGCGATGATCGCCAGCACGGCGATCGTCGTGAAGCCGAGGCAACCGCACCCCGCCGACTTCCGGCCCCCGCGCGCCGACCCGCGCTTGGGGTCGCCGGACCACGACGGCACGTCGCGGCCACGACCGCGTCGGCCGCCGCCACGGGGATCAGCGAAGTCGGACACGGGAGCCCATCCTACGGATCAGGCCGCCCAACGTGGAAAGGCCAGGTCACTCCGCCGATTCGTTCGAATCCGCGAAGCCCTCCCCGGCCGCGGGGCCACCGAGGGAGTCCAAATGCACGAGGAATTCGCGGGCGATGAACCGCGTGCGCGCCTCGGCGCCGGACTCCAGCTCCAGGCCCGGGGTCGGGCACATCAGCTCGACCGGGATATCGGAATCCGACATGCCCAACGCGCGGGCCCGGCGGATGGCCTCCTCGGCCAGTGCCAGCGCCGGAAGGAACTCGGCCGGCTGCGAACGCGGGCCGCCCCGGCCGGCGGTCCAGGCCTCCTCCTGCTCGGCCAGGGGCATCAGCTCCGCGCCCTCGCCGAGGTCGCGGGAACCGTCGAAGAGGTACGGCTTGCGCAGCCGCATCTTGTCCACGAACGCTCCGGCGACGTCGTCGATGTCGAAGTCCTCGGCGACCTCCGCCTGGAACAGCACCTGCAGCAGCAGATCCGACAGCTCGCCGCGGACGTCGCCGCCCTCGTTGACGGCGTCGATGAACTCGAACGCCTCCTCGATCAGGTACGGCAACAGGCTGGCGTGGGTCTGCCCCGCCTCCCACTCGCCGGTGCGGCGAGCGGCGGACATGACGTCGATGGCCTCGGCCACGCGGGGGAACCGCTCCCCCAGTTCGCCGCCCGCCGCCGCGGGTGCGGTGGCCGATGCGGCGTGGGCGGACGGCGCGGCGGCCGGGCCGTCGTCACGCGAATCGGCGGCGACCCGCGCGGTGCCCTCGTCCGTGTCCTGCGCCGGGGCCGCAGAAGTCGCGGCGGAGGCGGCGGCCGGGGCCGCAGTGGCCGCAGGAGCAGCGGACGGAACGGCGGCGGCCGGCGACGGGGCCTCGGCGAGGCCGACGTCGAAGATGCGCTCGCCGGCGGCGATGCGGTCCTGGACGTCATCGTTGTCGACGTCGGTGGTCACCAGGATCTCCGCATCGGACACCGAATGCCCGCCCGCATCGGCGATGGCCCAGCGGACGCGGATGGGCACCTCCTCGGTGTAGGACACCTCCCCCGTCAGCAAACTCGCCGCTTCGAGGGGAATCGCGGTGGGAAACCGCGGGTCGAGCACGATGATGGTCATTTCTGATCCTTTCCGCCGTGGGCTCCGCCGACGATGTCCATGACGGGGATTCCCGCCATTCCTGTGAGGAAATCGGCGACCCATTGCACCAGCGCGACATCGCGCACCGGCTTGGCCCGCAAACCCTTCCCTTCCTTCGGAACCGCCACGGAAACGGTCCGCGATGCGGCCCGGTACGTCGATTGCGGATGCAGGCGCTTCAAACGCACCTGCTTCGAATCGGCGAGTTCCATGGGTCCGATCTTAATGTGCGCACCCGTCGCTTGAACCTCATGCACGCCGAACTCGCGGCAAATGATTCGCAATCTCGAAATCGCCGCAAGGCGCTGCACTTCGATCGGCGGCTCGCCGTAGCGGTCGACGAGCTCGTCGAGGACGACGTCGATGTCCTCCATGGCCTGCGCCGATGCGAACTTCCGGTACGCCTCCAGGCGCAGCCGCTCCGAGTCGACGTAACTGGCCGGGATGTTCGCGTCGACGGGCAGGTCGATGCGGATTTCCTTCGGTTCCTGCGCCGACGCGTCGGGCGTTTCGCCATCGGCCACCGCCTTCATCGCGGCGACCGCTTCGCCGACCAATCGGACGTACATGTCGAAACCGACCCCGGAAATGTGGCCGGATTGTTCCGCGCCGAGCACATTTCCCGCCCCGCGCATTTCCAGGTCCTTCATGGCCACCGCCATACCGGCGCCGAGATCATTGTTCTGTGCGATGGTGGCCAGGCGGTCGTAGGAATTCTCCGTCAGCGTCTGATCCGCCGGATACAGGAAATAGGCGTAGGCGCGCTCGCGGGAACGCCCCACGCGGCCGCGCAGCTGGTGCAGCTGCGACAGGCCCATGTGGTGGGCGTTTTCGACGATCAGCGTGTTGGCGTTGGCGATGTCCAGGCCCGTTTCCACGATGGTCGTGCACACCAGCACGTCGAATTCGCGGTCCCAGAAACCCTGCACCGTGCGCTCGAGCATCTCCTCGCCCATCTGGCCGTGGGCGACGACGACGCGCGCCTCCGGCACCAGGTCGCGGACCTTCTGCGCGGCCTTGTCGATGGTGCTGACCTTGTTGTGCAGGTAAAACACCTGGCCATCGCGCAGCAGCTCGCGGCGGATGGCCGCGGCGATCTGCTTGTCCGACTGCGCGCCGACGTAGGTCAGCACCGGGTGCCGGTCCTCGGGCGGGGTGAGGATCTGGCTCATCTCTCGAATGCCGGCCATGGACATCTCCAGCGTGCGCGGGATCGGGGTCGCCGACATGGTCAGCACGTCGACGTGGTTGCGCAGCGCCTTGATGTGCTCCTTGTGCTCGACGCCGAAACGCTGCTCCTCGTCGACGATGACCAGGCCCAGCTGCTTCCACGACACGCCGGTCTGCAGCAGGCGGTGGGTGCCGATGACGATGTCGACGGTGCCTTCCTTCAGCCCCGTGAGAATCTCCTTCGATTCCCTCGTCGACGTGAAGCGGCTCAGCCCCCGCACCGTGACGGGGAAACCCTCCATGCGCTCGCTGAACGTGGCCAGGTGCTGCTGGGCCAGCAGGGTCGTGGGCACGAGCACCGCGACCTGCTTGCCGTCCTGCACCGCCTTGAACGCCGCGCGCAGCGCAACTTCGGTCTTGCCGTAGCCGACGTCGCCGATGAGCACGCGGTCCATCGGCGCGGGCTTTTCCATGTCCGCCTTGATCTCGGCGATGGCGGTGAGCTGGTCCTCCGTTTCGGCGAAGGGGAAGTTGTCCTCCATCTCCGTCTGCCACGGCGAATCCGGGGCGAAGGCGTGGCCCGGCGCGGCCTGCCGCTCGGCGTAGAGCTTGACCAGCTCTTCGGCGATTTCGCGGACGGCGCCGCGGGCCTTGCGCTTGGTGGTCTTCCAGTCGGAGCCGCCCATCTTCGACAGGGTGGGCTTTTCGCCGCCGACGTAGCGGGTCAGCTGATCGAGGCTCTCCATGGGCACGTAGAGCTGGTCGGGCGGGCCGCCGCGCTTGCCGGAGGCGTACTCCAGCACCACGTATTCGCGGCGCGCCTGGTCGTCGCCGGTGCCGATGGTGCGTTCGGTGAGTTTGACGAACCGGCCGATGCCGTGGGTGTCGTGCACCACGAAGTCGCCGGCTTCCAGGGCGAGCGGATCCACGCGGTTGCGGCGCTTGGCGGGCTTGCGGCGCCCGCCGCCGATGTCGGTGACGCGGTTGCCGGTGACGTCGGCTTCGGCGATGACGGTCAGCGCCCCGCCGTCGGTGCGCGGGAACACCAGGCCACCGTGGCTGACGCCCTGGTAGACGGTGATGCGCCCGGGTTCGGGGTATTCGGGGCCGGTGGCGATGCGGCAGGCGATGCCGGCTTCGCGGAACTTCTCCGCTTGACGACGGACGCCGGCCGGCGTTCCGGCGATGTAGGCGACGCGTTCGCCGCCGACGGTGGCCTCGCGCAGCTGCGCCATCATGGCCCCGATGGCCTTGAGGTCGCCGCGGGGTTCGGGGCCGGGTTCGTAGGTCAGGGGCAAAACGTCGTCTTCGGTGACGCCGCCGTCGAGCATGCCGGGCGGGGAAATCGACCACCACGGGGCGCGGCGGACCTCGTCGAGGTGCCGGTAGGCGCTGGCGTCGAGCCCGTCCGCCGGGATCGGCGCGCCGCCGCCCATCGCGGCGGTTTCCCACGCCGCGGCCATGAACTCGTCGCCGGTTGCGATGAGGTCCGCGGCGCGGGAACGGATGCGCTCCGGGCCGCACAGGAGAGTGTGCGCGCCGTCGGGCAGCAGCTCCGTCAGCGGCACCAGCGGGCGGTCGGTCAGCAGCGGGATCAGCGCCTCCATGCCGTCGACCCACTGGCCGTCGGAGATGCGCACGAGCATTTCCTGCACGTCGCCGGAGCGTTCGCCGGCCATTTCGCCGGCACGCGCCTTCACCGCGTCGTCGAGGAGCAGCGCCCGGCAGGCGTGGACCTCCACCACGCCGGCGGAATCGCCGGCCTCGACCTCGGAGATGGTGCGCTGGTCGCCCACGGAGAACACGCGCATCTCGGTGATCTCGTCGCCCCACAGCTCCACGCGCACTGGATTGTCGGCGGTGGCGGGGAAAACGTCGACGATGCCGCCGCGCACGGCGAACTGCCCGCGCCGGCCGACCATGTCGACGCGCGAGTAGCCGTGGCGCTCGAGCTTCTCCGGCAGGTCGGGCACCTCTTCGTCGACGGCGAGGCGGATGGCCTCCGCGCCGTCGTCGAGCACCGGCTGCACCAGCGACCGCACCGCGGCGACGACGACGGTCACCGTGCCCGCGCGCATGCCGGACAGCACCGCCCGGCGCGTGGCCACGGTGTCCACCGCCGGCGACAGCCGCTCGTGCGGCAGCGTCTCCCACGACGGGAACATGGCCACCTTGGTGCCCAGCATCGACCGCAATTCCGCGGTGAGGTCCTCGGCCTCGCGCCCGGTGGCGGTCACCGCCAGCACGGGGGCCTTGGCGGCCAGCGCCGCGATGAGATGCGGCCGCACCCGGTCGTTGCCGGTCATGTGCAGTTCGGGCTCGCCGAGATGCTTCACGACGCCCCGCAGCTGCGGCTCCCCCGCCACCACCTGCGCCAGCCCCGACAGCGGGGCCACCATCGCCCCCGTCTTCGACCCAGTCTTCGACCCAGTCTTCGACCCGGTCATCGGGCCTCGTCCCCGCCGCGCCGGACCTTGTCGGCCGGGTCCGCTTCGGGGCCGGCGCCGAGCACCGCGCCCTGCTCCGCGGCCGGGCCGTCGACGTCGCCGCGCAGCACCGGGTGGGCCTCCATGCCCGCCAGGCCGTTCCAGCAGAGGTTGACGATGTGCGCCGCCACGGTCTCCCGGTCCAGCGTCGTGCCGTCGGTGGCCTTCGCCGTCCCGCGGTCCTCCCCGGAACCAGTGCGTTCGTCCAGCCACCACTGCGCCGTCTGCGACACCATGCCCACCAGGGCCTGCGAATACAGCACCGCGGGAGTCTCATCCAGGCCCGCACGGGTGAACGCGGCACCGAGAATGTGCGACACGCGGCCGGTGGCGTTGCCCAGCAGCGTCGCAAAGCCCTGGTTCGACCCCGGATCGCGGGCCAAAATGGTGAACCCGTCCGTGTGATCCTCCACGTAGGCCAACAGCCCCACGACGGCACGTTCGATGCGCGCCCGCGAACGGCCCCGCGAAATCGAATCGGCGATGACGTTTTCGAGGCGCTCCATCTCCTCGGCCACGACCTCGCGGTACAGGCCGTCCTTCGTGCCGAAATGCTCGTAGACCACCGGCTTGGACACCCCCGCCCGGGAGGCGATCTCCTCCATCGACGTGCCGTCGAGGCCACGTTCCGCGAAGGTCGCCCGGCCGACGTCGAGGAGTTGCCTGCGACGTTCCGGCCCGCTCATGCGCCGACGTACGGCATTGCCCGGATTTCCCATGTCCCCGAGCCTATCGTGACCGCGCGGCACGCCCCGAGCGCGGGCCGGTGGCGCGGGTGCGGGGTCGCGCATGGGCCGGGGTGCGGGTTGGTGTTCAGGTTGGGGTGCGGGTTGGGGTGCGGTCCCGGCCGCCGGTGTTGCTAATCTGATGCGCGGTGCACGCCCCCGCGATAGCGGCGGCCGCGCCGGTCCCCCGTGGTGTAATGGCAACACTCCTGATTTTGGTTCAGGCATTTCAGGTTCGAGTCCTGGCGGGGGAGCTTAGGGAACACTTGCTCGAAATCGCCGGGTGTCCGCCGATAACCTGCATGCATGGCGCTCTACGACAAGCTGGTTTCCCCGGCCGACACCTCCGACATGCCGGACGACGTCGCCCGCGACGTGCCCGCCAACGGCATGAAGTTCATCGCCGCCAACGGCCTGCAGAACGCCGGCGACCAGGTGATCAACCCGAAGACCGTGCTGCCCTGGCTGCTGACTGCGCAGGGCGCGCCCGGCCTGGCCATCGCGCTGCTGGTGCCCATCCGCGAGTCGCTGTCGATGCTGCCGCAGGCGGCGCTGACGCCGTGGGTCAAGCGCCGGGCGCACCGCAAGTCCGTGTGGATCCTCGGCTCGATCACGCAGGGCGTCATGGCGCTGATCATGGCCCTGTCGGCGGCGGTGTTCGACGGCATGGCCGCGGCAGTGGCCATCCTCGCGGCGCTGGCGATCTTCGCGCTGGGCCGTTCGCTGTGCTCGATCGGCTCGAAGGACGTCCAGGGCCGCACGATCCCGAAGGGCCAGCGCGGCCAGATCACCGGTTTGGCGACGGTCCTGTCCGGCGTCGTCGCCATCACCCTCGGCCTGGGCATCCGCTGGTTCGGCGGCGATGACCTGCCGACGTCGGTGCTGACCTGGATGATCGCCATTTCCGCGCTGACGTGGTTCGCCGGCGCGGTCGTCTTCCACCGCGTCACCGAACCCGCCGGCGAGACGTCGGAGGATTCGGCCGGGTCGTGGGTCAAGGAATCGTGGGAGTTGCTTTCCGACGACGCGCCGTTCCGCAACTTCGTCATCGTCCGTTCGCTGCTGCTGGTCTCCGCCCTGTCGCCCGCCTTCTTCGTGTCGCTGTCCGCCGAACGCGGCGACGGCGAACTCTCCGGGCTGGGCCCCTTCCTCATCGCCTCGGGCGCGGCGGCCATCCTCGGCGGGCAGGTCTCGGGAAAGTTGAGCGACAAGTCGTCGAAAAGCACCATGACGTGGGGCGCGGGGCTGGCCTCTGTGATCCTGCTAGCGGTGATGGCGCAGGTGACCTTCGCCGAGGGCTGGTCGGGGTGGGCGCTGCCCGTGGCGTACTTCCTGATCACGCTGACGCACACCGGAGTGCGCGTGGCCCGCAAGACCTACGTCGTCGACATGGCCGAGGGCGACCAACGCACCACCTACGTCGCCGTGGCGAACTCGGCGATGGGCGTGATCCTGCTGGCCACCGGCGCCATCTCCGGCGGGTTGGCGATGCTCGGCACCATGTGGGCCCTCGGGTTCTTCGCCGTGCTCGGGCTGATCGGCGTGGCCATGGCCCGTGCCCTGCCCGACGTGTCGGCGAAGGGCTGACGCGGGCCGCGCACCCCGCACCGTGGGCGGGGCCGGGCGGGAGTACCGTGGCCGCGTCTTCCGGAAGGTAGGGTTTCCGGAGGATCCCACGACGAACCGCACGAGGAGACTGACATGAGCAACGGCACCGGCACGCCCACCGCCGTCGTCATCCTGGCCGCCGGCCAGGGCACCCGCATGAAGTCGGACACGCCGAAGATGCTGCACGGCATCGGCGGCCGCACGATGCTGGAACACGCCCTGCACGCGGCCCGGGGCGTCGACCCCGAGCAGATCGTCGCGGTCGTCGGCCACCAGCGCGAGAAGGTCGTCCGCGCCATCGCCGAGTGGGTGGGCGGCATCGCCGATGCCGAGGGCGACGGCGCCCTGCCCGGTGGCGTGGCCATCGCCCACCAGGAGGAGCAGAACGGCACCGGCCATGCGGTGCAGTGCGCACTCGACGACGCCTCGCTGCAGGAGTTCGAGGGCACCGTGCTGGTGACCACCTCCGACGTGCCGCTTCTCGACGCCGACACGCTCTCCGCCCTGCTGGCGGAGCACAACCGCAAGCCGCGCGCCGCCGTGACGGTGCTGACGTCGACGGCGGAGAACCCCCATGGTTACGGCCGCATCATCCGCAACTCCGACGGCGAGGTGCTGCGCATCGTGGAGGAGAAGGACGCCACCGACGACGAGCGCCGGACCACGGAGGTAAACTCCGGCGTCTACGCCTTCGACGCCGCCACGCTGCGCCACGCGCTGACCCAGCTGAACACCGACAACGCGCAGGGCGAGCTGTACCTGACCGACGTCATCGGCATCGCCCGCGAGGCGGACCGTTCCGTGCGCGGCCACCGCCTCGACGACGCGATGGTCGTCGCCGGCGTCAACGACCGCGTGCAGCTGGCCAATCTCGGCGCCGAGCTCAACCGCCGCCAGTGCGAGAAGGCCATGCGCGGCGGCGCGACCATCGTCGATCCGGCGACCACGTGGATCGACGTCGACGTGGAGATCGGCCGCGACGTGACCATCCTGCCGGGCACCCAGCTCCACGGCGCCACCGTCGTCGGCGACGGCGCCACAGTCGGTCCGGACACCACGCTGACGGACGTCACCGTCGGCGAGGGCGCCACGGTCTTCCGCGTGCACGGCACCGAGTCGTCCATCGGCGCGAATGCCCAGGTCGGTCCGTTCACGTTCCTGCGCCCCGGCACCGTGCTCGGCGAGGACGGCAAGCTCGGCGGCTTCGTCGAGACGAAGAAGGCCGTCATCGGCCGCGGCTCGAAGGTCCCGCACCTGACGTACGTCGGCGACGCGGAGATCGGCGAGCACTCCAACATCGGGGCGTCGAGCGTCTTCGTCAACTACGACGGCGTGAACAAGCACCGGACCGTCATCGGCTCCCACGTGCGCACCGGCTCCGACACCATGTTCATCGCCCCCGTAACCGTCGGTGACGGCGCGTATTCGGGTGCGGGTACTGTAATCAAGGACGACGTTCCCCCGGGTGCGTTGGCGGTCAGCGGTGGCCCCCAGCGCAACATCGAGGGGTGGGTCCAGCGGAAGCGGCCGGGCACCCCGGCGGCGGAAGCGGCCGAGGCGGCGCAGGCCGCGGCGGGCGATTCCACCGATGTCGGCGCCCCGGGCGACGGCAATCCCGACACCTCCGCGTAAGCCGAAGAACGACCAGGAAGGCCAGGCCGATTACATGACCGGCGAGTGGATCGACAACCAGAAGAACCTCATGATCTTCTCCGGGCGCGCGCACCCGGAGCTCGGTGACGCGGTGGCAAAGGAGTTGGGCGTCGAGCTGACCCCGATGACCGCCCGCGACTTCGCGAACGGCGAGATCTTCGTCCGTTTCGAGGAGTCCGTCCGCGGCTGCGACGCGTTCGTGCTGCAGGCTCACCCGGCGCCGCTGAACAAGTGGCTGATGGAACAGCTGATCATGATCGACGCCCTGAAGCGCGGTTCCGCCAAGCGCATCACGGCGATCCTGCCGTTCTTCCCGTACGCGCGCCAGGACAAGAAGCACCGCGGCCGCGAGCCGATTTCCGCCCGCCTGGTGGCGGATCTGCTGAAGACCGCCGGCGCGGACCGCATCGTGTCGGTCGATCTGCACACCGATCAGATCCAGGGCTTCTTCGACGGCCCGGTCGATCACATGCACGCCATGCCTATCCTGGCGGACTACATCAAGGAGCACTACTCGCTGGAGAACCTGTGCGTGGTCTCCCCCGACGCCGGCCGCGTGAAGGTGTCGGAGAAGTGGGCCAACACCCTCGGTGATGCGCCGCTGGCGTTCATCCACAAGACCCGCAGCGTGGACGTGGCCAACGAGGTCGTGGCCAACCGCGTCGTCGGCGACGTCGATGGCCGCGTGTGCCTGCTCATCGACGACATGATCGACACCGGCGGCACCATCGCCGGCGCGGTGAAGGTGCTGCGCGAGGCTGGCGCGGCCGACGTCATCATCGCCACCACCCACGGCGTGTTCTCCGGCCCGGCGGCCGAGCGCCTGTCCAAGTGCGGCGCCCGCGAGGTCATCACCACGGACACGCTGCCGCAGACGCACGAGGGCTGGGACAACCTGACGGTCCTGCCGATCGCGCCGCTGCTGGCCAAGACGATCCACGAGATCTTCGAGAACGGTTCCGTGACCACCCTCTTCGAGGGCCAGGCGTAGGTTCCGCACGGCTTTCGCCGCTTCACGACGTCCCGGCCGCTCCCCGTGAGCGGCCGGGATTTCCTTTTCGCCCGCCACCACCGATCACCGACCACCACCGATCACCGACCACCACCGATCAACGGAGGATCATGCCCACCGACGCACCTGTTTTCCGCCCGGCCACCGACGAGGATCGGCCGATCATCCGGCGGCTCCACCGCCTCACTGAGGTGTGGGACGGCGGCCGAGACGTCGCCGACGACCTCGGCCCGAAGTTCGCGGCCGATGACGTGAAGTACGTCGACCGGTGGTCGGCCGAGCGGGACGGGGCGATCATCGCGGAAATCGGCGGCGACGTCGCGGGAGG
>DHCFI07803__coassemble_1147_pt1 | contig 92189 bp, 79 predicted proteins | sample DHCFI07803__metabat2_low_PE_024 | metagenome-assembled genome bin DHCFI07803 | reverse complement strand
CGGACGACATGGGCCTGCGCCCGGACTTCTCGTCGCGCAAGATCGACTTCACCGCCGTCAACGACCGCGTCCGCCACCTGGCCGAGTCGCAGTCGGACGACGTCCGCGCGCAGATGGACCGCGAGGGCATCCGCATGCTGCAGGGCCGCGGCCGACTGGACGACTACGAGCCGGGCCGCATCACCCACTACGTCACCGTGGAGCTGCTGGAGGGCGGCGAGGAGACCATCGAGTGCGACCTCGTGCTCGTGGCCACCGGCGCCTCCCCGCGCATCCTGCCGGGCGCCCGCCCGGATGGCGAGCGCATTCTGACGTGGCGCCAGGTCTACGACCTCGAGGAGATGCCCGAACACCTCGTCGTGGTCGGTTCCGGCGTCACCGGCGCGGAGTTCGTCTCCGCGTTCACGGAGCTCGGCGTGAAGGTGACCATGGTCGCCTCCCGCGACCGCATCCTGCCGCACGAGGACGCCGACGCGGCCGACGCCCTGGAGGGCGTGCTGCTCGAACGCGGCGTCGACGTGGTGAAGAACGCGCGCTGCGACCTCGTCGAGCGCACCGACGACGGCGGCGTCCGCGTGGTCACCTCCGACGGTCGCGAGGTTCTGGCCTCCCACGCCCTGATCACGGTCGGTTCCATCCCGAACACCGCGGACCTGGGCCTGGAGGCCGTGGGCGTCGACATGGCCCAGTCCGGCCATATCAAGGTCGACCGCGTCTCCCGCACCTCCGTGCCGGGCATCTACGCCGCCGGCGACTGCACCGACCTGTTCCCCCTGGCGTCGGTGGCGGCCATGCAGGGCCGCATCGCCATGTACCACGCGCTGGGCGAGGGCGTGTCGCCGATTCGCCTGCGCACCGTGTCCTCGGCCGTGTTCACGCGCCCGGAGATCGCCACCGTCGGCGTCTCGCAGGCGCAGATCGAGTCGGGCGAGGTTTCCGCCCGCGTCGAGGTGTTCCCCCTGGCCGGCAACCCGCGCGCGAAGATGCGCTCGCTGCGCCGCGGCTTCGTCAAGCTGTTCTGCCGCAAGAACTCCGGCATGATCATCGGCGGCGTCGTCGTGGCGCCCACGGCGTCGGAGCTGATCTTGCCCATCGCGGTGTGCGTGTCCAACCAGCTCACCGTCGCCGACCTGGCCAGCTCCTTCTCGGTGTACCCGTCGCTGTCGGGCTCCATCACCGAGGCCGCGCGCCAGCTGATGGCGCACGACGACCTGGATTAGGGCCGTCGGCGCGATCCCCGCGTCATGACGAAAGCCGCCCGGTTTCCCGGGCGGCTTTCGTCGTTGCCGGTCCCCGAAGGGGACGGGCGGCACTATTTGGGCGGCACTACGCGGAGGTCAGCTCCGCGTGCTTGATCTCCACCTCGGCCGCGGCCGGATTGGTGGCGTGGGTGCCGTCGGAGTACAGGACGGTGGGCACGACGCGGTTGCCGCCGTTGACCGACTCGACCCAGGCGGACAGGTCGGCGTGCTTCTCCACGTCCCAGGCCTCGAAGGGGACGCCGCGCTGCTTCAGGCCGCTGATCAGCGACTGGCAGTACGGGCACCAGCTGGTCGCGTAGATGGTCACGGCTTCGGTCGTCTTCGGCAGGGGCAGCTTGTCGTTGGTCATGAACCCTGCAACGGCGCCGCCACCGGGAATGTTCCGGTGGCCCCCCGAAGGGTGGCCGACGTCACTCTTCGCGGGGCCGCCACGTGGTGAAGCGGAAGCGGGGGCCGTTGGACGACGTCGCCCACTCTCCCTTGCGGACCGGGCGCCAGCCGAGCAATTCCGGGGCGAGGACCGGGGTATCGACCTCGAAGACGCCGTCGACTTCGGTGACCTCGCACTCGTCGGCGATGCGCAGCGCCTCGCGGTAGACGCGGCCGCCGCCGAGGATCCACGCGACCGGCACATCGCCGATCAGATCGAGGGCGGCGTCGAGGGAATGGGCGAGCTCCGCGCCGGGGACGTCCTCAGGCGTCATCGACCGCGACAGCACGACGTTGCGCCGGCCGGGCAGCGGACGGAACTTGGCGGGCAGCGAATCCCACGTGCGGCGGCCCATGATCACCGGCGCGCCCATGGTCGTGGCCTTGAAATGCGCCAGGTCCTCCGGGATGTGCCACGGCATCGAGTCCCCGTCGCCGATCACGCCGTCCGACGACTGTGCCCACATCATCCGGATGGAGGCCGGACGGCCGGGACGCGGGCCGTCGTCAAGCGAGGCCCGCCCCGACTCGAACCCGGGCATCAGACCGACACCTGCCCGCGGATCGGCGGGTGCGGGTCGTAGCCGACGACCTCGACGTCGTCGAAGTCGTAGTCGAACAGCGACTCCGCCTTGCGCAGCTGCAACGTGGGGTAGGGGCGGGCGTCGCGGGAAACCTGCAGCTCGCACTGCTCGACGTGATTGTCGTAGATGTGGCAGTCGCCGCCGGTCCAGATGAACTCGCCGACCTCCAGGCCCGCCTGCTGCGCGAACATGTGCGTCAGCAGCGCGTAGCTGGCGATGTTGAACGGCACTCCCAGGAACATGTCGGCGCTGCGCTGGTACAGCTGGCAGCTGAGCTTGCCGTCGGCGACGTAGAACTGGAACAGCAGGTGGCACGGCGGCAGCGCCATGTTCTCCAGCTCCGAGACGTTCCACGCCGACACGATGTTGCGGCGCGAATCCGGGTTGTTCTGCAGCGTGTCCAGCGCACGGGAAATCTGGTCGATGTGCCGGCCGTCGGGCGTCGGCCACGACCGCCACTGCACGCCGTAGACCGGCCCGAGATCGCCGTCGGCGTCGGCCCACTCGTCCCAGATGGTCACGCCGCGCTCCTGCAGCCACGTCGCGTTGGAATCGCCGCGCAGGAACCACAGCAACTCGTAGATGATCGACTTGAGGTGGACCTTTTTCGTGGTCAGCAGCGGAAAGCCTTCGGACAGGTCGTAGCGGATCTGCCGGGCGAACAGCGACCGGGTGCCGGTGCCCGTGCGGTCGGCCTTCGGGGCGCCGTCGGCGAGAATCTCGCGGAGGAGATCCTCGTACGGCGTCTTCACGGTCGTGGCGGAAGGGGAGGTGCTCGCGCTCATGCGGCCCAGGGTACCGGCCCACCGAAAGAGCGTCGGAGGGCGGTGGCCCGCCGCCTAGAAGTCCCCGTGCTTCTCCTTGTATTCGGCGACCGCGGCGAGGATGTCGTCGGCGATCTCCGGGCGGCAGAACAGCATGTCCGGCATGAACGTGTCGACCTGGTTGTACTCCGGCTCCGAACCGTCGAGACGGGAAACGTGCAGGCCCGCCGACTTGCAGACGCCCACCGGCGCGGCGGAGTCCCACTCGTACTGGCCGCCGGCGTGGATGTACGCGTCGGCGTCGCCGAGCAGCACGTGCATGGCCTTCGCGCCGGCCGAGCCCATGTGCACCAGCTCGCGGCCCAGCTTCTCGGCGACGAACTTGCCCACCTCCGGCGGGCGGGTGCGGGAGACGACGATCTTGTTCGACATCGGGCCGGTGACGGCCTTCGCCTCACCGGTGTGGAAGACCTGGCCGAGATCCGGCAGGCCGACGGCCGCGTGCACCGGGGTGCCGTCCTCGATCAGCGCGATGTGCACGGCCCAGTCCTGGCGGCCACCGGCGAACTCGCGGGTGCCGTCGAGCGGGTCGATGATCCAGACGCGGCTGTTGTCCAGGCGGTCGCGGTTGTCGGCGGCTTCCTCCGACAGCACGGCGTCGTCGGGGCGGTGCTGCTGGAGCACGCGGGCGATCCACTCCTGCGACAGTGCGTCGCCGGCGTCGCCGAGCACGCGACCGCGCAGCAGGCCGACGTTGCGCACGCCCTTGAGGATTTCGCCGGTGCCCTGGGCCAGGCGGAGGGTCAGGATGTCGTCATCGACGTAGGCAGACATGTCTTCGATCATAGGGCGTGGCCGATCGGCGCGCCCGATGCGGGCGGAGTGAATACGCTCGGGTGCATGAACCTCGTACTCAATCTCATCTGGCTCATCTTCGGCGGCATCTGGCTGGCGCTCGGTTACGTGCTCGCGGGCGTCGTGGCCTGCATCTTCATCATCACGATCCCGGCGGGCGTGGCCTCGTTCCGCATGGCGTCCTACGCCCTGTGGCCCTTCGGCCGAGTCGTCGTCGACCGCCCGGGCGGCTCGGCGGGCGTCAACGTCTTCATGAACGTCATCTGGTTCGTCATCGCCGGCGTGTGGCTGGCCATCGGCCACATCACCACCGCCATCGCGCAGGCGATCACCATCATCGGCATTCCGCTGGCCATCGCCAACGTGAGGATGATCCCCGTGACCTGCTTCCCCTTCGGCAAGGAGATCGTCGACGCCGACCGTGCCCGCAGCGGGTTCTCCCCCTTCTGACGCGGACTTGCGGCGACTCGCCCCGGTCGCCGAATTGTGTGACATATGCGTAACGGTTCCCCTTCAATTCGGGAATGATGCTTGGCGACGAGAGTGAATGGCCGTTACCTTTGAGTTGCGTACCGAGTGAAATATTGAAGATGACGACGATGAAGAGGACGACGAAGATGAAGCTCCGCAACCGCACCGCCGCTCTGCTCGCCATTCCGGCGCTGACGCTGGCCATGACGGCCTGCTCCGACAACGAGGACACCACCGTCGTGACCGACGCCCCGGAGGACACCAAGATCTCCGAGGCGATCTCGGGCGACGATGACGGGGCGACCACGACCACCGACGGCGACGCCACCACCACGACCACCCAGGCCCCGCTGGGCCAGGACGCCGCCGTGGTCCAGGTCGGCGGCAACGACGTCGACGGCCAGTTCACCCCGGTGCGCTGCACCATCGACAACGACGACAACGACCTCGACATCGAGATCGGCGCCGACGATTCCGACACCGGCCAGGTCGACATCGACATCAACGACCCCGAGGGCACCCCGGTCCTGGAGTCGCTGGACATCGACACCGCCAACATGGACATCGAGATCGACGACGACAACGCCGCCAACGCCGTCGTCGAGCGCGACGGCGACAAGTGGCTGATCACCGGCACCGGCAAGTACGACGACGAGGACCGCACCGACGAGGTCCGCGTCGAGGTCATCTGCCCGACCGGATAGAACTTCGCGGCGCAGGCCGCACCGGAAGACGGCCGGGCGGTGGCACGCCTTCGGGCCCACCGTCTGACGCGAACCCCCGACCGGGAGCATCCGGTCGGGGGTTCATCGTGTCCGGGGTTCGCCGCTTTCCGCGCATGCGAAACGGCCCGCCCCTCGGGGGAGAGGACGGGCCGTCGTAAAGCGGGGAACTCCCGGGAACGGGCCTACTTCTTGGAGCGGTACCAGGTCAGCAGCGCGTCGGTGGAGGCGTCGCCGGAATCCGGCTCGGTCTCGCCCGTCACGGCCGGCAGCAGATCGCCGGCCTGCTTCTTGCCCAACTCCACGCCCCACTGGTCGAAGGAGTTGATGTCCCAGATGACGCCCTGCACGAAGGTGATGTGCTCGTAGAGGGCGATGAGCGCGCCGACCGCGGCCGGGGTGAGCTCCTCGGCCAGGATCGTCGTCGACGGTCGGTTGCCCGGCATGACCTTGTGCGGGATCAGCTCGGCGGGCACGCCCTCGGCCGCCAGCTCGTCCTCGTCCTTGCCGAAGGCCAGCACCTTCGACTGCGCGAAGAAGTTCGACATCAGCAGATCGTGCATCGAACCGGTTCCGTCGGCCGTCGGCAGATCCTGGCGGGGACGGGCGAATCCGATGAAATCGGCCGGCACCAGGCGAGTGCCCTGGTGCAGCAGCTGGTAGAACGCGTGCTGGCCGTTGGTGCCCGGCTCGCCCCAGTAGATCTCGCCGGTGTCGCAATCCACCCACTCGCCATCGCGGCGCACCGACTTGCCGTTGGACTCCATGGTCAGCTGCTGCAGGTACGCCGGGAACCGCGACAGGTCCTCGGAGTACGGCAGCACCACGTGGGAGTCGGCGCCCAGGAACTCGCCGTACCAAATGCCCAGCAGGCCCATCAGGACCGGCACGTTCTCCTCCAACGGCGCGTCGAGGAAATGCTCGTCCATCAGGCGGAAGCCCTCGAGGAAACGCATGAAGTCCATCGGGCCGACGACGGCCATGATGGACAGTCCGATGGCGGAATCGACGGAATAACGGCCGCCGACCCAATCCCAGAACCCGAACATGTTGTCGGTGTCGATGCCGAACTCCGCGACCTTCTCCGCGTTCGTGGACACCGCGACGAAGTGCTTGGCCACCGCGGCCTCGTCGCCCAGCTGCTCGATGAGCCAGCGGCGGGCGGCGTGGGCGTTGGACAGGGTCTCCTGCGTGGTGAACGTCTTCGACGCCACGATGAACAGCGTCGACTCCGGGTCCACCTCGTCGAGCACCGCCGACAGGTCCGACGGATCGACGTTGGAGACGAACCGGGCGTCGATGCCGGCGGTGGCGTACGTGCGCAGCGCCTTGGTCACCATCGCCGGGCCCAGGTCCGAGCCGCCGATACCGATGTTGACGACCGTCTTGATGGTGCGGCCCGTGTGGCCCAGCCAATCGCCCGAGCGCAGGGCGCGGGCGAAGTCGCGCATGCGGCCCAGCACGTCGTGCACGTCGGCCGCGACGTCCTGGCCATCGACGACCAGGTCCTCCGTCACCGGCAGGCGCAGAGCCGTGTGCAGCACCGCGCGGTCCTCGGTGAAGTTGATGTGCTCGCCCGAGAACATCCGGGTGCGGGCACCTTCCACGTCGGCGGCGCGGGCGATGTCGACGAGCGCGGCCAGCACGTCATCGTCGACGAAATTCTTGGACAGATCGACGCGCAACCCCGCAGCGTCGAAGGTCATCTTCGAGGCGCGCTCCGGATCCCCGGCGAACATGCCGCGCAGATCCAGATCGATGATGCGGTTCTGCTGCTCTTCGAGCGCCTCCCACTGGGGGGTGGTGGTGATGTCCGTCATTGGGTTTCTCCAGCTCCTTCGATGTGGCGGGGACTGCACCGGCGTGGATCGCCGGGGGCGCTCCGCGCCGTTCGTTCGCCCCAACAAGCCTAGTTGCGGTTGGCCCGGCGTGCGGGGCGGGAGAGGGAAGAGGGGCCGGGTTCCATCGACAAAACCTCGTCCCCGGCGCACCATGGACGGCATGGGACATTCAGTGAACGACATTCTTTCCGGCGTGCCCACGCAGCTTTTCCTGGGCGGCACCTTCCGCGACGCCTCCGACGGCGGCACGTTCGAGGTCCGTGACCCGGCGACCGACCGCGTGCTCGTGGAGGTCGCCTCCGCCACGGAGGACGACGCCCGCGCGGCCCTCGACGCCGCGTGCGACGCGCAGGGCGGGTGGGCCGCTACGTCGCCGCGCGAGCGCTCCGACATTCTGCGCCGCGCCTTCGAGTTGATCCTCGAGCATGACGACGAGCTGACGTACCTCCAGTCCCTCGAAATGGGCCGTGCGCTGCCCGATTCACGGGGCGAAGTGAAGTACGCGGCGGAGTTCTTCCGCTGGTTCTCCGAGGAGGCCGTGCGCCTGCGCGGCGACTACCGGCGCTCGCCGGATGGCCGCTCGCGCCTGGTCACCGTCCGCCAGCCGGTCGGCCCGGCGCTGGCGATCACGCCGTGGAACTTCCCGCTGGCCATGGGCGCCCGCAAGATCGCGCCGGCGCTGGCGGCGGGCTGCACGATCATCGCCAAGCCGGCGTCGAAGACCCCGTTGACCATGCTGTACCTTGCCAAGCTACTGGAAGAGGCGGGCGTGCCCGCCGGAGTCGTCCAGGTGCTGCCGACGGGGACGGCGAGCAACGTCTCCGCCATCCTCGACGACGATCGACTGCGCAAGTTCACCTTCACCGGCTCCACGGCCGTCGGCCAGGCGCTGGCGGCGAAGGCGATGGAGACGTCGATGAAGGTCTCCCTCGAACTCGGCGGCAACGCGCCGTTCGTGGTTCTGGAGGACGGCGACGTGGACAAGGCGGTCAAGGCCGTCAAGGCGGCGAAGCTGCGCAACGGCGGCCAGGTCTGCATCGCACCGAACCGCTTCATCGTCCACGAGTCGCTGGCCAAGGAGTTCACCGACGGCGTCGTGGCCATGTTCCGTGAACTGACCCTCGGCCGCGGCACCGACGAGGACACCGAACTCGGCCCGTTGGCCCTGCGGGATCAGCAGGAGACCGTCGCAAAGCTCGTCGATGATGCAATCGAGCGGGGCGCGACGGTGCACTGCGGCGGAAAGATCCCGCAGCTTTCCGACGACCTGGCCGACGGCTATTTCTACGAGCCGACGGTTCTCACCGGCTTCCCGCTGGAGGCGGACATCGTCGCCGAGGAGATCTTCGGTCCCGTCGTCGCGGTCACCGAGGTTTCCAGCGACGAAGAGGCCATCGAACGGGCGAATGACACGATCTTCGGCCTGGCGGCCTACGTGTTCAGCGAAAACCTCACCCGCGCGCTGGGTGCCGCGGAGGCCATTGAATCCGGCATGGTCGCCGTGAACAAGGGCGGGCTGTCGGATGCCTCCGCGCCGTTCGGCGGAGTCAAGCAGTCGGGCCTCGGCCGCGAGGGCGGTTTCACCGGCATCGACGAATTCCTCGAGGACAAGCTCATTTCCCTCGAGGGGTAGGGGCAGGGGAGGCCGGGTTCTTCGGCACTAGCGCGAAGAGGGTCATGCCGACCACGAGCACCAGGGCGATGCCGCCGATGCCCGCGCGGTCGGTGCCGAAGATGGCCACCAACGCGGCGAAGGCGGCCGGGGCCATCCAACTGACCGCACGCCCGGTGGTGACGTAGAGGCCGAACATCTGGCCCTCGCGGCCCTCGGGTGCAATGCGGGCCAGGTAGGACCGTGCCGCCGACTGGGCGGGGCCGACGAACAGGCACAGCGTCAACCCCAGCGGCCAGAACCACGCCGGGCCGTCGACGAAGAGCAGCGCCAGGGACGTGACCACCATCAGGCCCAGCGACCACAGGATCACCGGCCGCGGGCCGATGCGGTCGTCGAGGAATCCCGCGCCCAGGGCGCCCAGCGCCGACACCACGTTGGCGGCGATGCCGAAGAGGAGGACGTCGGCGGGGGACAGTCCGTAGACGGTCACCGCCAGGATCGCGCCGAAGGTGAACACCCCGGCCAGGCCATCGCGGAACACGGCCTGGGCGACCAGGAATTTGATGGACCGCGGGTCCTCGCGCCACAACTGGCGCAGCTCGCCGAACAGGCGCCGGTAGGACTGGGCGTAACTGGCGTCGATGTCGGCGTCGGGGTCGATTTCGGGGACCCGGAAGAACGTCGGCAGGGCGAACAGCAGGAACCATGCGGCCGCCACGAGGGCGACGACGCGGACGTTCATGCCGTCGGACGTCGACAAGCCGAAGGCCCCGCCCTCGCCGGCGATGAAGCCGACGTAGCAGATCAAGAGCAGGAAAATGCCGCCGAAATACCCCGCCGACCAGCCGATCCCGGAGACGCGGCCGACGTTGTCCGGGGTGGAGACCTGGCGGAGCATGGCGAAATAGGAGACTTCGGCGAACTCGAAGGCGACGGCGCCGATGGCCATGATGACGATGCCCGGCCAGAACCACGCGGGCTCGTTTTCGATGAAGAACAGCGACGCCATCAGGGCGACGACCACCAGCGTCCACATCGCCATGGACCAACGGCGCCTGCCCTTCGCGTCCGCGCGGCGGCCCTGCACCGGGGCGACGACGGCGATGATGATGCCGGCGGCGGCCATCGCCCAGCCGTACCAGGACGACGCCGGGATCGACCCGCCGATTTCCGCGCCGACCGACTCCGTCAGGTACACGGAGTAGATGAAGGTGACCATGACCGCGTTGAAGGCGGCGGAACCCCAATCCCAGGACGCCCAGGCGGCGACGGTGGTGCGGTCCGTGCGTTGGCTGCTCATGTTTCCCAGGCTAACCACCCGGGAGCGCGGGGGCCGGGGAATGGGGAACGGCCGGGAGCCCGAAGGTGCTACCCCAGGCGGCCGCGGCCCATGCGCAGCAGGGCGGTGGCAATGGCGGGGCCCTCGGGGCCGAGCGCGTCGCGGAACTCGTTGATGATCTGCACTTCGCGGGTGTGCACCAGGCGCGTGCCGCCGGAACCCATGCGCGTTTTGCCCACGGCCTTGCTCACCTCGGTGCGGCGCCGGACGGCGTCGATGATGAGCTTGTCCAGGCGGTTGATCTCCTCGCGGTACTTCTCGATCTCCGACGAGCTCAGGGGATCGTCGGTGCCGGTGGGCGTGCGGACGTCGAAGGCCGCGATGAGGTCGTCGTTCATGCGTTCCATTCTGCCAAAGGGGTGATCCGGGGGCTGGGCTAGGCTTGGCCCATCATGGTTGATTCGCTCGGTTTTACCACCTCGCCCACCGGCTCCGCCGCACCCGCCACCGCAGATTCGCGCGATTCCTTCGGGTCCCGCGACGACTTGCTGGAGGGGCTGAATCCGCAGCAGCGGGCGGCGGTCCTGCACGCGGGTCGGCCGCTGCTCATCGTCGCCGGCGCGGGCTCGGGCAAGACGGCGGTGCTCACGCGCCGCATCGCGCACCTCATCGGCGCGCGCGGGGTGCATCCGGGGCAGATCCTGGCCATCACCTTCACCAACAAGGCGGCGGCGGAGATGCGCGAGCGCGTCGCGTCGCTGGTGGGGCCGGCCGCGCAGCGGATGTGGGTGGCCACGTTCCACTCCACGTGCGTGCGCATCCTGCGCATGCAGCATGCGCTGGTGCCCGGGCTGAACTCGAATTTCTCCATTTACGACGCCGACGATTCGCGCCGTCTGCTGTCGATGATCGCCCGCGACATGGACCTGGACGTGAAGAAGTTCACGGGCCGGGTGCTGTCCAACCGCATCTCGAATCTCAAGAACGAGCTCATCGGCCCGGACCAGGCGGCGTCGGACGCGGAGACCACCCGCAACCCCTTCGACGAGGTCGTGGCGCGGGTGTTCCGCGAGTACCAGGTGCGCCTGCGGGCGGCCAACGCGCTGGACTTCGACGATCTGATCGGCGAGACGGTGCGCATCTTCCGCGAGCACCCGGATGTGGCGGAGTACTACCGCCGCCGTTTCCGCCACGTGCTGGTCGACGAGTACCAGGACACCAACCATGCGCAGTACGCGCTGGTGTCGGCGCTGGTGGGCAAGCCGGGCGGGGAGGTCCCGCCGAGTGAGCTGTGCGTGGTGGGCGATTCCGACCAGTCGATTTACGCGTTCCGCGGGGCGACGATCCGCAACATCGAGGAGTTCGAGGAGGATTACCCGGACGCCGAGTCGATCCTGCTGGAGCAGAATTACCGGTCGACGCAGACGATCCTGTCGGCGGCCAACGCGCTGATCGCGCGCAACGAGAACCGCCGCGAGAAGAAGCTGTGGACGGATCTGGGCGAGGGCGAGCAGATCAAGGGCTACGTCGCCGACAACGAGCATGACGAGGCCCGGTTCATCGCCAACGAGATCGACGACCTCGTCGACCGCGGCGAGGCGACCTACTCCGACATCGCCGTTTTCTACCGCACGAACAATTCGTCGCGGCCGCTGGAAGACGTGTTCGTCCGCATGGGTCTGCCGTACACGGTCGTCGGCGGCACGCGCTTCTACGAGCGCCGCGAGGTCCGCGACATCGTCGCCTACCTGCGCGTGGTGGCCAATCCGGACGATGACGTGTCCATGCGGCGCATCATCAACACCCCGCGCCGCGGCATCGGCGACAAGGCCCAGTCCCACGTCGCGCTGCATGCGGAGGACACGGGCACGTCCTTCGGGGCGGCGTTGCGCGCGGCGGCCCGGGGCGAGGTGCCCATGGTCGCGGCGCGGTCGCGCAATTCGATGAAGGGGTTCGCGGAGCTGCTCGACGGCATCGCCGCGGACATGGAGTCGGGCGACATCGGCGACATCGGCGATCTGGTGGAGGCGGTCCTCGACCGCACGGGCTACCGCGCGGAACTCGAGCGATCGTCGGATCCGCAGGACGCGACGCGCCTGGACAACCTCAACGAGCTCGTGTCGGTGGCCCGGGAGTTCTCGGCGGAGGCGGCGTTGCGCGAGGGCATGGAGCCGCTTGACGACGCCGATGGGGCGGGTGCAGCGGCCGACGATGGGATGGACGACGGACAGCCCGAGCCGGGGAGCCTGCAGGCGTTCCTGGAACGGGTGTCGCTGGTGGCCGACGCCGATCAGATCCCCGACGACGAGCGCGGCGTCGTCACCTTGATGACGCTGCACACGGCCAAGGGCCTGGAGTTCCCGGTCGTGTTCGTCACAGGCTGGGAGGACGGCCAGTTCCCGCACCTGCGGGCGATGGGAGATCCGAAGGAGCTGGCGGAGGAGCGCCGGCTGGCCTACGTCGGGCTGACCCGCGCCCGCAAGCGCCTCTACATTTCGCGGGCGCAGACGCGGTCGTCGTGGGGCTCGCCGCAGAACAACCCGCCGTCGCGGTTCCTGGGCGAGATCCCGGACGAGCTGGTCGAGTGGCTGCGCGAGGAGCCTGCGACGTCGTGGGGCGGGGGAGCGGCATTCGGACGCGGCTCCGGACGCTCCGGTTTCGGGTCGTCGTCCCGGTCGGGGTACGGCGCGGGCTCGGGCTCCGGTGGCGGCGGTTTCGGCCGCTCCGGCGGGGCCGGCGGCGCGGGCGTGGGCCCGGGCGTCGGGTCCGCGGGCGGGCGGAAGAAGAACAAGGAGCTGCAGCTCGTCGCGGGCGACAAGGTCGTCCACGACAAGTACGGCCTGGGCACGGTCATGTCCGTCGATGGCGTCGGCCCGCGGGCGACGGCGACCATCGACTTCGGTTCGGCCGGCAAGGTGCGGTTGATGCTCATCGGCGGTCTGCCGATGGAGAAGCTCTAGTCCGCGGCGTGCCCGGGCACGCCGCTACTTCGGGCGCTTCGCCGTGATCCAGCAGGTGATCACGGCGTCCTGGACCAGCGTGCCCTCGGCGTCGACCAGCTCGATGCGCACGTCGAGGTTGCGGCCGCCCGACTCCGGCGTGATCTGCGTGAAGTCCGGCAGGTCGGCGGTGGCGGTGGCCGTCAGGCCGCCCTTGGAGATCTTCAGGTAGTTCGTGGTCATGCCCTTGGGCACCCACCGGTGGGAGGCCGGCACGGATGCCTCGCAGAGCATGCCCATGACGAACTCGGCCAGGTTGCACGCGGCGATGGCGTGGAAGGTGCCGATGTGGTTCTGCACGCCCCACCACTTCGGGGCGGACGCCACGGCCAGGCCGGGTTCCATGACGCGCAGGCGCGGCAGCGAGGTGCGGAAATACGGCGCCTTCAGCGATACGGCGGCGGAGAACAGCCGGGTGCCGAGCATCGGGATGCGCGACAGCTTCTTCCACGTCTCGACGGTGGCCGTGGGCTTGCCCGTCGCGGGGCGGGTGGCGGGGAGGTTCGCGTCGTTCATCCCACCAGCGTATGCCGGGCGACCGGCGCCCGGGCCGGTTTCGCGTGATCGGCGCAGGGCAGCGTCGCAGAGCGGCGTCGCAAAGCAAAAAGCCGGTCCCCGCGCGAAGCGGGAACCGGCCGGAAAGCCGAAGCTGGCGTCCTAGAGGGAGCCGCCGGAGACGACGTCGAGGCCGCGCTGGATGAACCAGGCCACCGGGTCGACCGGGGTGACGCCATCGGGGTGGATCTCGAAGTGCAGGTGGGTGCCGGTGGAGAAACCGCGGTTGCCCATGCCGCCGATGACCTGGCCGGCGGAGACGCGCTCGCCCACGGCGACGCCGAGGGTCTCGAGGTGGCCGTAGACCGACACCGCGCCATCGTCGTGGAGGACGCGGATCCACTGGCCGTAGCCCTGGGCCGGGCCGGAATCGACGACGGTGCCGTCCATGATGGACATGATCGGGGTGTTGGTGACGTTGGCGATGTCGATGCCGTTGTGCATGGTGCCCCAACGCGGGCCGAAGCCGGAGGTGAAGGCGCCGATGGCCGGCACGGACAGCTGGGGGGCGCGGGCGGCGCGGTCGGCGGCGGTGCGGAGGTTGTTGTACTCCAGCGCGGTCGCCAGGTGCGTGCCCAGATCGGAGGCCGGGCGGAAGTCGCGGACCGACAGAACGGTCGGGGTGGAGGACATCTGCGCCTGGGCGGCGTCCTGGGCGACGAGATCCTTGTCGGCGTCCTTGTTGGTGTCGGCGGCGGCGGTGGCCGCGGCGCCGGAGACGGAGACGGCGGAGGAGGTGAGGGCGACCATCGCGATGCGGCTCTTGATCGACTTGCCCGGCTTGCGGTGGGCACCGGCCTTGCGTCGCGTAATGGTCTGCGTCACGTTCGTTCCCCTTGCGTCATGTGATCTCTTGGTTACCTTGGGCCTCTGTGACTGCCCCGAGGCCGCAAAACGTAACCATGTCGTTATGCAGCGGGCGTAACAATAACGAAACGGCAACCCTCGGGCAACCTGTTTGGCGCGATTTGCCGAGTTATGTGACCTGGACCTCTTTACGTTGGTCCCAGGCTTTTCCGATAAGTCCACTTTTGCCACTTCGGTCCCATCTGTTGCGTGGGCCAGGGGGATCGGCGGGGCTGGTTTGAGGGGCGTCACCCCCGCCACCCCCGCTGTAACGGGTCGCGTTGCACGGATTTCTCCGATTCGGGCGTTCCGCCGCGTCGCCCGGGCCGCATCCGCGCATCGCGATAGTCTCGTCCCAGATGATTCGGCCGCTCCACGGTGGCCGATGAACGTCAACGGAGGAAAGGGACGGCATCGAAGTGAGTGACGCCAATCCGCGCAAGCGAACCCCGGGGCGGGGAACCCGCCGCACCGGGCCCTCCTCCCGTCGCGCGAAGGGCCGGTCGCCGCGCAGGGAACCGGCGCGGCCGGAGCGCATCTCCTCGGTGCCCGCCGCGGCCGGCGCCACTGCGCCCGCAGCCGCCACGTCCGCGGCAACCGCCACCGCCGGCGCCGCCGGAGTACCCGCCGCGGGTGATCCGCGCCCGGCGGCCGGCACGGCCCGTGCCGCCCGGATCCGCCGCTTTCTGCTCGCGGCCGCCGGGGTGCACGGGGTGGCGCTTCTGCTGATCATCTCCATCGCGGTCATCGGCGTCACCGTCGTCGGCGGCGGCTTCACGCCGCTGCCCGCGACCATCGCGTCGTCGTGGATGCTCCTCAATCTCGGCCCCTTCGAGTTCGGGGGCACCGATCTCGGCCTGGTGCCCGCCCTGCCCGCGATGGCGTATTTCCTGGCCGTCGCCTGGCGCGTCCGAAAGGAGGTCTCGGGGCCCGTGAGCATCCGCGACGTCCGCACCATGGCCGCCGTGTTCCTGGGCGTGCCCCTTGTGCTGACCCTCGTCGCCTGGCTGATGCTGTGGGACGCGTCCGGCGTCCTGCGCATCGACGCGCCGTTTCTCCCCGCCGCGCTGGGCTCGACGGCGGCGATCCATGCGGGTGCGCTGCTGGCGGGCATGGGCCCGCGGCTGACGCGCGCCCTGCTGCGCCGGCGGTCGTGGCCGGAGTGGCCGCTGGCGTCGCTGCGACTGGCCGCGGAGTACGTCGGCTGGCTGTGGGCCGCCGGTGCGGTGGCGACGATCGCGTCCATGGCCTGGCACCACGAGTCGGTCCGCGAGACCTTCTCCATCGCCGGCGGCGGTGGCGGGGTCGCGGGGCTACTGTTGCTGTCGATCTGTTACCTGCCCAACATCGCCTTCGCCGCGGCGGGCATCCTCGTCGGAGCGGCCGCGAACGTCGGCGTCGCCGAGGCCGGTTTATTCGCGGTCACCCCGGGCACCCTGCCGCCGTTGCCGACGCTCGCGGCGATGCCCCAATCGCATCTGTCTCCGGCGTTCGGTGTGCTGCTGGCGGTGCCGGTGGCCATCGCGGTGTGGCGCGTTCATCGTCATCTGCGGAAGAGTGCATCCGATCGCCCGTACGTCGAGGTCGTCGTCGCCGCGGTGATCGCGGGGTTGCTCGTGGCACTGCTCGCGGCGCTGATGGGCGGCGAGGTCGGCCAGTACGGCTGGTCGGGCGTCGACTGGTGGCTCGCCGGTGTCCTGGCGTCGGTGTGGCTGGTCGTGCCGGGCGCCATCGTCGCGGTGATGCTCGGCGGCGTCCCGCGCGGCGCCGTCTTTGGCGGGGAGTCCGGGGAAGCGGACGGAGAGCCGGTTGACGAGCCCGCCGATGCCGAAGGCCCCGCCGGACCCGAAGTCGCCGAAAGCACGGAAGGTGCGGAGACACCTGAGGGCGAGGTGGCCGAGGAGAAGACCGCCGACGGGGAAGACGCGGAGGAGACGGTCGGTACGGAGGACGCGGACGGTGCCGACGAGGCGGCCGTCGCCGACGACGATTCCGTGGAAAACGTTGGAACCGACGACGGGGAAGACGCGGACGGCGAAGAAACTAACGGCGAGGAAAAGGACCGCGACTCCGCGGATTCGGCCGACGGCGATTCGGCCGGCGACGTCGTCAAGCAAGAGCCGGACGACGCTCCCGACGCCGGGCCCCGCGCCTGACCGCACCCGACCGCACCCGACCGCGCCTGACCGGGGGAGGGGAAACTGGGGCATCGGCGCGAGTGGGTAGACTGTTCAGCCGTGACCGAATCACACAGCGCCCGGCCCGATGACGCGGCGGCGCCCCTGACCATCGTCGTGCTGGCCTCCGGCACGGGCTCGTTGCTGCAGTCGATGCTCGACACGCTCGACCCGGCGCGCGTGCGCGTGGCCGCCGTCGGCTCCGACAAGGACTGCGAGGCGCTGAAGCGGGCCGACGAGGCGGGGATCCCCTCCTTCCAGGTGCCGTTCGATGCCGCCGCCCGCGCCGACCGTGCGGGCTGGGACGCGACCCTGCTGGCCGCGGTGCGCGAGCATCGCCCGGATTTCGTCGTGTCGGCGGGGTTCATGCGCATTCTCGGGCAGGGGTTCATCGACGCCTTCCCGGACCGGATCGTCAACACCCATCCCGCCCTGCTGCCGTCGTTCCCCGGCGCGCACGCGGTGCCGGATGCGCTGGCGCACGGGGTGAAGGTCACCGGAACGACGGTGCACATCGTCGACGCGGGCGTGGACACGGGGCCGATCCTCGCGCAGGAGGCGGTCGTCGTCGAGGACGGCGACACCGTGGACACGTTGCACGAACGCATCAAGATCGTCGAGCGTCGGCTGCTGGTCGACGTTCTCCACACCATCTCGGAACGCGGAATCACGCGGGACGGACGAAAGGCGAAGTTTTCATGACCCAGGATCACGGCAGCATGGACCGCAAGCCCATCAAGCGCGCGCTCATCAGCGTCTACGACAAGACCGGTCTGGAGGATCTCGCCCGCGCCCTCCACGACGGCGGCGTGCAGATCGTGTCCACCGGCTCCACCGCGTCCCGCATCGCCGACGCCGGCGTGCCGGTGACCCCGGTCGAGGAGCTCACGGGCTTCCCGGAGTGCCTCGAGGGCCGGGTGAAGACCCTCCACCCGCGCGTCCACGCCGGCATCCTCGCCGACACCCGCAAGGACGATCACCTGTCGCAGCTCGCGGACCTGGGCGTCGAGCCCTTCCAGCTGGTCGTGGTGAACCTGTACCCGTTCACGGAGACCGTGGCGTCGGGCGCCGACTTCGACGCGTGCGTCGAGCAGATCGACATCGGCGGCCCGTCGATGGTCCGCGCGGCGGCGAAGAATCACCCGTCGGTGGCCGTGGTCGTGGATCCGGCGAAGTACGGCGAGGTCGCCGAGGCCGTCGCCGGCGGCGGGTTCACCCGCTCCGAGCGCACCGCCCTGGCCGTCGACGCCTTCCGCCACACGGCGTCCTACGACGTCGCCGTCGCGTCGTGGATGGGTTCCCAGCTTGACGACGAGTCGGCCGGCACTGATTCGGCGGATGGCGCCGTGGCGTTCCCCGAGTGGTTCGGCCACACCTACGAGCGTTCCGCCACCCTGCGCTACGGCGAGAACCCGCACCAGGCCGCCGCGCTGTACGTCGACCCGTCGGCGCCCGCGGGCCTGGCCCAGGCGGAGCAGTTCCACGGCAAGGAGATGAGCTACAACAACTACACGGACTCCGATGCCGCGTGGCGCGCCGCGTGGGATCACGAGCGCCCGTGCGTGGCCATCATCAAGCACGCGAACCCGTGTGGCATCGCGGTGTCGGACGAGTCGATCGCGAAGGCGCACCTGGCGGCCCACGCGTGCGACCCGGTGTCCGCGTTCGGCGGCGTCATCGCCGTCAACCGCGAGGTGTCCGTCGAGATGGCCGAGCAGGTCGCGGAGATCTTCACCGAGGTCATCGTCGCCCCGGGCTACGAGGACGGCGCCGTCGAGGTGCTGAGCCAGAAGAAGAACATCCGCATCCTCCAGGCGCCGGCGCCGCAGGGCGAGGCCACCGAGTACCGCCAGGTCTCCGGCGGCATGCTGCTGCAGGAGCGCGATGCGCTGCAGGCCGAGGGCGACGACGCCGCGAACTGGACCCTGGCCGCCGGCGAGGCCGCCGACGACGAGACGCTGGCCGACCTGGTCTTCGCCTGGAACGCCGTGCGCGCCGTGAAGTCCAACGCCATCCTGCTGGCCCGCGACGGCGCCACCGTGGGCGTCGGCATGGGCCAGGTCAACCGCGTCGATGCCGCCAAGTTGGCCGTCGAGCGCGCCAACTCCCTGGCCGGCGACGACGAGCGCGCCCGCGGGGCGGTCGCCGCCTCCGACGCGTTCTTCCCCTTCGCCGACGGTTTCGAGATGCTCGCCGAGGCCGGCGTCCGCGCCGTCGTCCAGCCGGGCGGCTCCATCCGCGACGCCGAGGTCATCGAGGCCGCGAACAAGGCCGGCGTGACCATGTACCTGACGGGCGCGCGCCACTTCGCGCACTAGTCGCGCACCGGTCGCCCGATAGACGAAGGCGGCCCCCGGGGGTCACCCGGGGGCCGCTTTTTCGTGCGTGGCCGTGCGTCAGCCCAGCACGAGGTGGACGGTCCGCCATCCTCCGGCGGGACGTTCCTCGCGTTCCGACGGCCGGTCGCCGTCGAGGCGGAACGACCCCGTCGCCCGCAGCAGCGCGGCGATGGCGCAGCGGATTTCGATGGTGGAGATCAACCGGCCCGGGCACACGTGGGGGCCGGTGCCGTAGACGAGGTTGGCGGCGGCGTTGGCCTCCGGCCGGAATTCGTCGGGGTCGCCGAAGACGTCCGCGTCGCGATTGGCGGCGATCCAATCCAGCTCGACGCGCGACCCGGACGGGATGACCGCGTCGCCGACCTCGACGTCGGCGGTGGTGACGCGGCGGTTGGCGGGGAAGGGGTCGTCGATGCGCAGGATCTCGTCGATCGCCGCGTCCAGTTCGGCGGCGTGGGCGGTCTCGTCGGCGGCCCAGGCGCGCATGCGGTCCTGCAGCTCCGGTCGGGCGGCGAGGTAGTGGCCCACCACGCCGATCGATGCCGCGATGGAGCCGAGGTCGCCCGCGGTCCAGTTGCGCAGGATGGAAACGATCTCCTCGGTCGTCAGGGGACGCGAGCCGCCGGGCGCGGCGGGATCCTCGACCCGGTCCGCCATCAGGCGGGACGTGGGATCGGCGCCCGCGCCCCCGTCCGGTTCCTTGTCGGCGAGGATTCCGCGGATGATCCCGTCGAACCGGCGCGCGACCTCGGCGGTGCGCCGGCGATCGCCGGAGCGGGTCGCCGCATGGTTGTCGTCCATCCACCCGGTCAGCGTGGCGTCGAGGGAGTCGGGCCAGCCGAGCCATTCGCACTGGGAACGCACCGCCACGCGGCGGCCGAATTCCCGGACCAGCTCCACGCCCGAGGCTGGGCCCTCGACGAGCCGGGCGGCCGCGTCGTCGGCGATGTGCCGGATCGACGGCTCCAGGGGGCGGATCACGTCATCGGCCAAGTGCCGGTCGATGACCGCCCGGAACCGCCGGTGTTCGCCGCCGTCCATGCCGTTGGGCACGTTGAGGTGCGAGGATGCCGCGCTGGAGAATCGCCGCGGGTCGCGTGCCGCGGCCTCCACATCGGCGTGGCCCCGCAGGACCCATGTGCCGTCCGGCCCACGCCCGACCGGGCACCGAGACTCGGGGGAGGGGGTCGTTCCGGCCATTTCAAAGTCCCTTCATCGATGCGTATTTGACGGTCGACTTCGACGATACGTCGGTCCGGCGCGGCCCGCTCGGGTCCCGGTTACCCAATGTTCACCGATTGTGGCGCAGGCCACCTAAGATGATCGTCATGTCACGTCGAGCCGAACTCAGGGAGCGGAGGCACGCGGAAATCATCGCCGCCGCCGCCGCGATGATCGCCGACCGTGGATTCCATGTGACCAGGCTCGAAGACGTCGGCCAGGTCGTGGGGATCTCCGGCCCCGGCCTGTACCGGTACGTCTCGGGCAAGGACGACATGCTCGCCCAGATCCTGGTCGACATTTCCGTCCGGCTCGTGGACGGCGCCCGCGCGGTGATGGACCGTTCGCGCACCGAGGAATGGGCCCCCGACCGCACCCTGCGGGAGCTGCTGAGCTTCCACGTCGAGTTCGCCGTCACCGAACCCGACCGGATCCGCGTGCAGGAACGGGAGATCGGCAACCTCGCCCCGCAGCAGCGGGAGAAGGTCCGTTCGCTGCAGCGCATGTACATCTCCATGTGGGTTGAGACGCTGCGCCGCTCGAACCCGGAGCTCACCGAGGAGGCCGCCCGCGTCCGCGTCCAGCTCGCCGCCGGCCTGATCAACTCTTCGCGCCACGTGGTCCGCTGGGCCGGCGCCGACGCCGTGCGCAACGAGGCGATGGACATGGCCTTCCGCGCCATGGACCTGCCGAAGGAAGACGACCCCGACATCAGCGACATCGCCCGCGCCGCTCTCGGCGGCCGTCCCCGCAGCGCGGGGGAGATTACGGAAAACGGCGAGCCCGGGACGTCGTAAAGCAATAATGTCCCGCCCATGAACGTCCTGATCATCGGGGCCGGACCGTCGGGGCTGGCCACCGCGGCGGAACTGAAGAAGGCCGGGCTGGACTACGACCACGTCGAGCGGCACGACGGCGTCGGCGGGCTGTGGGACATCGACAATCCCACGACGCCGATGTACGAGTCGGCGCATTTCATCTCGTCGAAGCGGCTGTCGTGCCTGCCCGGGCGGCCGTTCCGCGACGACGTCGCCGACTACCCGCCGCGCACCGAGATCCTGCGCTACCTGCGCGAATTCGCCGCCGACGAGGGCATCGCCGAGGGCATCGACTTCGGCGTCGAGGTCGTCGGAATGGAGCCCGCGGGGGAGGGCGGGTACCTGGTCGCGATTCGCGGCGCGGGCGTGGGCTCCGAGCCGCGGATCAAGCGCTACGACCACGTGATCTGCGCCTCCGGCACGCTGTCGGTGCCGAACCTGCCGGACATTCCGGGCCAGTTCGACGGCGAATTCCGCCATTCCGCGACGTACCGCGGCATCGACGAGCTGCGCGGCAAGCGGGTGCTGGTCATCGGCGCCGGAAACTCCGGATGCGACATCGCGTGCGACGCGGCGCAGGCGGCGGAGTCGGCGGAGCTGAGCATGCGGCGCGGCTACTGGTTCATCCCGAAGCACATCTTCGGCCGCCCGTCCGACGAGTGGACGGTCACCGGCCCGCAGCTGCCCGCCCGGATCATGCAGGCCGGCGCGCAGGCGATCCTGCGGCTGTACTTCGGCGACCTGCGCAAGCTCGGCCTGCCCGCGCCCGACCACCGCATCTTCGAGACGCACCCGCTGCTCAACGACCAGCTCATCCACCACCTGCGGCACGGCGACGTCGCGGTGCGCGGGGACGTCTCGCTTTTCGACGGCCCGGACGTGGTCTTCGCCGACGGATCCCGCGGCAGCTACGACCTCGTGCTGGCGTGCACCGGATACCGCCACGCGGTGCCGTACGCCGGGGACCTGTTCGGCGGGGCCGACGGCAACGCCATGGAGCGGCTCTACCTGGGCTTCGCGCACCGGGAGCGGCCGGGCCTGTGGGCGCCGGGCCTCATCGAGACCAACTCCGGGGCCTTCGGGGCCATCGGCCAGCAGGCGCGGATCATCGCGGCGGTGCTGGCCGACGAGGCGGGGCCGGGCACGGGAATGGCCGCCGGGTTCGGCCGACGCGCCCGCGAACACGACGTCGACCTCACCGGCGGACTGAAAATGGACCGTTCGGAGCGCCACCGCGGGTACGTCGACTCGCATGCGCTCCACGCCGCGCTGGCCGGCGAGCTCGAGGCGCTGGGCTTCGACGCCCGCCGGGACCGGCTCGGGGGTCTGGCCGGTTAGTCGGCCTTGCGGTGGCGGGCCGGCGGCAGCGGGAAATCCTCGCCCTCGGCCAGCACCGGGTGCTCGTGCAGCGCCTGCTGCTCGAAGCTGACCCACTGGACGCCCGAGGACTCGTGGCAGCCCTTCGGCAGCGGATCCGCGTACAGCTCCTCGAACTGGTCCTTCATCTTCTCGTGGACGTGCTTGCGGCGGAGCTTGAGGCTCGGCGTCAGCTCGTCGGCCTCGACGGTGAGCTCGCGGTCGAGGATGCGGAAGCGCTTGATCTGCTCCCACGAGTTGAGGCCCTCGTTGAGGCGGCCCAGCGACGCCTGCACCAGCGCCACCACGCGCGGGTCCCGGGTCATCTCGGCGAATTCCTCCGGCGCACCGCCGTTGCGCTCGCACCACTCGCGGGTGGCCTTTTCCTCGAGCACGACCATGCCGACCATGAACTTCTTGCCCTCGCCGTAGGCGACCAGTTCCATGGCCAGCGGGCACAGTCCCTTGAACTCGGATTCGATGGCCACCGGCGCGATGTACTTGCCGTTGGAGGACTTGAACAGGGACTTCTTGCGGTCGGTGATGTACACGAAGCCGCGCTCGTCCTTGCGGGCGATGTCGCCGGTGCGCAGGAAGCCGTCGCCCGGCAGGGACTCCAGGGTGGCCTCCTCGCGGTTGTGGTAGCCGTTCATGTTCCACGCGCTCTTCAGCAGCAGCTCGCCGTCTTCGGCGATCTTGTCCTCGACGCCCGGGAAGGGCCAGCCGATGGTGCCGATGCGGTAGGCGTCCAGGCGGGTGAGGTGCGTGATGCAGCCCTCGGTGAGGCCGAAGCCCTCGGCGATGGGCATGCCCACCGACAGGTACCACTTGGTGATGTCCTGGTTGATCGGTGCGGAACCGGAGATGAGCATGCGCACGTTGCCGCCGAGGGCGGCGCGGATCTTCGACAGCACGACCTTGTCGGCGACGCCGAGGCGGAACTTCAGCCAGCCCGGCACTTCCTTGCCCGCCAGGCGCAGCTCGGTGGCCTCCATGGCCAGCTTCATGCTGGTCTTGCCCAGCTTGGCCTTGACGCCGTTGCCCTCGAACTGGGCCTGGATGGCGGAGTACGCCTTCTCGAAGATGCGCGGGGCCCCGCCCATGATGGTGGGCTTGACGTCCTGCAGGTTGTCGACGATCTTCTCGATGCGCCCGTCGATCGCGGTGGTGATGCCAGTGTTGATGGACACGTACAGCAGGAACCGGCCCATGAGGTGCGCCAGCGGCAGCCACAGGAAGTGGACGTCGTTCTGGTACAGGTTCGGCGTCGAGGTCACCGCGGCGATGTTGTTCATCCACGCGCCGTGGGAGATGATCGCGCCCTTCGGCTTGCCCGTGGTGCCGGAGGTGTACTGGAAGGTGGAGATCGTGTCCGGGGTGACTTCGTCGATGGCGCGGCGCACGACGTGCTCGTCGTGGCGCAGCAGCTCGCGGCCCTGGGCCATCAACTCCGACAGCGGCGACACCCAGTCGAGGATGTCCTCCTCGGAGCTGCCCTGCGGCGCGGTGACGGCCTGCGTCTGGGCGGACCAGGAGGGGTCGATGACGTAGACGTGCTCGATGTCGGGGATCGAATCGCGGATGCCCAGCAGCTTGGCCACCTGGGCGCCGTCTTCGGCGATGACCATGCGGGCGTTCGAGTCGTTGATGATGAACTCGATGTCGCCCGGCACGGACGTGGGGTAGATGGCCACGGAGTTGACGCCAATGGACATCAGCGCCATGTCGGAGTTGACCCAGTCCATGCTGGTGCCGGCGATGAGCGCGGCGGCGTCGCCCTTGCCCAGGCCGGCGGCGAGCAGGCCGGCGGACTGCTCTTCGACGAGACCGCGGAACTGGCTCCACGTGACGTCGACCCATTCGTCGTCGGCGTCGCGGTGGCGCCAGGCGACGGCGTCGGGGGTGGCGGTGGCGCGGCGCAGGACCATCGCGCCGACGCTGGGGGCGGGATTGTCCAGGACTTCGCGGTCGATGGGCTCGTCGGCGGGGGTGGCGTACCCGTCGATGCGCCATTCGTTGCCGGCCCCGGAGCGGGCCTTGGGCAGGCCGACGGTGCTCACGGGCGGCGGCGGGCTCAGATCGTTCTGCGGATTGCTCATCGTGTGCCTTTCTCGCGGGTTTTCGGTGGTGGTGGTGCTGTGCCATCACGCGCGGGTGATGTGAATCACTGTTCAACCGATGTTATGCGCAGATGATGTTTCTGCGAAGAAGTTTTCTCGCATTGTGTCCGGGCCGTGTCCTTACTTCGCCGGCTTTCTCCTGGCGGGCCCGGTGTCGCGTGGGTTGGGCCGGCTGGTTTTCCGGGTCGGGGGAGATTGGGGGGCACCCCCGTTCAGTTAGCCATCATTAACTGAAATGCTTAACGGCGGTGTTGCGTTAGCGCTGGTTAACGCGTGGGAACGGTGTTTTGCGACATGTCACTCGCTGCGGGCGTTTCACCTGCACGTGATCCACGACATAATTCCGCTTGGCAAGTGGTTCGGGTCACAGTAGAGTTTCGACGCAGAGAGTTAATGAAAGTTAACGCAATGCGCACGCCCAACCCCACGGAGAACGACATGACGGACCCCGCCACCAACCGCGAGAAGCACGAGGCGCTCGTCGCCGACCTGCGCGACCTGCTCGCCCGCACCGCCGAGGGAGGTCCGGAGAAGGCCCGCGAGCGCCACGTCGCCCGCGGCAAGCTGCTGCCCCGCCAGCGCATCACCGAGCTGCTCGACCCGGGCAGCCCCTTCCTCGAGGTCGCCCCCATCGCCGCGCACGAAATGTACGGCGGCAAGGTCCCCGCCGCGGGCGTCGTGGCCGGCATCGGCCTCGTCGAAGGCCGCCGCTGCATGATCGTCGCCAACGACGCCACGGTCTCCGGCGGCACCTACTACCCGATGACGGTGAAGAAGCACCTCCGCGCCCAGGAGATCGCCGACGCCAACCGCCTGCCCTGCATCTACCTCGTCGACTCGGGCGGTGCGATGCTGCTCAACCAGGACGAGGTCTTCCCGGACCGCGACCACTTCGGCCGCATCTTCTACAACCAGGCGAACCTGTCCAAGAAGGGCATCCCGCAGATCTCCGCGGTCCTCGGCTCCTGCACCGCCGGCGGCGCGTACGTTCCCGCGATGAGCGACGAGGCGGTGATCGTCAAGGAGCAGGGCACCATCTTCCTGGCGGGTCCGCCGCTGGTGAAGGCCGCGACCGGCGAGGACGTCACCCCCGAGGAGCTCGGCGGCGGCGACCTGCACTCCAAGACCTCCGGCGTCACGGACCACCTGGCCCTGGACGACGCCGACGCGCTGCACCGCGTCCGGTCGATCGTCGACACGCTTCCGCTTGCCGACGACGCCCCGTGGGAGGTGCGCGAGACCCGCGAGCCGCTGCGCGAGCAGACCGACCTCTACGACATCGTCCCCGTGGATGCCCGCCAGCCCTACGACGTCCGCGAGGTCATCGAGACCATCGTCGACGCCGGCGAGTACCGCGAGTTCAAGGCCGAGTTCGGCACCACGCTGGTCACCGCGTTCGCCCGGATCCACGGCCACCCGGTCGGCGTCATCGCCAACAACGGCATCCTCTTCGCCGAGTCCGCCCAGAAGGGCGCGCACTTCATCGAGCTGTGCGACCAGCGCGGCATCCCGCTGGTGTTCCTGCAGAACACCACCGGCTTCATGGTCGGGCGCGAGTACGAGGCCGGCGGCATCGCCAAGCACGGCGCGAAGATGGTCAACGCCGTGGCCACCACCCGCGTGCCCAAGTTCACCATCGTCATCGGCGGCGCGTTCGGCGCCGGCAACTACTCCATGTGCGGCCGCGCCTACTCGCCGCGCTTCCTGTGGATGTGGCCCAACGCCCGCGTCGCCGTCATGGGTGGCCCGCAGGCCGCGATGACCCTGTCGACGGTCCGCCGCAACCAGATCGAGCGCTCCGGCGGCGAGTGGTCGGCGGAGGAGCAGGAGGCCTTCGAGGCCCCGGTCCGCGAGCAGTTCGAGGAGCAGTCGCACTGCTACTACTCCTCCGCCCGGCTGTGGGACGACGGCGTCATCGACCCCGCCGACACCCGCCGCATCCTCGGCATGGCCCTCGAGGTCGCCGGCGGAGCCCCGCTCGACGACGCCGGCTTCGGCGTCTTCCGAATGTAACCCGCACCGACAGCACAGAGAGGAGAGAAGCTCATGATCAACACCATCAACACCGTGCTCGTCGCCAACCGCGGCGAGATCGCCTGCCGCGTCATCCGCACCCTTCGCGACCAGGGGGTCCGCTCCGTCGCGGTGTACTCCGACGCCGACGCCGACGCCCCGCACGTCCGCGCGGCGGACGTCGCCGTCCACATCGGCCCGTCGCCGGCCCGCGAGTCCTACCTGGTCGCCGACCGCATCCTGGACGCCGCCCGCCGCACGGGCGCGCAGGCGATCCACCCCGGATACGGCTTCCTGTCCGAAAACGCCGCCTTCGCCCGCGCCTGCGAGGACGCCGGCATCATCTTCATGGGCCCGCCGGCATCGGCCATCGACACGATGGGCGACAAGATCTCGGCCCGGGCGACCGTCGAAAAGCGCGACGTCCCGACCGTGCCCGGCATCTCCCGCCCGGGCCTCACCGACGACGAGCTCATCGAGGCCGCGCCGGGCATCGGCTTCCCGGTGCTGATCAAGCCGTCGGCCGGCGGCGGCGGCAAGGGCATGCACCGCGTCGAGCGCATCGAGGACCTGGCCGAGGCCCTGGTCACCGCGCGCCGCGAGGCCGCCGGCGCGTTCGGCGACGATTCGCTGTTCATCGAGCATTTCGTGGACACCCCGCGCCACATCGAGGTGCAGGTCCTGGCGGATTCCCACGGCAACGTCATCCACCTCGGCGAGCGCGAGTGCTCGCTGCAGCGCCGCCACCAGAAGGTCATCGAGGAAGCGCCGAGCCCGCTTCTCGACGAGACGGTCCGGGCGCGCATCGGCCAGGCCGCCTGCGACGCCGCCCGCTCCTGCGGGTACGTCGGCGCCGGCACGGTGGAGTTCATCGTGCCGGCCGCCGACCCGGACAAGTTCTATTTCATGGAGATGAACACCCGGCTCCAGGTCGAGCACCCGGTCACCGAAGAGGTCACCGGACTGGACCTGGTCGCCCTGCAGCTCGCCATCGCCCGCGGCTGCGAGCTGCCGATCTCGCAGGACCAGGTCACCATGACCGGCCATTCCATCGAGGCCCGCGTCTACGCCGAGGACCCGGCCGCCGGGTTCCTGCCCACCGGCGGCACCGTCACCCGCGTCGTCGAGCCGGCCGGCCCGGGCGTGCGCGTCGACTCCGGCATCGCCGACGGTTCCGAGGTCACGTCGCTGTACGACCCGATGTTGCTGAAGGTCATCGTCCACGGCGCCGACCGCGCCCAGGCGCTCGACCGTCTGGACCGGGCCCTGGCCAACACGGTCGTCGCCGGCGTCGGCGTCAACGTCGACTTCTGCCGCTACCTGCTCTCCGTCCCCGAGGTCGCCTCCGGTGACCTGGACACCGGCCTGCTCGATCGCGTCGCCGCGGACTTCGCCGACTTCCCGGTGCCCGACGAGGCCCTGGTCGCCGCCGCGATGGCGTGGCTGGCCGGCCGCTGGCCCGACGGCCCCGCCTCCCCGTGGGCCGTGCCCGACGCCTGGCGCTCCGGCCGCGCCGGCACCCAGCGCCTGCGCCTGCGCACCACCAACGGCTCGAGCCTGCTGGCCATCTCCGGCACCCCGACCGGCGCGACGGTCACCGTCGACGCACGGGTCGCCGGAATCAGCGAGCCCGTCGAGGGCGAGGACGTGCGGGAGCCGCGCGAATACTCCGCGGCCATCCACCGCGACGGGGACCTGTGGCGCGTCGACTGCGACGGCATCGCCCGCCACTGGCAGGTCGAAACCGTGGCCGGCCGCAACGGCATCGACGTCATCGTCTCGTCCGACGAGGGCACCTGGGTCATGCACCGCGAGAACGTGGTCCGCTCGGCCGCCGACGACGACGGCGCCGGCGACGGCACCCTGACCTCGCCCATGCCCGGCACCGTCATCGCCCTGTCCGCCGCCGAGGGAGATCGCGTCGAGGCCGGCGCCCCGGTCCTGGTCGTGGAGGCCATGAAGATGGAGCACACGCTCCGCGCCCCCACCGCCGGCGTCGTGGCGTACCACGTCGCCGCCGGCGCCCAGGTCTCCACCGAAGTCCCCCTGGCCACGGTCGTCCCCGACGACGACTGACCCAGCACCCCAGCACCCCAGCACCCCACCGCACCAGCGCACATACACCGAGGAGCACCATCATGACCGACGTCAACACCGCCGACCTGCCCAACGAGTACCGCGAACTCCAGTCCGTCGTCCGCCAGTTCGCCAACGAGGTCGTCGACCCCGTCGCCTACGAACACGACCGCAATCACACGTTCCCGTACGACGTCGTCAAGCAGATGGGCGAGATGGGCCTGTTCGGCCTGCCCTTCTCCGAGGAGTACGGCGGCATGGGCGGCGACTACCTTTCGCTGGGCATCGCCCTGGAGGAGCTTGCCAAGGTCGACCAGTCCGTGGCCATCACCCTGGAGGCCGGCGTCGGCCTCGGCGCCTCGCCGATCTACCACTTCGGCAACGAGGAGCAGAAGCAGAAGTGGCTGCCCGACCTCACCGCGGGCAAGGCCCTGGCCGGTTTCGGCCTGACCGAGCCGGACGCCGGCTCCGACGCGGGCGCGACCCGCACTGTGGCCCGCGAGGACGGCGACGACTTCATCATCAACGGCTCGAAGCAGTTCATCACCAACTCCGGCACCGACATCACCTCGCTGGTCACCGTCACCGCCGTGACCGGGCAGAAGGAGAACGGCAAGAAGGAGATCTCCACGATCATCGTGCCGTCGGGCTCCGAGGGCTTCGTCGCGGAGCCGGCGTACGACAAGGTCGGCTGGAACGCCTCCGACACCCACCCGCTGACGTTCACCGACGTCCGCGTCCCGCAGGAGAACCTGCTGGGCGTGCGCGGCCGCGGCTTCGCCAACTTCCTGTCCACGCTGGCCGAGGGCCGCGTCGCCATCGCCGCGCTGGCCACCGGCGCCGCGCAGGGCTGCGTCGACGAGTCGGTCAAGTACGCCAAGGAGCGCCACTCGATGGGCCGCGCCATCGGCGAGTACCAGGCGATCTCGTTCAAGATCGCCCGCATGGAGGCCCGCGCCCACGCCGCCCGCATGGCCTGGTACGACGCCGCCGCGAAGATGGTCAAGGGCCAGGAGTTCCGCCGCGAGGCCTACATCGCCAAGCTGCTCGCCTCGGAGGCCGCGATGGACAACGCCCGCGACGCCACCCAGATCCACGGCGGCTACGGCTTCATGAACGAGTACCGCGTCTCGCGCCACTACCGCGACTCCAAGATCCTGGAGATCGGCGAGGGCACCACCGAGGTGCAGCTCATGCTCATCGCCCGCGGGCTGGGACTGTAGGGGAGGGGAGCGACATGACCGAACGCAACGACCGCACCCCGCACGGCGAGCACCCCGGCATCGTCCAGCGCGGCCTCTGGTTCGACGAGTACGAGGAGGGCGCCCGCTACCTGCACCGCCCCGGCCGCACCGTCACCGAGACCGATGACGTCCTGTTCACCACGCTGACCATGAACACCCAACCCCTGCATCTCGACGCTCACTGGTCGTCGCAGCAGCCGGGCTTCGGCGGCAAGCGGCTGGTCAATTCGATGTGGACCCTGTCGACCGTGGTGGGCCTGTCGGTGTCGCAGCTGACGCTGGGCACCATCGTGGCCAACCTGGGTTTCACCGAGGTGTCCTTCCCCAAGCCGATGTTCCACGGCGACACCCTCTACGCGGAGACGACGTGCCTGTCCAAGCGCGCCTCGAAGTCCCGCCCGGGGCAGGGGATCGTGGAGTTGGAGCACATCGGCCGCAACCAGAACGGCGACATCGTGTGCCGTGCGGTGCGCGCCACCTTGGTGCAGGTCGATCCGGCTTCTTCGGGCGAGGCAACGCTTGACGACGGGACGGCCCGATCATGACCACCTGGATTCCCGCGGGCCCGGCCATCCTCTTCGTGCCGGCCGACCGCCCCGACCGTTTCGCCAAGGCCGCGGAGCGCGCCGACATGGTCATCCTCGACCTGGAGGACGGCTGCCGCCCGGAGAACCGCGCCGAGGCGCGCCGGGCGATCATCGAGTCGGAGAAAGCCGGCGATCTCGACCCCGAGCGCGTCATCGTCCGCATCAACCCGGTGGATTCGCCGGAGCATCCCGCGGACCTGGAGATGCTCGCCGACCTGCGCTACGACCTGGTCATGCTGCCGAAGGCGGAGTCCGCCGCCTCGGTGGAGTCGCTGGCCGGCCACCGCGTCATCGCGCTGATCGAGACGCCGCTGGGCGTGCTGCGCGCCGACGACGTCGCCTCCGCCGACAACGTGGTCGCCATGTTCTGGGGCGCCGAGGACCTCACCGCCGGTCTCGGCGGCACCGCCTCCCGCTTCGGCGACGGCGAGAAAAACCCCGGCACCTACCGCGACGTCGCCCGCCACGCCCGCGCACGCACGCAGCTCGCCGCCGCCGCCTTCGGCCGCGCCGCCCTGGACTCCGTGCACGTCGACATCTCCGACGTCGAGGGGCTGCGCGATGAGGCCATCGACGCCGCCGCCCTGGGCTACGCCGCGACGGTGTGCATCCACCCCTCGCAGGTCGCCGTCATCCGCGACGCCTACCGGCCCACCGACGAAGAAGCCGACTGGGCCCGGCGCCTGCTCGCCGCCGCCGACGACGACGGGGGAGCGTTCAGCTTCGAGGGCCGCATGGTCGACGCACCGCTGTTCCGCCAGGCGGAGGCCATGGCCAGGCGCGCCGAAGCGGCCGCCACGTAGGCGTCGCAAAGCACCCGCCACCAACTCACCGCACTGCACCGCACCGCACGGAAAAACACCAGGAGAAACCGATGTCCCAGCTCAAGACCATCCCCGCCCCCTACGGCAAGGACGTCGTCGACGACGACGGCAACAAGATGTCCCACGTGATCGGCGCCGGCGTCGACCAGGGCGCCGCCCCGCTGCGCACCGAAACGCTCGGCGAGAACCTCAAGGCGATCGTGGAGAAGCACCCCTCGAAGGAGTGCATCGTCGACGTCTACGCCGACGTGTCCTTCACCTACGAGCGCTTCTACAACCGCGTCCTGCGGCTGGCCACCGCCTTCGTCCGCGCCGGCTACCGCAAGGGCGACCGCGTCGGCATCTGGTCGACCAACCGCTGGGAATGGACCGTCGTCCAGTACGCGTGCCACCACCTCGGCCTGATCCTGGTCAACATCAACCCCGCCTACCGCCAGCACGAACTCAACTACGTGCTGGAGAAGGCCGGCGTGCGCTGCGTCTTCGCCGCCCGCCGCTACAAGGACTCCGACTACCGCACCATGCTGCTCGAGGCGTCGAAGCAGCGCGGCGTGAAGCTGGACAAGGTCATCTACTTCGGATCCGCCGACTGGTACGAGCGCATGCACGGCGAGATCGACGACCTGTCGGAGTACACCGCCGACCTGCACTGCGACGACCCCATCAACATCCAGTTCACCTCCGGCACCACGGGCTTCCCCAAGGGCGCCACGCTGACCCACCGGAACCTGCTGAACAACGGCTACTTCATCGGTGAGCTGCTGGGGTACACCGAAAACGACCGCGTGTGCGTGCCGGTGCCGTTCTTCCACACCTTCGGCATGGTCATCGGCACCTTCGCCACCTTCACCCACGGCGGCGCGATCATCATCCCAGCGCCGAGCTTCAAGGCCCGCGAAACCCTCAAGGCCGTCCACTCCGCCAAGGCGACGTCCCTGTACGGCGTGCCCACCATGTTCATCAACGAACTGGAGGAAGCCCACGACCACGAGGAATACGGCAGCCCCTACGACCTGTCGACCCTGCGCACCGGCGTCATGGCCGGCACGTCCTGCCCGTCGAAGACGATGCGCGACGTGATGGACAAGCTGAACATGACCGAGATCGCCATCTGCTACGGCATGACGGAGACCTCCCCGGTCAGTTTCCAGACCCGCGCCGACTCGCCGCTGGACAAGCGCGTCAACACCGTCGGCCAGATCATGCCGCACCTGGAGGCCCGCATCATCTGCGAAGACACCGGCGAAACCGTGCCGCGCGGCGCGCAGGGCGAGGTCGTCGTCCGCGGCTACTCCGTGATGAAGGAGTACTGGCACCACCCGGAGAAGACCGCCGAGGCCATCGACGCCGACGGCTGGATGCACACCGGCGACCTCGGCGTCATCGACGACGAGGGCTACCTGGCCATCACCGGCCGCATCAAGGACATGCTCATCCGCGGCGGCGAGAACATCTACCCCCGCGAGATCGAGGAGTTCCTGTTCACCCACCCGGAGATCGTCGACGCGCAGGTGATCGGCGTGCCGGACGACAAGTACGGCGAGGAGATCATGGCCTGGGTCATTCTTCACGACGAGAACGGCGACCTGACCGCCGAGCAGATCGCGGAGTTCGCCCACGGCAAGCTGTCGCGGCACAAGATCCCGCGCTACGTCCACGTCACCGACTCGTTCCCCATGACGGCGTCGGGCAAGGTGCGCAAGGTCGAGATGCGCGAAATGGCGCCCAAGCTGCTGGGTTGGGTGTGATCCGCATGTCGAAGACCATCGATTCCACCACGTCCATCGCCGAGCTCGTCGCCGCGAACGTCCGCGACGGCATGACCATCGCCGTCGGCGGCTTCGGGTTGTGCGGCGTGCCCTTCGAGCTCATCGAGGGACTGCGCGATTCCGGGGCCACCGATCTGACCATCGTGTCCAACAACATGGGCGTCGACGGCCAGGGCCTGGGCATCCTCCTGGAAAACAGACAGGTCAGCAAGGTCGTGGCCAGCTACGTCGGCGAGAACAAGCTCTTCGCCAAGCAGTACCTCGACGGCGAGCTCGAGGTCGAGTTCAACCCGCAGGGCACCCTGTCGGAGCGCCTCCGGGCCGGCGGCGCGGGCATCCCCGCGTTCTACACGGCCACCGGCGTCGGCACGCTCATCGCCGAAGGCAAGCCGCACGAGGACTTCGACGGCCGGACCTACGTGATGGAACGCGGCATCGTCGCGGACCTGGCGCTGGTCCACGCCTGGCGCGGCGACGTCGACGGCAACCTCGTCTACCGCCGCACCGCCCAGAACTTCAACCCGCTGTGCGCCGCCTCCGGCACGGTCACCATCGCCGAGGTCGAGGAACTCGTCGACCGCGGCACCATCGACCCGGACTCCGTCATGACCGCCGGCGTCTTCGTCGACCACATCGTCGAGGCCGCCGAGCGCGACAAGCCCATCGAGCAACGAACCACCCGGCCGCGGGACACCGCGCCCGATCCGGCCGCCGGCGCGGCCGGGGAGGAGATCTGACATGGCCCCGAACGGCAAGAGCAACGGCGTGAACGACGGCAACGGCGAAGGTGCCGCGGGCGGCGTCGTCAAGCGAGGTTGGACCCGCGACGAGATGGCCGCCATGGCGGCCGCGGAGCTGTCCGACGGCGACTACGTGAACTTGGGCATCGGCATCCCCACGAAGGTGGCCAACCACATCCCCGACGGGGTGCGGGTGCTGCTGCAGAGCGAAAACGGCATCCTCGGCATGGGCCCGTTCCCCTACGAGGGGGAGGAGGACGCCGACCTGATCAACGCGGGCAAGCAGACCGTGACGCTGGTGCCCGGCGCCGCGGTGTTCGACTCCGCGACGAGCTTCGGCATGATCCGCGGCGGCCACGTGAAGATGGCCGTGCTCGGCGCCATGCAGGTCTCCGAATGCGGCGACCTGGCCAACTGGATGATCCCCGGGAAGATGGTCAAGGGCATGGGCGGCGCGATGGACCTCGTCGCCGGCACCCCGCGCGTGGTGGTGCTGACCGACCACGTCGCCCGCGACGGGTCGCCGAAGCTGGTCAAGGAATGCGATCTGCCGCTGACCGGCGCGAAGGTGGTCAAGCGCATCATCACCGACCTGGGCAGCTTCGACGTCGCCGACGACCACCTGGTGCTGCGGCGGCTCGCCCCCGGCGTGACGCTGGGCGACATCGAGAACAACACCGCCGCCGCGTACATCGTGGACCTGGAGAACTAGAGGCCCGGAGGTGGCGGGGCCAGAGCTGCGGCCCCGACGAACCACCGGCGTACCGTGGCGGGGGCGCTGCCGTGGGTGACCCCCGTCACGAATTTCGGCGCTTTCGCGTCCCGGAACCGCTAGGCTCCATTAACTGAACCGCACGACGAACCCCACCGAACACCACGCCGACCGCACCGCGCACCGCGCTGCGGCATCGGGCGAAACAGGGAGACGAACACCATGACCGGAAACACCACCCCGAACGCCGACGACGTCGTCATCCTCGCCGGCGCCCGCACCCCGCAGGGCAAGATGCTCGGCCAGCTGGCCAGCATGACTTCCGTCGACCTCGGCGCCCACGCCGTCCGCGCCGCCGTCGAGCGCGCGGGCATCCAGCCGGAGGACGTCGGCCGCGTCGTCCTCGGCCAGGTCATCCTCGCCGGCGCCGGCCAGAACCCGGCCCGCCAGACCGCCATCAAGGCCGGCCTGCCGTGGACCACCCCGGCCGAGATCGTGGCCAAGGTCTGCCTGTCGGGCCTCGACGCCGTCATCCATGCCGCCCGCATGATCCGCCTCGGCGAGGTCGACGTGGTCGTCGCCGGCGGCCAGGAGTCCATGACCAACGCCCCGCACATCGCCCACGGCGTGCGCAAGGGCAAGTCCTACGGCTCGCTGAAGCTGGAGGATTCGCTGGAGCTCGACGGCCTGGTCGATTCCTACGACTGCGTGTCCATGGGCACGCTGACGGACGGCCCGAACGCGGACCTGGGCATTTCCCGCACCGACCAGGACGAGGTCGCGGCACTGTCGCACCAGCGCGCCGCCAAGGCCCAGGCCGACGGCATCTTCGCGCAGGAGATCGCCCCGATCGAGATCCCGCAGCGCAAGGGCGACCCGGTGGTCGTCGACGCCGATCAGGGCATCCGCCCGGACACCACCGTCGAGTCGCTGTCGAAGCTGCGCGCGGTGTTCCTGAAGGACAACGGCACCATCACCGCCGGCAACTCGTCGCCGATCTCCGATGGCGCGGCCGCCCTGGTGCTGGCCCGCCGCGGCTGGGCCGAGGAGCGCGGCCTGGATTACCTGGCGGTCGTCGGCAAGGCGGGCCAGACCGCCGGCCCGGACAACGGCCTGCACGCGCAGCCGTCCGACTCTCTGGCCGAGGCCCTGCGCCTGGCCGGCTGGGAGGCGTCCGACCTCGACTTCATCGAGATCAACGAGGCCTTCGGCGCCGTCGCCGTGAAGTCCCTGCGCGACCTGGATTACCCGCTGGAGAAGTGCAACATCCACGGTGGCGCCATCGCGCTCGGCCACCCGATCGGCTGCTCGGGCGCGCGCCTGGCGCTGACCGCCGCGATGGAGCTGTCGCGCCGCGGTTCCGGCAAGGCCGGCGTCTCGCTGTGCGGCGGCGGCGGCCAGGGCGACGCCCTGCTGCTGTACCGCGACTAATTCCGTACCGCGACTCGTTCGCGGGTGGGCATCCCGCTTAACCCACCCCGAATGGTTTAACCCACCCGCAATAACGGGTGGGTTAAACCATTCGGGGTGGGTTTGCGCGTGGGGGAGGTGCTTTGCGACGCCCACGTCCCCACGACTGCCGCACCGGTAGTTTCGATGGCATGAACACCGCCGCCAATGACACCGCTTCGTCCGCCCCTGCATGGCTGCCGGCCGGGCCCGCCCTGCTGTTCGCCCCGGCCGATCGCCCGGACCGTTTCGCCAAGGCCGCCGAGAGGTCCGACGTCGTCATCGTCGACCTGGAGGACGGCGCGGCGCTCGACGGGCACGAGGCCGCCCGACAGAACATCGTGGACAACCCGCTGGATCCGGCGCGCACGATCCTCCGCGTGACCGGGCCGGACGCCCCGACGTTCGCGGGGGACGCGAAGCTGGCGCAGGAGGGGCCGTACGACGTCGTCATGCTGCCGAAGGTCCGCGACCGCATCCCGGAGGAGCTGGCCGGCCTGAAGGTCATCGCGATGATCGAAACCCCCGAGGCGATCCTCAACATCGGCGCCATCGCGTCGCACCCGGACGTCGTCGGCATGTTCTGGGGCGCCGAGGATCTCGCCGCGGAGCTGGGCGGCACGTCGTCGCGCATCACCGCCGACGAAGCCGAGGCCGCGGGCATCCCCGCAGATTCGGGATCGGGCACGGGGTCGGGGCCGGGCTCCGTCTCCCGGCCGTACCGCGCGCCGCAGCAGCTCGCGCGCACCATGATGGTCATCCACGCCGCCGCCAACGGCATCGCCGCCATCGACGCCGTCCACGTCGACTTCCGCGATGAACGGGGCCAGTACCTCGAGGCGCTCGACGCCGCCGGCTGCGGTTTCGCGGGCACGGCCTGCATCCACCCGGCGATGGTCGAGGCGGTCCGCCGCGCCTACCGCCCGTCCGACGACGAGCTCGCCCGGGCCCGCCGCATCCTCGAGCGCGCCGCCGACAACGTCGGCGCCTTCCAGCTCGACGGCGAAATGATCGACGCCCCCGTCGTCAGGCAGGCCGCCATCATCGCGGCGCGGGCCGGGGAGTGTCGCCCTAGTTGACGCACATGACGCCGTCGCCGCCGGCGTCGATGTGCTGGCCCATGTCCTCTTCGGGGGCCATTCCCTCCTGGCCGACGACCTCGCCCGTGGCACCGTCGTCGGCGGGCTCGGCGGCTTCCTCGGTGGCCGCGGCGCCGGAGCCGTCCTCGTAGAGGCCCGGGCCCTCGTAGTCGCCGGCGACGGTGACGGAAATGGTGCCGGGCTCCATGGTGGTGTCGTGGACGATCGGCAGGCCGCCGAGCGCCTCGGAGATCGCGGCGGCGGCCGGGTCATCCGGGTCGGAGGTGTTGACCTGGCTGAGGGCGACGCCGGCGAACTCGGCGTTGGCGACGGTGCCCTCGACGTAGCCCTTCTCGGTCAGGACCCCGGCGGCGCGGGCGGCCAGCCCTTCGATGCCCGTCGCGTTGTAGACGCTGACCGTGTACTCGGCCGGGTCGTGGTCGCGGGGCTTGGCGGCCTCGGCGGCGGCTTCGGCCTCGGGGTCGCCGAGGAGCTCGTCGAAGTACTTGTGCACCTGGCCCTTGTCCACGGTGACCACGGACTCTCCGTAGTCGCCGACGCCGTCGATGGACGTGACGGGGATGGTCTCGAACTTGACGTTGCCGCCGGTCAGGCCCTGCATCTGGGTGGCGAAGCCCATGACGTCCCAGTCGTTGTCCAGCACCACGGAGCGCTGGACGGCGCCGCCGAGCTCGTTGAGCTTGCCCGGGTTGGACAGGGTGCCGGCGGAGAGCAGCTTGTTGGCGAACGACGCCATGAACGCCTGCTGGCGGGTGATGCGGTCCAGGTCGCCGCGCGGCAGGCCGTGGCGTTGGCGCACGAAGCTCAGCGCGTCGGCGCCGCCGAGGGTCTGGCGGCCGGCATGGAAGTCGGCGCCGGAGAATTCATCGTAGACGTCGGCGTTGAGGCAGACGTCGACGCCGCCGATGGCGTCGGTGAGCAGCACGAAGCCCAGCAGACCGACCTCGGCGTAGTGGTCGACCGTGACGCCGGTGAGGTCCGCGACCGCGTTGATCAGCGCCTGGCGGCCGGATTCGGTGGACTGCTTTTCGACGGTCTCCGGGGACTCGCCTTCGCCCGTGAGCCGCTCGGCGGTGGCGAGCTTCTTGTCGCCGTAGACGCCGTTGATCTTCTTGTTGCCCTCGGCGGTGCTGATGTACGTGTCGCGGGGGATGGAGATCGCGGTGGCCGACGATCCGTCGTTGGGCACGCGGATGACGATGATCGTGTCGGTGTTCGTCGCTTCCTCGTCGCCGGCGCGCAGCAGGTCGATTTCCTCCTGCGTCAGGGGGTTGCCCTGCGCGTCGGCGCGCGAGTCCGAGCCGACGAGGAGGATGTCGGTGGCGCCGTCCTTTTCCTGCCCGAGCGAGAAGTCGCCGCCGGAACCGAGGTTGCCGGCGGCGCGGCCGACGGTCCACCAGCCGACGGCGGAGACGACCAGGCACAGCACGGACACGAGGATCAGCAGCGAGCGCAGCGGCATCGGCCACGCCTGGCGGACGTCGCGGCCCTGCGTCGGAGGCGCCTGGATGGCCCGGGCGTGCCTCGACTGGGTTTTCCGTGCGCTCAACGTGGTTCCTTCCCTCGGTCGCCCGCGGTGGGCTGGGTTCCCGGCGGCGTCGGTGGGTTACCGTGGTTGCCGTCAGGTGGGCGTCGTCAAGCAAGTTTTTTCGCTTTACGACGACTCAGTCGTCCCCACGATAATGAAACGGAATGCCGATGACCGAACCACTCGCCCGGAATGCCACTGATGTGGGGGAGGGCGGCGCCGTGACGCGCGTTCTGGTGGTCGGCTCCGCGGGGCAGTTGGGCACGGCGATGCTGCGGCGGATGCCGCTCGGCGGCGGGCGGCGGATCGAGCTGCGCGGCGTGGCGCGGGCGGACCTGGATGTGGCGGACGAGGCGGCCGTGATGGCGCATCCGGCGCTGGCGGGCGTCGACGTGGTGGTCAATGCGGCGGCGTGGACGGACGTCGATGGCGCGGAGACGCCCGAGGGCGAGGCGGCGGCGCATGCGGTCAACGCCGTCGCGCCGGGGCTGTTGGTCCGGAGGTGCGCGCGGGAGGGCGCGCATCTGGTGCACGTGTCCACGGATTACGTGTTCGGCGCGGGGGAGTCCGGCGACCGCCGTCCCTTGCGTCCTCTTCGTCCGACCGACCCCACCGCCCCCGACACCGCCTACGGCCGGACGAAGCTGGCGGGCGAGCGGGCGGTGCTGGATGCGGGAGCCGGGGCGACCATCGTCCGAACGGCCTGGGTGTATTCGGGGCCGACGCAGCCGGATGCACCGGATTTCGTGTCCACCATGCTGCGGCTGGAGGAACGCGGCCGGCCCGACGGGACCATCGACGTCGTCGACGACCAGCACGGCAACCCCACCTTCGTCGACGACCTCGCCGACGCCCTGTGGGAGCTCGTGCTGCGGCCCGTGCCGGGGGTCTTCCACGTCACGGGGGCGGGTCGAGCGACTTGGCATGAGTTGGCGTCGGAGGTGTTCGCGGTCGTCGCGAAGCAGCGCGGGGGCGATGCCACGGAGGTCGCCGCCGCGACCGAGGCTGCCCGTGCCCGCGTGCGCCCGTGCACGTCGGAGCAGTTTCCGCGGCCGGCCAAGCGCCCGGAGTGGTCGGTTCTGGACGGTTCCGCGTGGGCCGCGGCGGGGTTCGCGCCCCTGCCGGAGTGGCGTGATGGCCTGCGCCGGGCACTGGGTGCGGCGGAGTAGGGCGTTTCCGCTTGACGACGGCCCGCCGGTCGCCCTCGTCTGCCTCTCCCTGTCCGGCTCTCCTTGTCCGGCTTTCCGTGAACGCCTCTCCTCGTCCGACTCGTATCGGGGTACCGATAATCGCCTGCACGTTCGCTCCCATGGGGTGGAACATTGGACGGTGAGGGTGGGTCTAGTGGTGCGAAAAGAGTCCGGAATGTTGCACTGTGTTCGATTGTCGATGGTCGAACACATGTATGATGTGAGGTGAAGCAAGGCGGGGGTCATGCCCTGCTTCGGGGCAGATCATTCGGGCGATCACGTTGAGTTCCACCTATCGATCCACCATCGCACGACCGGGGGAATCGACATGGCTTTCGACCATGGCGCATTCGATGACGACGACGAGCATGACCACGAGCATGACGAGCGCGACGATCCGGACCGCCACCACGACCCAGAAGAAGAATCACCTGCATCGGCACCGGCCCCTCCGCCACGGAAGCGGTGGGCCACCGAGCGCGACGAGCCGGTCACCAATCTGGCGCGCGCCCGCAACATCCTCGACGTCGAGCTCGCCGAAGGCGTGGCGCCGGCGGGCGATGATGACGTCGACTCCCACGCGGCATCCGTCGCCACGCGGATCGGCGCCGGCAAGTCCCGGGCGGTGGATTACTGCGACGTAGGCATCATGTTCCGCCGCATGCCCCGCATCCGGGACCTGTGCCGGTCGGGCGCGTTTCCGCTGTGGCATTTGACCAAGATGGCCGCCGCCGTCGTCGCCGTCTCCGACGACGACATTGCCGAGGTCGAATCGACGTTCCTCGACTACCTCCACCCCAGAAGGGATTTCCAGGCGTTGCCCGGCATCCGGGTGTTCATGCGCGAGCTTCGCCGCATGGTGGAGTCGGTCGAACCGATCGCCACTCCACCCGACGAGGACGACCCCAAACCCATCACCGGCGAGTCGTATTCCGTCGACAACGAGTATCCGGGCGAGTACGGGGAGCTCCGCGCCATCCTGCGCAAGGATCGTCTGGCGGAGTTCGATGCCACCGTTCGCGCGATCCGGGACTCGAAGATCAAGGCCGGCGAAGACTGCTCCCTCGGCGACGCGTTGATGGCCATGTGCCGGGGAGATTTCGCCGGGGCGAAGGTGACCATGAACATCTACGTCGACGGCGTCGCCTCGGAAGACACCCTCCAGGTGTGGCTCGATGGCGCCGGCTGGTTGCCGAAGCACGTCAGCGGGGAATGGATCGCCCGCGCCCACTCCGTCCGGCTCTCCGCCGACTCGCGGACCGACGGGTACGTGCCCACGGACGCGCAAAAGGCGAGGGTCCGCGGCCGCGATGGCGGGTGCCGCTTCCCCGGGTGCGATGTGCCCGCGCACAAGTGCCAGATCGATCACGTCATCGACTTCGACCCGGCGAATCCGCTGGGAGTGACGGCGACCTGGAACATGCAGTGCCTGTGCCAGCATCACCACAACCTCAAAACGTCCCGGCATTGGCGGGCGGTGATCCACGACGATGGGACGGTGACCTGGTTCGACCACACCGGCACGGCGTTCGCCACCACCGTGCCGCATGGGCCGATCGCCCACATCGGGCGTCAAACGTTCGACCAGAGGGCCACGAGGCTGGCCTCGACCATCCACGGCGACAACCTCCGCCGCATGCGCGCCGAGGCGGATGCCGCCGCAGCGATGGAGCGGGCCGAACTGGATGGGATCCTCCGCAATCACGCCCGTGCGACCGCGAAGTACGAACGTGACCTCGCCGAGTTCACCGGAGGCCCGCTCAACTCCGCTGATCCGGACATCGCCGCGCAAGCCCGGGCGTTGGCGGAGGCCGCCGATGACGGGTGGCCGTGCGTGGGGGATCCGGTGTGGGATCCCGTAAGAGGAGCTGAACCGAAAGCTGAGCCGTGTGCGGACTGCCGGGGCCGGAATGCCGACGACATCTGGGTCACCTCCCCGATGCAGAGGAACCCCGATTTCGCCGAAGATGATTGGCCGTTCGACGAGTGGGTCGACCCGGAGCCCAGGGTGACGAAGCATCCGCGGACCACATGCCGCCCCGAACGCAGGCGGGCGACGATCGACGCGGATCCGACGGCGGTGCCGGAACCGCCGCGGCCGCTGGGTCCCGATCCGACGGTGCCGTTTTGAACCGCTGGAGAATCGGGCCCGACCCGCCCGACCGGAGTGGCGGGCCGGAACCGGCGGGGCGGTGTCCTAGGGTCTATCCCGTGAAAGACGGGCGTGGCGACACGCGGAACGAAAGGTGCGGGAACGTGAACGCGACGGCGAACCATGTGGCGGGCGGCACGGGCGGCGAGTCCGGCCTGCCGCTCGGCGTCGTCACCGTCACCTACTCGCCGGGCGAGCACCTGCGGGCGCTGGTCGACTCGCTTCCCGCCGCCGCATCCGTCGGCACGGTGCTGGTCATGGCCGACAACGGCTCCAAGGACGGCGCCCCCGAAGCTGAAGCCGCCCGAGCCGAAGAAGACGGCCGCAAGGACGGGCTCAACGACGCGATATTCCTGCCCACCGGCGGCAACGTCGGCTACGGCAAAGCGGCCAACATCGGCATCGCCGAACTCGCGACCATGCGCGATGCGGGCCGGATCCGCGGCGATTACGTTCTGCTGGTCAACCCCGACGTCATCTTCGACGCCGGCTCCATCGACGCGATGCTCGCCTGCGCCGTCCGCAATCCCCGCGCCGGCGCGGTCGGCCCGCTCATCCGCGAAGCCGACGGCTCGGCGTACCCCTCGGCCCGCGCGGTGCCGGACCTCATCGGCGGCATCGGCCATGCCCTGCTCGCCGACGTCTGGCCGTCCAACCCGTTCTCCCGCCGTTACCGCGACGACGCCGACATGTCCCGCGAGCGCGATGCGGGCTGGTTGTCGGGCGCCTGCCTGCTGTTGAAGTGGGACGCCTTCGACGCCATCGGCGGATTCGACGACCGCTACTTCATGTACATGGAGGACGTCGACCTCGGCGACCGCCTGGGCCGCGCCGGCTGGCGCAACGTGTTCTGCCCGGACGCGGTGATCCGCCATGCGCAGGGCCATTCCGCGTCGTCGCACCCGGAGATCACGGTCCGCGCGCACCACGATTCGGCCTACCGGTTCATGTCCGACCGGCTGCCCGGGCCATGGCTGGCGCCGGTGCGGATGGTCCTGAAAATCGGGCTCTCGCTGCGTGGCACCGTCATTTTGGCGGCGAAGAAGCGTAGGCAGAAGGCAGAAGCAGGTCGGCACCCGCGCTCCTGATCGCGGGAACAAGTGATTGCTTTGCGACGATCCGTCGTCAAGCGAAAACCAGGAGGAACCCTTCAACCATGACCACCCATGACACGTCCGCCCCCGACACGGCCGAGCTGGCGGCGAACACCGACGCCGTCATCCTCGTCGGCGGCCAGGGCACCCGGTTGCGTCCGCTGACCGTGGGCACGCCCAAGCCCATGCTGCCCACCGCCGGGGCGCCCTTCCTCGAGCATCTGCTCGGGCGCATCAAGGCGGCCGGGATGACGCACGTGGTGCTCGGCACGTCCTACCGGGCGGAGGTCTTCGAGGAGTACTTCGGCGATGGCGCCGACCTGGGCCTGGAGATCGAGTACGTGGTGGAGGACGAGCCGCTGGGCACCGGCGGCGGCATCCGCAACGTCTACGACCACCTGCGCCACGACACGGCCATGGTGTTCAACGGCGACGTACTCGGCGGCACCGACCTCGGCGCGATCCTGGCCACCCACGCCGACAAGGACGCCGACGTGACCATGCACCTGGTCCGCGTGCCCGACCCGCGCGCGTTCGGCTGCGTGCCCACCGACGACGACGGCCGCGTGCTCGAGTTCCTGGAAAAGACCCAGGATCCGCCGACCGACCAGATCAACGCCGGCTGCTACGTGTTCCGCCGCGAGCTGATCGGCGAGATCCCCGCCGGCCGAGCCATCAGCGTCGAGCGCGAGATCTTCCCGGCGCTGCTGGAAAACGGCCGCCGCGTCTACGGCTACGTCGACTACGCGTACTGGCGCGACATGGGCACGCCGGGGGACTTCGTGCGCGGGTCCTCGGACCTGGTGCGCGGCATCGCGCCGTCGCCGCTGCTGGAGGGGCGCCACGGGGAGTCCCTCGTCGATGATTCGGCGTCGCTCGGCGGGGGTGCGCTGCTGTACGGCGGCACCGTCGTCGGTCGCGGTGCGGAGATCGGCGCCGGTGCGCGCCTGGATCAGACCGTGGTGTTCGATGGCGCGAAGATCGGTGCCGGGGCGGTCATCGAGCGGTCGATCATCGCGGCCGGTGCGACCATCGGCCCGCGCAGCGTCATCCGCGACGCGGTCATCGGCGAAGGCGCCGACGTCGGGGCCCGGTGCGAGCTGATTTCGGGTGCCAGGGTGTGGCCCGGGGTGACGCTGCCGGACGGTGGCGTGCGGTTCTCCACCGACGTGTGACGACCATCACCGGCTCGGGGGAAAGGTTCAACCTCGGCTTCATCCCCCACGCCGGGGGGCCGGTCTCCGGGGGCTTTCTGAGTTTTCACGGTGAATCAACCCGACCGCTTGACCTTCATGGGGTTTCACGTGTGTAATCACAAGTGTGTGATTGCGGGAGGAACCGAGTTCACCGCCAGGTGGAATCCCCTCCCGACCCGATCACGAGACCACTTATTCACCCCGTTCAACCTGGCAGGAGGCCACGCATGGATGAATCCACCGTGTTCGGCGGACGTGCCGTGGGACGGGATTCGAGCGTGGGGGAGCCCCAGGTGCACGAAGCGACGGCAGTCGAGCAGCCCCGCCCCATGGTGGATTGGGCAGATGATCTGACCGGACTTTTCGAGGCGGTCGACGAGGACTGGCAGGAACAGGCGCTGTGCGCCCAGACCGACCCCGAGGCGTTCTTCCCCGAGAAGGGCGGCTCCACCCGCGAGGCCAAGCGCATCTGCCGCGCCTGCGGCGTCCGCGACGAGTGCCTGGAATTCGCGCTCGCCAACGATGAGCGGTTTGGCATCTGGGGTGGCCTGTCGGAGCGTGAGCGCCGCCGCCTGAAGAAGCAGATCGGCTAGCGCCGGAGCGATTCGATGGCCCCGCGTTCGCGCGGAATGATGCGCGAGGACAACGCGAGAGCAATGGGACCCGGTTCATGCCGGGTCCTTTTCGCGTGGGTCACTGACCCTCGTCGTACCCCGGGTCCACGACCGCCGGGTCGACGTTGAGGTGCACCGCCACCAGGCGGGCCAGGACGTTGCGCAGCACGTCCTCCAGGTCGGCGAGGGATGGCGCGCGCTTTTCGACGGGCCGGCGGAACACCACGATCCGCGGCCTCGTGGGGCGGCCGAGGCGGTCGACGCCGGCGGGGATGAGGCGGCCGAGGGGGATGGGGCCGTCGGCGGCGACCTCGTCGGGAAGCAGGGCCCCCGGATGCAGGTGCATGAGCGGGACCGTGTCCACGGCGATGTCCAGGTGGGCCAGCTGGTCGTGCCAGCGGGCCTCGATGGGGGCGTAGGCGTCGAGGACGGCCTGGTCGAACGCCTCGGTGCGGCTGCGCCAGCGCGGTACCTCCGGAGGCAGCAGGGGGCCGCGGGGGCCGCGGCCGCGGCGCTCGATGCGGCGGGAGACGTTCATGGGCGCCAAGTCTAGGGCCCGGCGCAGCGGCCGCGGCGTAGGCGCTCCGGGGGCCGATTCCGGCCGGGCGGCTGCACAAACCTCAACCCAGGGTCTAGACTTTCGGGCGTGAGTCAATTCCGCCGCTGCTGCAGGCCGGGGTGCGGCAAGCCCGCCATCGCCACCCTGACCTACGCGTATTCCGAGTCCACCGCCGTCGTCGGCCCGCTGGCCGCAGCCAGCGAGCCCCATAGCTGGGATCTGTGCGAACGCCACGCGCAGTCCATCACCGCCCCGCTCGGCTGGGAGCTGGTGCGATACGACCTGCCTTCCGACCGCGCCGATGACGATGACCTCACCGCCCTGGCCGAGGCCGTCCGCGAAGCCGGGCGCCAGGCCACGGGCCTGGTGCTGCGCGACGAGGGCGAGCCCCGCTGGGCCCAGGTCGACGCCGCCCGCCATCCGTCGCGGCGTCCCGCCCGCACCCATCTGCACGTGGTGCCCGACCCCGAAGACGAGTAGGGGTAACATTTCGCTCCGGTAAGCAGGAACATCTAGGAGCGAGGACAGCACAGTGACCAAGCGCAGCCGGGCGGCCATCGACGCCGTGATCAAGGCCTACGACGTCCGCGGTGTGGTGGGCGACGGCATCGACGAGGACCTGATGCGCGACGCCGGCGCGGCGTTCGGTCTGCTGATGCGCCGCGAGGGGGCCGGGCGCATCGCCATCGGCCACGACATGCGCGACTCATCGCCGGGGTTGTCCCGCGCCTTCGCGGAGGGGGCGGCCGCCCAGGGCGTGGACGTGGTCATGCTGGGCCTGACGTCCACCGACCAGCTCTATTACGCGTCGGGCACCCTGAACTGCCCGGGCGCCATGTTCACGGCGTCGCACAACCCGGCCGAGTACAACGGCATCAAGCTGTGCCGTGCCGGCGCGCGCCCGGTGGGCCAGGAGACCGGCCTCGGCGAGATCAAGGATCTGCTGGTCGACGGCGTGCCGGAGTTCGACGGCGAGGCCGGCGAGATCACCGAGCGCGACGTCCTGTCCGGCTACGCGGAGTTCCTGCGCGGCCTGGTGGACCTGACCGGCGGCCGCAAGCTCACGGTGGCCGTCGACGCGGGCAACGGCATGGCGGGCCTGACCGCGCCGGCCGTCCTCGGCGACGTGTGCGACGTGCGCGACCTGTACTTCGAGCTCGACGGCAACTTCCCCAACCACGAGGCCAACCCGCTGGAGCCGGCCAACCTCGTCGACCTGCAGAAGTTCACGGTCGAGCAGGGCGCGGACATCGGCCTTGCCTTCGACGGCGACGCCGACCGCTGCTTCGTCGTCGACGAGAAGGGCGACCCGGTCAGCCCGTCGGCGATCTGCGCGCTCATCGCCACCCGCTACCTGGAGGAGGATCCGGGTGCGGTCATCATCCACAACCTGATCACCTCCGCGGTGGTGCCGGAGCTGATCATCGAGGCCGGGGGCATCCCGGTGCGCACGCGCGTTGGCCACTCGTTCATCAAGGCCCAGATGGCGGATACGTCGGCGGTCTTCGGCGGCGAGCACTCCGCGCACTACTACTTCCGCGAGTTCTGGAATGCAGACTCCGGCATGCTCGCCGCATTGCACGTGCTGGCGGCGCTGGCGGAGCAGGACAAGCCGCTGAGCGAGTTCATGGCCGAGTTCGACCGCTACGCCCAGTCGGGCGAGATCAACTCCCGCCTCGGCTCGGCGGCGGAGCAGCTGGAGAAGCAGGAGAAGATCTCCGAGCTCTTCGCGCCGCGCACCCGCGCCCACGATTGGCTCGACGGCCTGACCATCGGCCTGAAGGATTCGAAGGCCTGGTTCAACGTCCGCGCCTCCAACACTGAGCCGCTGCTGCGCCTCAACGTCGAGGCTCCGACGCGCGAAGAGGTCGACGCGATCGTCGACGAGGTGCTGTCGATCATCCGCTCCTGACGCTTTTTGCGGCATGCTGGGGGCATGGATCCGCATAGTCTTCCGCTGATCGCGGCCGCCGAGGGCCCGCACCTGCGGGCCGCGGCGTCGGCCGCCGCCGAGGGGCTTTTCGACGGCCTGCCCGAGCCCCGCGCCGTCGTCCTGATCACCAACGAATCCCGTGCCCGCCTGGCCGCGGAGGCGGTCATCGCATTGGCGTCCGATGCCCGGGCGCCGATCACCATCGCCCGGTCGCTGCCGCGTTTCGTCGGGGCGCTGGATCTGGTGTTCGTGCTCACCGATGATCCGGGCGACCCGATCGGGGAGGTGCTCGCCGAAGCCGACCGCAGGGGCGCGGCGACGGTGCTCATCGACCCGGGGGAGGGGCCGGTGCGCAGCGCGGCGTCGCCGCGCACCGTGGTGGTGCCGCGCCCGGCGCTGTCGGCCGCCGGTTCCTTCTGCGGCTACCTGGGTGCCGTGCTGGGGGCGTTGACGGCGGCGCGGGTCACGTCCCTGGGGCCCGCCCAGGTGCTCGGCGACGTCGCCGACGCGGTCGACGCCGAGTCGATCGCCTGCGCCCCGGACCGCGATCTGCTGGTCAATCCGGCGCGCCAGTGGGCGCAGTGGATGCGGGGGCATTCCGTGGTCGTGGCCGGCGAGGGTGACGTGTGGCGCACCGTCGCGGAGCTCGCGGCGGCGTGGTTGCTCGATGCGGGGTTGCCCGCGCACGGCACCACGGTGTCGGACATGCTGCGGGCTTCCGCTGCGTTGTCCCCGGCTCCGGGCGCCGCGTTCGACGATCTCTTCCACGATCCCCTGATCGATGGTCCGGCCGAGGAGCCGCGGATGCTACCGTTGAATGTTATTGCAGTGACCTCCCCGGCCGACGCGCCGACCGTGCGCGCACGCCTGGAGCCCTTCGAATGGGCCCGCGTGGAATGCCCCGCCGAGGAGGTCGAGGTCCGCCATCCGCTGGTGGACGTCTGCGTCACCGCGGCCCGCGTGGCTGCGGCGGCGGCTTATGTACCTGAGGAGGAATGACGGCCTGATGGAGCGCATCGACGCTGTCATGCAGTCGTACCCGTGGGGTTCGCGCACGTTGATCGCGGAGCTCATGGGGCAGGCGGCGCCGTCGGCGCACCCGCAGGCGGAGGCCTGGTTCGGCGCCCACCCGCTGGCCCCGTCCACGGTGGGCGGGCGTCCGTTGACCGAGGTCATCGCGGACGATCCGGCCGCCGCGCTCGGTCCTGCGGCCGACGTCGCCGACGGCACCCTGCCGTTCCTGCTGAAGATCCTCGCGGCGTCCGAGCCGCTGTCGCTGCAGGCGCATCCGACGCTGGCGCAGGCGAAGGAGGGCTTCGCCGCGGAGAACGAGCGCGGCATCCCGCCGACCGCGCGCCACCGCAATTACCGCGACGCGAACCACAAGCCGGAGCTCATCGTCGCCCTGACGCGGTTCGACGCGCTCGCGGGGTTCCGCCCGGTCGACGCGACCAAGGAGCTTTTCGACGAGCTGGCGATCCCCGAGCTCGGCCATTACACGGTTCTGCTGGACGCCCCGTCGCCGGTGGAGGGCCTGCGCGCCCTGTTCACCACCTGGCTGACCCTGCCGACGCGGGTTCTCGGTGATCTGGTCGAGACCGTCCGCGCCGCCTGCTCGGCGTACGGCCGCGGCGGGTGGATCGGGGAGGTCGCGGCCACGACCGCCGACATCGCCGCCCGATACCCGGGGGATCCGGGTGTGTTGGCGTCGATGCTGCTCAACCGCATCACGTTGGAGCCGGGCGAGGGCATCTACCTCGGCGCCGGCCAGCTGCACGCATACCTGTCGGGCATGGGCGTGGAGATCATGGCGAACTCGGACAACGTCCTGCGCGGCGGCCTGACGTCGAAGCACGTCGACGTCGTCGAGCTGCTCCGCGTCCTGGACTTCTCTCCCGCCGAGGATCCCGTGGTGCGTCCCGTCGTCGACGGCGTGGTGTCGTCGTACCCCACTGATGCGGGTGAATTCCGCCTGGTCGGCGTCGAGGTGCCGGAGGGCGGGCAGGTGGAGGTCCCGCGCACCGGCGCGATGATCATCCTCGTCGTCGAGGGCGAGGCCGAAGTGTCGTCGTCGGCCGGCTCCGTGGAGCTGCCGCGGGGAGGCGCCGCGTGGGTGCCCGCCGACGAGCCGCCGCGCGTTCTGCGGGCGATGGGCGATGGCCCCGTGTCCGCGTTCGTCGCCTCGGTTCCGGAGTAGCTGCCGGAGAAGGTCCGGAGTGGATCCGGGGTCGATCCCTGGTCCGCCCTGGCGGTCCTGGCGGTCCTAACAGTTCTAGCGGTCCGAGGGAGCGCCGGTGGCCGTCGCGGGGGCGTTCGGCGTCGTGGCCCGGCCATCGGAATCGCCGGAGTCGCCGGAGTCGCCGGAATCAGCGGGATTGCCCGAATCGGCGGAGTCGTTCGAGTCGTCCGTGGCATCGGTGCCGGTGGTCGAGTCGCCCTTGTCGGGCTCCTTGCCTCCGGAAGGGGCGTCCAGTTCCCACTGGGGCAGGTCCGGCAGCTCGCCGCCCGGCGGCAGCAACGGCCTGGGACGCTGCGGGTTCGGCAACGTGGGGGTAGTCGTCTCCTCCGGCGCGGTGGTCGGCGGCGCGGGCGTCGACGTCGGGGGATCGGCCGGGGCCGGGGCGGTCGGGGTGCCGGTGGCGTCGGGGATCACGGCGCGCGGGGGCAGGTAGGGGTCGTCGGCGCGCGGCGCGCGGACGTCCCGGCCGGAACGCGGCGGCGAGGGCACGACGGTGGTGGCCCGGTCCGGGGCGTCGGTGATCGCGGAGGTCGCGGACGGCGAACCGCCGCCGTCTGCGCCGAGACCAGAGTCGTCGGGAACGCGGGGCAGCTGGCCCTCGCCGGCGACGGAAGGGGCGGCGGGCCCGTCGACGGCCGAGGCACCGGCGCAGCCCGCCGTGGCGGCGGCCATGATGGCGGCGATTCCGAGGCCCGCGGTCCTTGCGCGCATGTCGTTCGCTCCCTTCCCTGGGGAATCCAGTCGATATAACGATTTGGTCACCGTTTGGTCGGTTAACTTAACACACTCGTTATCTAAGCGGAAGGGTGAGCGACCCGCCACTCCAGGAAGAGTCTATGGAGACGCCATTTTTCCCCGTGGTTGTCGCCGCCGGGCGGGGGAGTGGGGTAGAACATCGGGGTATGGGGCGTCGCCGCCGGCCCCGCGCCCCGTGCGATCCCGCGCCTCGTGCGATCCCGAACAGGCCCCGAAGGAGTAGCGCCAATGTCAACCTGGGATTCCATCATCTTCAGCAGCGACGTCGTCACCGACTTGTTCGAGGAGGTCTCGAGCCTGGAGGACGACGAGCTGGCGGAGGCGCTGCGCGATGCGTGCCGTCTGGCTGCGGGCGACGCCGACGACGACGAGGCGCGCGCGGGCCTCGGTGCCGCCACCGTCGCGGCCATCTGGTCGGGTGCGCCGTTCAGCGCCGGCCAGCTGGTCGACGAGTACCCCTTCATCCGCGAGGGGATCGGCTCCTGCCCCGAGGAGCTGCGCGAGGCCGCCGCCGAGGCCTTCGAGGTTCTGGTGCCCGGGCTGCCGGAAGACGCGCAAGAGGCCGTCGAGGACTTCGCCGAAGCCGTGAACTAGCCTGGTGGGCGATCCCACGGCGCGCTGATCCCGCAACGAACGGCGCGCAACGAACACGGAAGAGGTCGCATGTCCCAGACTGTCATCGAGCACAAGGTCGCCGATATCTCGCTCGCCGAGGCGGGCCGCCATCAGATCCGCCTGGCGGAGCACGAGATGCCCGGCCTGATGGCCCTGCGCGAGGAGTACCGCGAGGAGCAGCCGCTGGCCGGCGCCCGCATCGCCGGTTCCATCCACATGACGGTCCAGACGGCCGTGCTCATCGAGACCCTGGTGGCGCTCGGTGCCGAGGTCCGCTGGGCGTCGTGCAACATCTACTCGACCCAGGACGAGGCCGCCGCGGCCGTCGTCGTCGGGCCGGAGGGCACCCCGGAGGACCCGAAGGGCGTGCCGGTGTTCGCGTGGAAGGGCGAGACCCTCGACGAGTACTGGTGGTGCCTGGAGCGCATCTTCGACTGGGGCGACGAGCTGCCGAACATGATCCTCGACGACGGCGGCGACGCCACCATGGCGGTCATCCGCGGCCGCCAGTACGAGGAGGCCGGCGTGGTCCCGCCGGTGGAGGAGGACGACTCCGACGAGTTCGTCGCCTTCAAGGACATGCTGCGCCGCGTCCTGGCGGAGAAGCCCGACCTGTGGACCCGCACGGCCGAGGCCGTCAAGGGCGTCACCGAGGAGACCACCACGGGCGTACACCGCTTGTACCACTTCGCGGAGGAGGGCACGCTGCCCTTCCCGGCCATGAACGTCAACGACGCCGTGACCAAGTCGAAGTTCGACAACAAGTACGGCACCCGCCACAGCCTGCTCGACGGCCTCAACCGCGGCACCGACATGCTGCTGGGCGGCAAGAACGTCCTGGTCTGCGGCTACGGCGACGTGGGCAAGGGGTCGGCGGAGGCGCTGGCCGGCCAGGGCGCGCGGGTGTCGGTCACCGAGGCCGACCCGATCAACGCGCTGCAGGCGCTGATGGACGGTTTCCCGGTCGTCACGGTCGACGATGCCATCGCCGACGCCGACGTGGTCATCACGGCGACGGGCAACATGGGCATCATCACCTTCGATCAGATGCGCAAGATGAAGGACCACGCCCTGCTGGGCAACATCGGCCACTTCGACAACGAGATCGACATGCACTCGCTGCACCATCGCGACGACGTCGAGCGCATCGAGATCAAGCCTCAGGTCGCGGAGTACCGCTTCGAACACGAGGACGGCGAGGTCAAGTCGCTGATCGTCCTGTCGGAGGGCCGTCTGCTCAACCTGGGCAACGCCACCGGCCATCCGTCGTTCGTCATGTCGACGTCCTTCGCCGACCAGACGATCGCGCAGATCGAGCTGTTCACCAAGGGCGACGAGTACGACAACCAGGTCTACCGCCTGCCGAAGATCCTGGACGAGAAGGTCGCCCGCATCCACGTGGAGGCCCTGGGCGGTTCGCTGACCACCCTGTCCAAGGAGCAGGCGGAGTACATCGGCGTCGACGTCGAGGGCCCGTACAAGCCCGAGCACTACCGCTACTAGGCCGGGGACGTCGCCGCCATGGGCTACATCGTCGCCATCGAGGGCATCGACGGGGCGGGCAAGAACACCCTGTCGCGTGCCCTGGAAAAAGAGCTTGCCGACGCCGGGCTGGCCGTCGCCAAGCTCGGTTTTCCCGCGTACGGCCGCACTCCCTTCGCCGATTTCGCCGACGACGCCCTGCACGGGCGGCTCGGCGACGTCGCCGAATCCGCCTGGGCCATGGCCCTGCTGTTCGCGCTGGACCGGCGGGACATGCGCGACGAGGTGATCGCGGCCATCGAGGGGGCCGACGTGCTGGTCCTCGACCGGTACGTGGCGTCGAACGCCGCGTACTCGTGGGGTCGCACCGGCGACCGGGCGGTCGTCGAGTGGGTGCGCGACCAGGAGTTCGGCCGGCACGGGATGCCGGTGCCGGACCTGCAGGTCCACCTGGGCACGGGAGTGGCGGAGGCCGCGCGGCGCGCGAAGAACCGCGAGGCCGCCGACGAGTCCCGCACGCGCGACGCCTACGAACGCGACGGTGGTCTGCAGGACCGCGTCGCCCGGGCGTATTCGGACCTGGCGGCGGAGTCGTGGGCCTCGCCGTGGCACGTCGCCGGGGACTCTGCCGGGGGACTCGCGGAACGCGTCATCGCGGACCTCGAACGGTCGATCCGCCCGGGCGGATAGGATGGGGCGCATGAGCGCCAAAATCCTGGTCGTCGACGACGACCCCGCCATCGCCGAAATGTTGACCATGGTCCTCCAGAGGGAGGGCTTCGACACGGTGGTGGTGGGCGACGGGCTGGAAGCCGTCGCGGCGGCGTCGCGCGAGAACCCCGATCTGATCCTGCTGGATCTGATGCTGCCCGGGATGGGCGGCGTCGACGTGTGCCGCAACGTCCGCGAGGAAAGCGCGGTGCCGATCATCATGCTCACCGCCAAGACCGACACCGTCGACGTGGTGCTGGGCCTGGAGTCCGGCGCCGACGACTACGTGACCAAGCCCTTCAAGCCGAAGGAGCTCGTCGCCCGCGTCCGCGCGCGCCTGCGCCGCCGGGACGACGAGCCGGGCGAGCTGCTCGAGGTCGGTGATCTGGTCATCGACGTGCCGGGCCACGCCGTGTCGCGCAACGGCAGCGAGATCGCGCTGACGCCTCTGGAGTTCGATCTGCTTCTCGCCCTGGCGCAGCGCCCCAAGCAGGTCTTCAGCCGCGAGGAGCTGCTGGAGAAGGTGTGGGGTTACCGCCATTCGTCGGACACCCGTCTGGTCAACGTCCACGTGCAGCGCCTGCGCTCGAAGATCGAGCAGGACCCGGAGAACCCGCGGATCGTGCTGACGGTCCGCGGCGTCGGGTACAAGACCGGCGAGTAGCGGGGACGCATGAGGGAGGGATTGCGGGATCTGGGGGACCGGATGGGCGCGGCGTGGAGCCGCGTCATGCGCTCGTGGCGCACGTCTCTGCAGGTCCGCGTGGTCACCTCCGTGATGGTGGTGTCGGTGCTGGTCGTCGGCGTGCTCGGTTTCGCGCTGGTGTCCATCGTCGCGCAGCGGCTGCTCGACGAGAAGTTCAACGTCGCCAACGAGGAAATCGACCGTGCGCGCGTGCTGGTCGAGCAGGCCATCGCCGCATCGGGCGCCGACGGCACCCAGGCGAAGCTCAACGCGGGCCGCGAGGCGATGGCGGAGCGCGAGACGGGCACGTCGAACAGCTCCTCCACCGTGTACGAGGTCGTGCTCATCGCTCCCGGGACCGACGGGGAGGCCGTGCGGTCGCCCGTCGACGGTTACGTGCCCACGCAGCTGCGGCCCTTCATCCAGCAGGGCCAGATCAGCTACCAGTACGCGACCATGGACGGCCGGGACGGCTCGAATTATTCGGCGCTGGTCATCGGCACCCCGACGGCGTCGGACGTGCCGGGCCTCGAGCTGTACCTGATCATGCCGCTGTCGTCGGAGGAGTCGACGCTGGCCCTCGTCCGCGGCCTGTTCGCCGGTGCGACCGTGGTCATGACGCTGCTGCTCGTGGGCATCACGTGGCTGTTCGCCAACCAGGTGACGGGCCCGGTGCGGTCGGCGGCGCGGATTTCGGAGCGTTTCGCCTCCGGGCACCTGCGCGAGCGGATGGCCGTGGAGGGCGAGGACGAGATGGCCCGCCTGGCCGTGAGCTTCAACAAGATGGCGGAGTCCCTGTCGCTGCAGATCCACCAGCTCGAGGAGTACGGCGACCTGCAGCGCCAGTTCACCTCCGACGTCTCCCACGAGCTGCGCACGCCGCTGACCACGGTCCGCATGGCCGCGGACCTGATCGCCGACGGCGCCGAGGACCTCGACCCGGCCACCCGCCGCGCCTCCGAGCTGATGATCGCGGAACTGGACCGCTTCGAAATGCTGCTCGGCGACCTGCTGGAGATCTCCCGCCACGACGCCGGCGTCGCGGACCTGTCCGCCGAACGAGTCGACATGCGCCGCTGCGTCGAATCCGCGTTCCAGCCGCTGCAGGTCGTGGCCCAGGAGTCCGGCACGCCGGTGGTCCTGGACATGCCGGAGGAACCGGTGCCCGCCATCGTCGATTCGCGGCGCGTGGAACGCGTGCTGCGCAACCTCATGGCCAACGCGATCGACCACTCGGAGGGCAATCCCGTCGTCGTGGCAGTGCGGGCCGACGACCACGTCGTGGCCTGCTCGGTCACCGACCGCGGCGTCGGGTTGAAACCGGAACAGGAGGAGCTGGTGTTCAACCGGTTCTGGCGCGCCGACCCGTCCCGCGAGCGGCGCACCGGCGGCACCGGCCTGGGCCTGGCCATCGCCCGCGAGGACGTGCTGCTCCACGGCGGGCGCCTCGACGTGCATGGCGTGCCCGGCCGGGGCAGCTGTTTCCGGCTGCGGCTGCCGCTGGAGCCCGGCGGTCCCGTGGATACGGAACCGCTGCCGTTGGACGTGCCCGGGGCACCCGCTCCGGTGCCGAAGACCGAGGTGCTCGACGCCATCGTCGTCAAGCGCGAACAGCGCGACATCGACGCCGAGGGAGGCCAGGCATGACCGCCCGCATCCGATCCCGCAGGAAGGGCGCCCGCTCTTTCGTGGCGCTGGCCGGCGTGGCCGTCCTGGCGCTGTCCGGCTGCACGACCATGCCCGGCGACACGACGCCGCAGGCGATCCGCACCTTCGAGGCGCCCGCGCACGACATCGAGGTGCCCGAGCCCCGGCCGGACGCGGCCCCGGACCTGGTGCTGCGCGACTTCTACGCGGCGTCGGCGCACCCCGGCGACGACTACGCCGCGGCGCGGGCGTTCCTCACCGACGAGGCCCGCGCGCGGTGGAACCCGCACGGCAGCACGTGGATCGTCGACGGCATCAACGTCATCGGCGACGGCGGCGACGACGGCGACGGGAACTCGCGCAGGTTCGACACCCGCGCGGCGATCGTCGGCAATCTGGCGGCCAACGGGGCCTACGAGACGCAGTCGGCGCTGTACGAGGACTCGGTCGAGCTGCGCATGACCACCGAGGGGCAGTGGCGCATCGCCGAGCTGCCCGACGGCGTCCTGCTGGAGCGCCAGGCGTTCCTCGACAGCCATGCGCCGCGCAACGTGTACTTCGTCGACCCGTCGGGCAACCATCTGGTGCCCGATCGGCGCTGGATCTACCGCGGCGTCGACGATGCCGCGACGGAACTGCTGAACACCATGGGCGGCGGGCCCCGGAACAGGCTCGTGCCGGGCGTGACCTCGGCGCTGCCCCCGGAGACCCGGGTGGAGGTCGGCCGCCAGGAAGAAGGGCCGGGGCGCGTCATCCGGCTGACCGGGCTGGGCGACCTGGACGAGACCCTGCGCGGGCTCCTGGCCGCGCAGATCGTGTGGACGCTGTCCACCGCCGACGTGCGGGGACCGTGGCTGCTGGAGGCCGACGGCGCACCGCTGATCGAGTCGCACCCGGGGCCGTGGACGCGCGACAGCGACGAACTGCGCCCGCTGGACCCGACCAAGGGGCCGGCCGATCGCGCACCGCTGCACGCGGTCGAGGCCGGCGGCGTCGTCGAAGTCGCCGACGGCCGCGAGCGGGCGCTGCCCGGATGGGCGTCGCAGGGCGGCGAGGTGCTGGTGTCCGCCGGCGTAGGCGTCGACGAGGCCGGCACCCGGCTGATCGCGGCGGTGTCGCGCAACGACCGCGGCGGCACCGGCGAATCGTCGCTGCTGCTCGGCCGCGCCGGCGATGAGCCGGAGGTCGTGCTCAGCGCCCAGAGCCTGACCCGCCCCAGCTGGTCGCCCGACGCCGCGTCGGTGTGGACGGTCGTCGACGGCGAGCGCGTCATGCGGCTGGTCGGCACCGGCTCGGCGGTTCCCGGCATCGAGGAAATCGACGTCTCCGGCATCGCCGAGGTCGGCGGCGGCATTTCGGAGCTGCGGGTGGACCCGTCGGGCACCCAGGTCGCCATCATCGCCGGGGGCAAGATCTGGATCGCGACCATCGAGCAGAGCGAGTCCGGGCCGTGGCGGCTGGTCAACGCCCGCGAGTTGTCGCTGACCGAGGGCATCACCCCGGTGACGCTGGCGTGGGCGCCCAATTCGACGATCATCGTCGGCGCCTACGGCGACACCGCGCCGATGTGGCGCATCTACCCGGACGGCTCGGTGAATTACATGCTGCCGAAGCTCAACCTCAGCCCGCCGGTGTCGGTGGTGTCGGCGACGTCGTCGAAAATCTACGCCCTCGACGACAACGCCCTGATGGAGCTGGTCACCGGCGAAGGCGAGGCCCAGTTCTGGCGTGCGGTGCCGGGAGTGGCGGGGCGCGCGGCGCCGGTGACCGCCGAGTAGCCTCGCGGGCATGTGGGGGGAATTGCTCGACGCCGCGGTGCCCCGGGCCTGCCCCGGGTGCGGCGAGCCGGGGGACGTGTGCCCGTCGTGCCGGCGGGTGTTCGCGTCGCCGCCGGTGCCGCTGGCGCCGCGCGTGCACGTGCCCGCGCCGGTGTGGTCCTGCGGTTCGTATTCGGGGCCCCGGCGGGCGGTCGTGCTGGCGGCGAAAGAGCGTTGCGACGCCGCCGCGCGCCGTGTCATGGGGTCGGTGACGGGTGCGGCGTTGCTCAGGCTCATGGCCGAGGGGGCGTTGCCCCATCCGTCGCAAAGCCCGTTGACGCTGGTGCCCGCGCCGACCAGGGCGTCGGCGGCCCGGCGCAGGGGAGGCGACCCGGTCGCCGCGGCATGCGCGGTGGCCGCCGCGCGGATGCCGGGCGCGCGGGTGGCGCGGCTGCTGCGGACCGTCGAGGAGGCGGAGGATTCGGCCGGGCTCACCGCCGCCGGGCGGCGGGCGAACATCGCCGGGAAGATCGTGCCGGCGGGCTCCGCGAGGGGGCCGGTGGTGCTCGTCGACGACGTGGCGACGACCGGCGCGACCGCCGCGCAGTCGGTGCTCGTGCTGTCGTCGATGGGGGTCCGGGTCGAGGGCGTGATCGTGTTTTCGCACGCCTAGGGCGCGCCGCCCCCGATATGCCGGACCGGACGACGAATCGGACGGGAGGTTCGTGGCAGCGGGGGTACCCGCGTCTGTATCCTGGAGGCACAGTTAGTCGCGTCACCGTGGACGCCGTGAGTAATCCCGCTCACGGAAGGGCGGTGGCCATACCGGGAGGTAGGAAGCAAGTGACGACACCTGCTGACAACAACGAGGTCCTCAGCCCCAATGCCCAGGTGACCATCACCGGGCGCAACGTGGAGGTCCCGGAACACTTCGCCGAGCGAGTCAACGGCAAGCTCGCCAAGATTGAGCGCCTCGATCCGACCCTGACGTTCTTCCACGTGGAGCTGCAGCACGAGCCGAACCCGCGCCGCGCGGACCGCTCGGACCGCATCCAGATCACCGCCACCGGCAAGGGCCACCTCGCCCGCGCGGAGGCGAAGGAGGACAGCTTCTACGCCGCCCTCGAGTCCGCCCTGGGCAAGATGGAGCGTTCCCTGCGCAAGGTGAAGGCCCGCCGCAAGATCAGCCGCTCCGGCCACCGCGCCCCCATTTCCGTGGGCGAGGCGACCGCCGCGCTGGTCGACGAGGCCTCCGGCTCCGCCCCGAAGGCCGATCCGTACGAGGATCAGGTCGAGGAGATTCAGCTGGGCAAGGTCGTCCGCACCAAGGAGCACTCCGCCACCCCGATGTCCGTGGATGACGCGCTGTCGGAGATGGAACTCGTCGGCCACGACTTCTTCCTCTTCGTCGACGAGGCCACCGGACGCCCGTCCGTGGTCTACCGCCGCCATGCCTACGACTACGGCATGATCGCGCTGGCCGACGACGCCGAGTAGGACGTCCCTCCGGTTTGCGCCGCAGCAGGCCCCCGGCCCTCCCCGTTTTCGGGAGGTGGCCGGGGGTTTCGCCGTTTCCGGGATACTGTGGTGGCATGCGCCGAAACGGGCGTTGAACTCCGAGAAGGGCCTCCCGCGATGACCCACCAATGGACTCCGCCGCAGCAACCGATGCACCCTCCGGGAGGGGGCGGGGGAAGCGGGGGCAACGGCCTCGTCCACCTGTTGATCGGGCTCCTCGCGGTGCTCGCGCTGGTACTGGGCGTCGTTGCCGCGATGGCCTTCGGGGGAGGCTCGGACGATGGTGCGGCCACCGTCGCCGACGCGGGCCAGCTGCAGGCGCCGCCGGCTCCGGACCGGCCCGACCCCACCGCGGCGGCCCCCGCGCGGGAGACCGTGACGGAAACCGAGCGGGTGCGCGACGGGGGACGGGGCCGGGATTCCGAAACGCCGCGGGGCGGCCGGAACATCTGGGGCGCCGACGCCGGTCTCGAATACTGCGGCAACGGGGGCGTGACGGGGAATTCGTCGACCAGCTGCCCCTTCGCCAAGAACGTGGCCGACGCGGTGTGGGAGGAGGACATCGGTGCCAGGTACCTGACCGTCCGCGCGTACAGTCCCACGACCAAGAAGACCTACACCATGAACTGCACGTTGGGCTCGATGAGCGGGAGCGACGCGACGTACAAGTGCACCGGCGGCAACAACGCCGTCGTGTACGTCGGCGTCGCCGGGTGACGCGCCGCTGCACGGCCGTCGCAAAGCAGGATCTTTTAAGCACCCGCACCCCACCCCGGGGTGCGGGTCCGTCCTATACTGGGGGACTTGAACGCCCCGAGAGGGGCGCGGCCCGAGTCGTCTGTCGGAAAGGTCCCATCCGCAGTGTTTTCTTTCAGCAAGTTGCTCCGCGTCGGCGAAGGGCGCGCCGTCAAGCGCCTGAAGGGCATCGCGGATGCGGTGCTGGAGCTCGACGACGAGTACGCGGCGCTGTCCGACGAGGAACTGCGGCTGAAGACCGAGGAATTCAAGACCCGCATCAAGGAGGGCGAATCCCTCGATGACCTGCTGCTGGAGGCCTTCGCCACCGCACGCGAGGCGTCGTGGCGCGTCCTGGGCCAGAAGCACTACCCGGTGCAGGTGATGGGCGGCGCGGCGCTGCACTTCGGCAACGTCGCCGAGATGAAGACCGGCGAAGGCAAGACGCTGACCTGCGTGCTGCCCGCCTACCTCAACGCCCTGGAGGGCAAGGGCGTCCACGTGGTCACGGTCAACGACTACCTGGCCAAGCGCGACGCCGAGTGGATGGGCCGCGTCCACCGCTTCCTGGGGCTGGAGACCTCCGTGATCCTGTCGGGGCTCAGCTCCGACCAGCGGCGCGAGGCCTACGCCGCCGACATCACCTACGGCACGAACAACGAGCTCGGCTTCGACTACCTGCGCGACAACATGGCGCATTCGCTCAAGGACCTGGTGCAGCGCGGCCACCACTACGCCATCGTCGACGAGGTCGACTCGATCCTCATCGACGAGGCCCGCACCCCGCTGATCATCTCCGGCCCGGCCGACGGTTCGCCGGAGTGGTACCAGGCGTTCTCGGGCATCGTGAAGGGCATGCGCCTGGACATCCACTACGAGGTCGACGTGCGCAAGCGCACCGTCGGCGTCCGCGAGGAGGGCGTGGCCTACGTCGAGGACCAGCTGGGCATCGACAACCTGTACGCCGCGGAGAACTCGCAGCTGGTCAGCTACCTGAACAACGCCATCAAGGCCAAGGAGCTGTTCCAGCGCGACAAGGACTACATCATCCGCAACGGCGAGGTCCTCATCGTCGACGAGTTCACCGGCCGCGTGCTGGCCGGCCGCCGCTACAACGAGGGCATGCACCAGGCCATCGAGGCGAAGGAGGGCGTGGAGATCAAGAACGAGAACCAGACCCTCGCAACCGTCACGCTGCAGAACTACTTCCGCATGTACGACAAGCTGGCCGGCATGACCGGCACGGCCGAGACGGAGGCTGCGGAGCTGCACCAGACGTACAAGCTCAACGTCATGGCGATCCCGCCGAACCGCCCGAACCAGCGCAAGGACCACCCCGACCTGGTCTACAAGACGCAGGAGGCGAAGTTCTACGCGGTGATCGAGGACATCCGCGAAAGCCACGAGAAGGGCCAGCCGGTGCTGGTGGGCACGGCGTCGGTGGAGATGTCCGAGCACCTGTCCAAGCTGCTGCAGCGCGAGGGCATCAAGCACAGCGTGCTCAACGCCAAGCACCACGAGAAGGAAGCCGAGATCGTCGCCGAGGCCGGCCGTCCCGGCGCCGTCACCGTCGCCACGAACATGGCCGGCCGAGGCACCGACATCGTGCTGGGCGGCAACCCCGACATCATCGCCGACCTCAACCTGCGCGCAAAGGGCCTGTCCCCGACGGAGACGCCGGAGGAGTACGAGGCCGAGTGGGACGCCGAGATCGCCCGCGTCCGCGAGGAATCCGAGAAGGAGGCCGAGAAGGTCCGCGACGCCGGCGGCCTGTACGTCCTGGGCACCGAGCGCCACGAGTCCCGCCGCATCGACAACCAGCTGCGCGGCCGCACCGCGCGCCAGGGCGATCCGGGCGAGACTCGCTTCTACCTGTCCATGCGCGACGACCTGATGGTCCGCTTCAACGGCCAGCGCATGGAGGCGCTGATGAACACGTTGAACGTGCCGGACGACGTGCCCATCGACTCGAAGGTGGTGTCCAACTCCATTAAGAGCGTGCAGACGCAGGTGGAGAGCCAGAACTTCGAGGTCCGCAAGAACGTCCTGAAGTACGACGAGGTGATGAACCAGCAGCGCAAGGTCATCTACGCCGAGCGCCTGCGCATCCTCGAGGGCGAGGACCTGAAGGACCAGGTCCGCGACATGCAGGACGACGTCATCTCGGCTTACGTCGCCGGCGCCACCGCCGACGGCTACGTGGAGGACTGGGACCTCGACGAGCTGTGGAACGCCCTGGAGTCGCTGTACGGCCCGACGGTGTCGTGGCAGTCGCTCGTCGACGGCGACGAGTACGGCCCCTCCGGCGACCTGTCCGCGAAGGACCTGGAGACCGTGCTGCAGGAGGACGTCCGGAAGTCCTACGGCGAGCTGGAGGACGCGGTGTCCGCCATCGGCGGCGAGGAGCAGATGCGCAACATGGAGCGCTTCACCATCCTCAACGTGATGGACCGCAAGTGGCGCGAGCACCTCTACGAGATGGACTACCTCAAGGAGGGCATCGGCCTGCGCGCCATGGCCCAGGCCGACCCGCTGGTCGAGTACCAGCGCGAGGGCTACGACATGTTCACCGGCATGATGGACGGCATCAAGGAGGAGTCCATCCGCCAGCTGTTCCTGGTGCGCCAGCAGGTCATGCAGGCCGAGCAGAAGCAGACCGGCGACCTCAACGACGACGGCGTCGTCGACGAGAAGGACCTCGCCCCGGACCTGGCCCGCGCCGAGTCGCAGCCGAAGCAGATGACGTACTCCGGCCCGTCCGCCGACGGCACCGCCGAGCAGAAGCGCGTCGACGGCGAGTCGGGCAACCGCGCCCAGCGCCGCAAGGCCGCCCGCCGCGGCCGCAACCGCTAGCGGGACCGCGCCCCGGCCCCGCGGGTCAAAGAATGCGGGCTCAGAGGAAGCGCAGGGCGGTGATCGTCCAGCCGCGGCCGTCGTCGATCATCGCGCCGGCCAGCGCCCGCACTCGCCCCGCGTGGGCGTAGGAGCCCACGAATTCCACGCGGGTCCCGCAGGGGCGCGCCGACGGATGCAGCGTCCGCAGAGCGGCCCCGCGCATGCCCCCGGCCCGGATGCGGTGCCGCAGGCCCGCGTGGACGCGTTCGTCGACCGAGGCGGCCCGCAGGCCCTCGGGCCGCCTGCGCCCGGCCAGCACCTCCAGGATCACGGTCATCGAGGTGGCCAGCGCCGCCCGCGCCGCATCGGTGCACGTGCCGATCACGGGCCCGGGCGGTCGGCCGTCGTCGGGCGGCTCGTGGTGCGGCCCCGTCTCCGCCCCCGCCCCGGGCCGAAGCCCGTGCAGCAGCTCGAAGCCGCCCAGCGGGGCCAGTGCCGCCGCATCTTCCCGCATGTCGCCCACCATGATTTCCGCCCATCCCCCGAAGGCCAGTTCCCGCCGACATTGTGCCAGGGATCGGCGCAGTCGGCGGGGCGGGCGGCGGATCACGGCGCGGACCACTACGCTCGTGGTCATGCGTGGTCTCATCATCGATTATTGCGGTGTCCTGGACGGCACCGACGAAGAGCAGGCGCGGTGGCGGAAGCTTTTGGCGGCCGCCCGCGCCAATGGCGTGGCGTTGGCGGTGCTGTCCAACGACCCGGGTGGCCCCGGGGCGGATCCGATCCGCAAGCTCGAGGAGGATGGGCTCGTCGACGCGGTCGTGTTGTCCGGTGAGGTCGACGCGGAGAAGCCGGAGCCGGAGATCTTCGACATCACTGCCGAGCGTCTGGGGCTGCCGGCGCGCGATTGCGTGCTCGTCGACGATTCGATCGTCAACATCCACGGCGCCGTGTCCCACGGGATGGTGGGCGTCTTCTATCAGCAGTTCGACCGCGCGGTCGTGGAGATCGTGGGCCTGTTCGACCTGGAGGGCGAGTTCTAGTGCGCGTGTATCTGCCGGCCACGTTCGGGATGCTCGGGGAGTTGCTGGCCGACGGCGCGGTGGTCCCGCGCCGCGGGTGGGCTTTCGCCGTGACCCCCGCCCTGCGCGAGTTCTACGTGGAGGGCGATGACGAGGAGCTGGCGGACATCGCCTTCGACGATGCCTCGCGCGCCTCGCTGCGCCTGCTGTCGGCGGGCGACGACAAGTTCCCGCATCGGCGCGTGGTCATCGCCGCCGACGTCGCCGACGAGGCGGTGGAGCTGCAGCCGGACATGGGGGAGGCCGTGGTGGCCCTGTCCGGCGATCTGAAGCGCGACGACGTCGCCGCGATCCACGTCGACGTCGAGGCCGCGGAGCCCGCCGTGGAGAAGGCGATCGCCGCGGTCGACGCGGCGGACATGGGGGACGAGGACGCGGAGCTGGCCGTGGGGGATTGCCTCGAGCAGCCGTTGGCCTGGTACGACTCCGCCGAGCTGCCGATGTTGGTGGAGCTGCTGTAACCCCCCCCGGGGGCCCTGCCCCGCGTCGTTTCCACCGCTTGACCGAAAAGTTACCCGCCCGTAAGCTACGCTTCCGTAATCTACGGAAAGGGGAACCGGTGAGCATTGGCAATCGCCTTCGCGGCGCGTTCCGACACCTGTCCACGCCGCTGATGCCCGACGACTACACCCGTCTGGTCAATCCGCTGTGGTCGAAGCGCGAGCTGCGCGGCCAGATCGAGCGCGTCACGCGCCCGGCCGAGGACGTCGTCGAGCTGGTCATCAAGCCGGGTTGGGGGGTCCCCGCGGACTTCCGCGCCGGCCAGTACATCGGCGTCGGCGTCCGCGTCGACGGCCGTTTGGTGTGGCGGTCCTACTCGCTGACCAACGCTCCGCATTCGGCCGACGGCATGCTGGCGGTCACCGTCAAGGCTCAGGATCAGGGCCGCCTGTCGCAGCACCTGGTCGCCAACGTCACCCCCGGCACCGTGGTGCGCCTGGCCGCGCCGGCCGGCGATTTCCACCTGCCGGAGCCGCCGCCGGAGAAGCTGCTGTTCATCACGGCCGGTTCCGGCATCACCCCGGTGATGTCGATGCTGCGCGATCTGGAGCGCCGCGGCGGCCTGCCGGACGTGGTGCACCTGCATTCGGTCCGCGATCGCGCGGGCCTGCTTTTCGACGAAGAGCTCGACCGCCTCCGCCGTGCGCAGCCGGGTTACGCCCTGACCGTCCGCGAGACGGGCATCGACGGGCGCCTGTCCATCGACGAGATCAAGCAGCTCGTGCCGGACGTCGCCGACCGCGCGGTCTACGCCTGCGGGCCGTCGGCGATGCTCGACGAGCTCGAAGATGGTCTGCCGGGCGTGCGCACCGAGCGTTTCACCCTCGACCGAGGCAACACCGACGCCCAGGGCGGCGTCGTCAGCTTCCCGGGCCGCGGCGAGATCGAGGTCGACGGCGCCACGACCATCCTGGAGGCCGGCGAGAAGGCCGGGATCCAGCTGCCCTACGGCTGCCGAATGGGCATCTGCGCCACGTGCGTGCAGCAGCTCGCCGACGGCACCGCGCGCGATCTGCGCACGGGCGAAACCCATGAAGCCGGCGAGCGCATCCGCACCTGCGTCTGCGTTCCCGCCGGCGACGTCGCAATCGAAATTTAGGAGACATCACCATGGCTATCGCCGACATCAAGGCTTATTCGCACCTGTCCGAGGAGGACGTCGCCGAGATCGGCCGTCGCTTCGAGGAGATCGCCGCCGAGCATCGCGCGGCGCTGGGCCCGAAGGACGCCCGGTACATCCGCACCCTCATCCGCGTGCAGCGCGGTCTGGAGGTCGCCGGCCGCGGCCTGCTGATGCTGCCGACCCTGGGCATGGCCCTGGACAAGGCCGGCTACAAGACCCGCAAGGGCGGCCTGCTGCCGCGCTCGCTGCGCACCCCGGCCCACAAGGGCCTGTGGTGGGCCGGCGTCGGCGCGCTGTCGCTGTCGAAGATCCTCGAGAACCTCGAGATCGGCCACAACGTCATGCACGGCCAGTGGGACTGGATGAACGACCCCGAGGTCCATTCGTCGACGTGGGAGTGGGACAACTCCTGCCCGTCGTCCGGCTGGAAGCACTCGCACAACTTCGTGCACCACAAGTACACCAACGTCATCGGCATGGACAACGACGTGGGATACGGCATCCTTCGCGTGACCCGCGACAAGAAGTGGACGCCGGCGACGCTGACGCAGCCGATCCAGAACGTCATCCTGGCGTCGCTGTTCCAGTGGGCCGTGGCGTTCTACGACGTCGAGCTCGGCCGCGTCGCGGCGGGCAAGAAGGAGTGGTCCGTCGCCAAGCAGCAGCTGATCGAGGTGTTCGAGAAGTCGGGCCGCCAGCTGCTCAAGGATTACGCGCTGTTCCCGCTGCTCGCCGGCCCCCGCTGGGGCGAGGTGGCCAAGGCCAACGCCGTGGCGAACCTGGCCCGCAACGTCTGGGCTTACGCGGTGATCTTCTGCGGCCACTTCCCGGATGAGGCGGAGACGTTCACCAAGGAGCAGTACAAGAACGAGAACAAGGCGGAGTGGTACCTGCGCCAGATGCTCGGTTCCGCCAACTTCACCGGCGGGTTCATCCTGTCGGTGCTGTCCGGCAACCTGAATTACCAGATCGAGCACCACCTGTACCCGGACATGCCGTCGAACCGTCTGGCGACGATCTCGAAGCAGGTCAAGGAGATCTGCCGCGATTACGATCTGCCGTACAACACGGGTTCGTTCCCGGGCCAGCTGCTGCAGGTCCAGCGCACGATCCTGAAGCTGTCGCTGCCGGATCGCTTCCTGGTCGCCGACCCGGACAATGCGCCGGAGGTCCGCTCGGAGAAGGCGTTCCAGAAGTACCCGCAGGTGGAGGCCCAGCTCGACGCCGGCGCCAATCCCCGCCGCGGCCTGCGCACGGGCCTGAAGCTGCTCAAGCAGCTGCGCCCGGGCGTCAAGGAGGTCGTCGCGGCCTACACGGGACGTTCCTCCCGCGAGGTCACGGCCTAGGCCACGGCTTCCCGCCCAACGCTTTTCGCTTTACGACGACCCCGCGTGACCGCCATCCCGGCGGGCACGCGGGGTTTCGTCGTCGGTCTTCCTGCGGGTCCACGGCATCTGGATCTGCTTGGGCAGGCTCAGCGACGAGCGGAGGATCTCACCGGTCAGCGCGGCCGTGGCGCAGGCGAGGAAGAGCGCGAGGTACGCCTCCGACGACTGGCCGGTGAACTCGACGGTGACGATGAGCGCGAACAACGGGGCGGCCATGGACGTCGACAGGAACGCCGCGGCGCCGAGCAACGCGAAGTCCGCCAGCGGGATGCCGGGCGCGATGGGCTGGACGACGACGCCGACGAGGTAGCCCAGCAGCGCGCCGATGGCGAAACCGGGCGTGAGCACGCCGCCGACGGCGCCGGAGCGCAGCGTGATGAGCACCGCGACGACCTTGGCCGCCAGCAGCGCCAGCGCGAAGGTCCACACCGGGTTGGCCTCCAGCACCGACGTCGCGGCGAAGCGGCCGTTGCCCAGGACTTCGGGCAGGTACAGCGACATCGCGCCGACGGTGGCGAAGGCCAGCGGCAGGGCCCACAGCACGTGGGCGCCCATCGGGGCGGAACCCTCCGCCCGGGAGGCGGCGTAGCGGAACGCCATGCCGGCGATGCCGCAGATGATGCCCAACGTCACGGCGACGGCGAGATTGCCGAAGCCCTCCGACAGCGACACCGTCGAATACAGCGGCTGATCGCCGACGACGATGCCCGCGGTGGTGGTGGCCACGGCGGAGCAGGCGAGGACGACCATGACGGCGCGGACGGTGACCGTCGTCAGCAGGATCTCAAAAGCGAAAACGGCCCCGGCCAGCGGAATGTGGTAAATCGCGCCGAGTCCGGCGCCGGCGGCGGCGGCCACGAGCAAACGGGTCGTGCCGCGGTCGACGCCGAGGCGGTGGGCCAGCTGCGAGGCCATCATCGCGCCGGCCTCGCGGGGCGCGTTCTCGCGGCCGACGGAGGCTCCGGCGGCGACGGTGGCCATTTGCAGGAACACGTTGACCAGCGTCTCGATCACCGGCATCCGGGTGCCGGACATGCCCTCCTCGACGGAACGGATCGGCCGTCCCAGCCTGCGCACCGCCCACCACGCCGGCGCGGCGATGAGACCCGCGACGGTGATGCCCAGGAACCGCTGCAGGCCCGTCGTGCCGTCGGTGACCACCGGGTTGATGCCCTCGTGCTGGCCGTAGACCAGGTTCTCGATGCCGTGGAGCATGAACACCAGCAACGCGGCGACGAGACCCGTGGCCACGCCGACGACGAATGTCCAGACGCACAGCCGGATCAGGTCGGCGGCGGTGCGGCGGTCGCGGCGCTGGTCGGCGCTAATCACGGTCAATGTCGAGTTCCCAGTCCTCGTTGTCCTGGAGAGTCACCAACAATCCCCGCACGGCCATCGCGCGGCGGTGCGAGGCGCCCTCCAACTTGTCCAGGGCGCACTCGGGATCGGCCGGCGGGCCGAGGTGCGTGCAGCCGCGCGGGCAGTCGACGATGGCGGCCGCCAGGTCCTCGAAGACGTCGAGCACCGTCTCCGGCGTGACGTGGGCCAGACCGAAGGACCGGATGCCCGGGGTGTCGATGGCCCAGCCGCCGCCGGCCAGCGGCAGCGCCACCGACTGCGTCGACGTGTGCCGGCCCTTGCCCACGCCGCTGACGACGCCCGTGGCGCGATCGGCGCCCGGGACCAGGCGGTTGACCAGGGTGGACTTGCCCACGCCGGAATGGCCGATGAGGGCGGACACCTTGCCGCCGACGACGTCGAGAAGCGGTTCGACCGGATCGTCGACGCCGCAGACGATGACGGGCACGCCCAACTCGGCGAACTCGGCGGCGAACTCCGCCGGGTCCGCCAGATCCGACTTGGTCAGGCACAGCACCGGGGTCACGCCGCCGGCGTAGGCGGCGACCAGCGCGCGCTCGACGAAACCCGTGCGCGGCGGGGGATCGGCCACGGCGCAGACGATGAGCAGCAGCTCCGCGTTGGCCACGACGATGCGCTCGAACGGATCGTTGTCGTCGGCCGTGCGGCGCAGCACCGACGTGCGGTCGGCGAGTTTGACTATGCGCGCCAGCGTCCCCTCCCGGCCGCTGACGTCGCCCACGACGCCCACGCGGTCGCCGACGACGATGTTGGTGCGGCCCAGCTCCCGGGCGCGCATGCAGTTGAGCACCGCGCCGTCGCCCGGCGGCGTGCCCGAATCGTCGTCGAGGACCACTCCCCACCGGCCGCGGTCCTTGGTCACCACCAGGCCCCAGCTGGCGTCGGCGTGTTTCGGCCGGTCCTTCGTCCGCGGACGCGACCCCCGCCCCGGCCGGACGCGGACGTCGGATTCATCCCAATCGCGGCTGCGGCGGCTCAGGGTCGTTCCCCTTCCGCGCCCCCGTGAGCGTCGAGATCGGCGGGGGACTCCGACACGGAGCGGCCGACCATCTCGGACCAGCGGATGTCGAAGTCCGGCATGGTCTTGCCGGTGGTGGCGATGTTCTCCACTCGCACGCCCGGCACCTTCAGCCCGATGATCGCGCCCGCGGTGGCCATGCGGTGGTCGGCGTAGGACAGCCAGTCGCCGCCGTGCAGCGGCACCGGGGTGATGCGGATGCCGTCGTCGAGTTCCTCGGCGTTGCCGCCCAGCCGGTTGATCTCGGTGACCAGGGCCGCCAGGCGATTGGTCTCGTGCCCGCGCAGGTGCGCGATGCCGGTGAGCTCCGACGGGGTGTCCGCCAGCGCCGCCAGTGCGGCGACGGTCGGGGTCAGCTCGCCGATGTCGCCCATGTCCATGGTCACGCCGCGCAGGGACGTCGGGCCCTCGACCGTGAGGTCGTGGACGGCTTCCGGGCCCGAACCGGTGCCGCGCGGCGCCAGCAGGACGCGGCAGCCCATGGCCTGCAGGATCTCGCGGATGCGGTCGCCCGGCTGCACCGTGTCGACGGGCCAGCCGGTGACGGTGACCCGGCCCCGCGACACCGCGGCGGCGGCGAGGAACGGGGTGGCGTTGGACAGGTCGGGCTCGACGTGCCAGACGCGGCCGCGCAGCTCGCCGGAATGCACGTGGAACGCGCCGCCGTCCTCCGGGGAATCCTCGATGACGGTGACGCCGGCCTCGCGGAGCATGTCGACGGTCATGTCGATGTGCGGCCTCGACGGCACGTCGCCGATGGGCCGGATGGTCAGGCCCTTCGGGTAGCGCGCGCCGGCGAGCAGCAGGCCGGAGACGAACTGCGACGACGCCGAAGAGTCGATCTCCACCTCGCCGCCGACGTCGCCCGTCGGATTGACGGTGAACGGCAGGGCGTCGCCGTCGATGTCCGCGCCGAGGTCGCGTAGCGCGTTCAGCACCGCGCCCATGGGGCGCACGCGTGCCTCGGCGTCGCCGTCGAAGAAGACGGACCCGGTGGCGATGGCCGCGACCGGCGGCACGAAGCGCATCACGGTGCCGGCGAGGCCGCAGTTGATCTTCCCGCCGCGCAGCACGCGGGGGTTGACCTCGAGGGTGCGGTTCGGGGCCCCGGACGACTCGGAGCCGGTGCGGATCTCGACGCCCATGGCCTCGAGGGCGGAGATCATCAGATCGGTGTCGCGCGAGCGCAGGGCACCGTGGATCGTCGACGGCGTCGACGACAGGGCCGCGATGATCAGCGCGCGGTTGGTGATCGACTTGGACCCGCCGATGGTGACCGTCGCGGTCACCGGGCCGTCGGCGGCGGGAGCTGGCCAGTAATCATGGGGGGAAGTCACGCGTCCATCATCCCCCAAAAGCTCGCGCCGGGTCGGCAAGGGGTGCGACGATCGGGGCATGTGCGGACGATTCGTGACCTTCACCGTGGGCGACGAGCTGCTGGATTCGCTTTCCGACGTCCCCGGCCTCGCGCCGATCGCGGCCGATGGGCCATTGCCGGGGCAACGGTGGAACGTCGCCCCGACGATGCCGATCACCGCCCTGGCCAGAGCCGATGGTGGCGGGGAGTCCCGGGAGACGGTGGCGGCGTCGGTGCGGTGGGGGCTGGTGCCGCATTGGTCGAAGTCGATGCCCAAGACCCCGTACTTCAACGCCCGTTCCGAGACGTGGCGCGACAAGCCGGTCTTCCGCGACGGCGAACCCTGCGTCATTCCCATGGACGGTTGGTACGAGTGGCGGGACAAGGCGCCCTTCTACGTCGCCGCGCCGGGCGACCGGCCGATGCTGGTGGCCGGCCTGTGGGCCAGGTGCGGTGATCTGGTCAGTGCGACGATGCTGACGACGGACGCCGTGGGGCACCTGTCGGACCTGCATCACCGCATGCCCCGGGTGCTTTCCGACGACGAGGTGGCGCCGTGGCTCGACGGCACCGGGTTCGCCGAAGGCGGGGAGGTCGGGAAAACGGGCGCGGATCTGGTGGAGCCGTTGACGGTGGAACCCGCCAACAAGGCCGTCGGCAGCGTGTCCAACGACGGGGCGTGGCTGCTCGAGCCGTAGGTCACCGCTCGCCGACGTCGGCGAACACCGCCTCGGTGAGCGCGGCGAGATCGGCGGGGGTCAGCTCGACGTCGAGGCCGCGGCGACCGCCGGAAACGAAGACCGTGGCGTGGTCGCGGGCCGAGGAGTCGATGACGGTGGGCAGCGCCCGCTTCTGGCCCAGCGGCGAGATGCCGCCGACGACGTAGCCGGACGACCTGCTCGCCGCGGCGGGGTCGGCCAGTTCGGCCTTGGCGGCGCCCAACGCCTTCGCCGCCGCCTTGAGGTTCAGTCGCCCGGTCACCGGCACGACGGCGACGGCCAGGCCGGTGCGCTTGCCGTGCAGGTCGACGACCAGGGTCTTGAAGATGCGCCCGGCTTCCACTCCGTGGTGTTCCCCGAGCCACAGGGCCGCTTCTTCGCCGAAATGGTCGTCGGAATGGGGGAACTGGAAAACGGTGTGGGGGATCCCCGCCGCGATGCAGGCCGCGATGGCCGGGGTGGCGGCGCCCGTGGCCGCGCGCTTTGTGCCGCTCTTCTTGCCCATGCCCCGATCCTGCCACTTTTCGGCGCCCGCGGGGCCCCGGATAGGATGGAGGGCATGACAGCCGAAGCCACCGGAACCGACGAGGCGATCGCCTCCGGCGAGGGCAACGTGCGAACCGAGGAAACCGACGCCCAGTTGGCCGAGCGTTTCGAGCGCGAAGCCCTGCCCCTGCTCGATCAGCTCTACGGCGGCGCCCTGCGCATGACCCGCAACCCGGCCGACGCCGAGGACCTGGTGCAGGAGGCGTACATGAAGGCGTACCAGGGCTTCCGATCGTACAAGCCGGGCACGAACCTCAAGGCGTGGATGTACCGCATCCTGACCAACGCGTACATCAACAATTACCGGAAGGCCCAGCGCCGCCCGGCGGAGTACGCGACGGACGACATCACCGATTCGCAGATCGCCGAGACCGCGTCGCACACGTCGGCCGGCCTGCGTTCGGCCGAGGTCGAGGCGATGGCGCTGCTTCCCGACGAGGAGATCCGCGCCGCCCTGATGGACCTCAACGAAGATTACCGGATGGTGGTCTACTACGCGGACGTCGAGGGGCTGCCGTACAAGGAAATCGCCGAAATCATGGAGACTCCCATCGGCACGGTGATGTCCCGGCTGCATCGTGGAAGGAAACAGCTCCGCGAGGCGTTGAAGGATGTGGCGAAGGATCGTGGGTTCATCCGCGAGCCGAAGGCAGAGGCGAAGGTCGAGCCGAAGACCGTGCCAAACAACGCAGACGATGCGGAAAGGTGAGTCGATGAACGACAGCGCGAACCCCTGCGGGCACCCCGGGACGTGCGCCGACGTGCGACGGCGGCTCGATTCCCTGCTCGGCGGAGAATGCGATCCGGAGGAGACCCGGATCCTGGAGCGGCACATCCGGGAGTGCCCGCGGTGCCTGGAGGACGTCGGCTGCGAGCGGGCGTTGCGCCAGTTGCTGCGCCGGTGCTGCTGCGAACCCGCGCCCGTGGAACTGCGCCGGCGCATCACCACGCGCATCCGGGTCACCTACCGGACCTCGCGCCCGGGGGAGTAGAGGCTTCGGAGAAGCAGAGAAGCAGAGAAGCAGAGAAGCAGAGCAGTAGAGCAGCAGAGCAGCGGAGAAATGAAAAACCCCGCGCCATCGCGATGATGGGCGGGGTTTTCCCCTGCGGCGGTCCGCAGCCAAGCAACGCTTAGCTGTTGGGACGCTTGCCGTGGTTCGCCTTCTTCTTGCGGCGATCCTTGCGCTTGCGGCCACGCTTGCTCATTGTGCGCTCCTCCGGTCGTGGTGAATTCAACCTGGCCAGTCTACTACGGCCGGGTCGGGGAACCTAAGTCCCGGTGGGGCCTAGACCGTGGTCCGGGCGGTGCGGCGGGTGCGGCCGCGGTTGCGGCGGCGCTTCAGCGCGCGGCGCTCGTCCTCGGACATGCCGCCCCAGACGCCCGCGTCCTGGCCGGTCTCCAGCGCCCACGCGAGGCACTGCGAGGTGACGGGGCAGCGGTTGCAGACGACCTTGGCCTTCGCGATCTGGGCGAGGGCCGGGCCGGAGTTGCCGACCGGGAAGAACAGCTCGGGGTCTTCTTCGCGGCAAACTGCCTTGTGGCGCCAATCCATGACTAAATCTCCTTCGTTCGAAACCCGGGTGCGGGCACGGGGGCGCGGGCGCGGCTCGTGGCTGCGCCAGCGACTGTGGTGGGCCCCATGCATGTGATGAAACGTGCGGATGGTGTTCTTCCGGCGTGCATTCCCGGCATCGGGAATCAGGGGTTCGCCGTCGGATCCGCGGACCGCGGGCGCGTCACGCCCGTCGGTCGAATGCGGGTGGAGGTATTCGCTCCCCCCGCGGTCCTGATGAATGATGACATGTCATGACGCACTTGTGAAGACCTTCGCGCGAAAAAGTGCGGAACGTCACAAACAAGTGAACTGAGGGTTACATCTGCAGGTGAGCGGCCTGTGGCGAACGAAACTGGCGGTTAACGCCGTCCGCCGCGGCGGGGCAGGGACAGCGCGCGGATGCGGCGGTCGAGCATCGCGCCGAGGCGGAGATACCAGGCCTTGTCGCCGACATCCTCGCCGTACTCCCGCGTTTCGGCGGGCGCGATGAAACGCACCGCGTCCCGGGCGCAGGTGATCTCCAGCTCCGAGCGCTCGTCGACGTATTCGCCGTCGATCTGGAACTTCAGGGGTTCCGGGGAGGTCAGGGTGACCACGTCGACGTCGTCGTCGCGAAGCTCCCTTTCCTCTACCTTGAGCAAACGCCACAGCGCCTGGCCCGCGCCGGCCAACCGCAGCGCGGCGACCATGCCCTTGGGGCCGTGGATCGAGGTGAGGCCGTAGAACCCCAGGCCCCCGCTGAGCTTGGTGTTGGGGTTGGTCACCACCGCCAAATCGCCGAGGAAGGTCCACGGGTTGGAATTGGAGACCACTGCCATCGGCAGATCCTCGCCGAGCAGCTCGCCGTCGGCATGGGCGGTGATGCGCGGCGGATTGGTGCGCATGCGGTTCCAGGCGCCCAGGCCCGTGGGCACGTAGCGCAGGGGATTGGCGCTGACGCCGCCGGCGCGCAGGTCCTCCATGTGGGAAATGACCTCGGCGTCGACGCCCAGGCCCGCGTTGACCACGAACCACCGGCCGGCGGCCCGGCCGACGCTGATCGCCCGATCCTCGCCCGAGCGCAGCAGATCCGCGATGACCCGCGCGGCCAACTTCGGGTCGCGGGGCAGACCCAGCGCGCCGGCCAGAACGTTGGCGCTGCCGGAGGGGATCACCGCGATGGCGGGAATCTCGTCGGCGCCGCGGACCGGGCGTCCGTCGGGCGATGCGCCGAGGAGGCCATTGACCACCTCGTTGACGGTGCCGTCGCCGCCCATGCACACCACGACATCGCACTCGTCGCGGGTCAGGCCCGTGACGAGTGCCGTCGCGTGCCCCGGATGGCCGGTGAACACCGACCGCAGGTGCAGCCCGGGAACGCCGCGCAGTTGGGTGACCACCGTCCGGGTGAGGGATTCGGTGATCGACGTGGAGTTCGGATTGGAAATCAGAAGGGCGCGCACGAGTTCCATCGTAACGGGCGATATGGTGATGACGTGAACAGCCGAAATTCCGCAGCCAACCGTCCCGCGCCCATGGAGGCGCCCCGCTCCGTTTTCGCCGGCGCCTGGATCGCGGTCGTGGAATGCACGATCGGCCTGGGCTACGGCGTGTTCCTCATGATCCGCGACTTCCAGGGCTACGAAGACCCCGGCGCCGTCATCTCCGGCTGGGGCACCGCACTCTGGTTCTACTTCATCTTCGGGGCCGTCCTGGCCGGCGCGGTGTTCCTGCTCATGGGCAACCGCTGGGGGCGCGGGCCCATCGTCATGCTGAACCTGTGCCTGGCCGGCGTGGCCTTCTACATGTTCACCTCGGGCGCCATCGCACTGGGGATGGTCACCGCGCTGTTCGCGCTGAGTGCCCTGGCCTGCATGTTCAACCCCAAGGCCGTCGACTGGGCGGCCTCCGCCCACGGGGCCTGACGGGCGCTCACGCCTGGCTGGGGCGCAGGCCCACCAGCTGGTCGCCCCGCTTTTCGACGATCATGTCGCCGGCGACGGCCGTGGTCACGGATTCCCCCTCGGGAAGTGACGGGCGGGCGACGGGGACGACGCCCGTGATTTCGCCGTTGTCCCAATTCACCCGTGCCAGGCCGCCTCGGACGGGCACCAGGAGTTCATCGCCGACGGCGACGCCGGTGCCCAGCGCATCGGGGATGACGAACGCGAGCGAGAGATCGTCGGGGCGGAACGCGGCCAGCGCGGATCCGGTGAACCACGTCATGTGGTGGGGGAGATCGGCGGTGGCGGCGACGGGGACGTCCAAGGGGGCGCCGTCGAGCGGGGCAGCCGGGAGATCCTCCGGCGCCGGCCGCCACGACGGGCCGGGGACGCCCTCGAGCGAATAGGTGCGGACTTCGCCGTCGACGAGGACGGCCGCGGACAACTGGCCGATGGCCACCAGGCGGGCGGGGCCGGGCAGCTCGACGTCCGAATGGACCTCGGGGGTGCGCGACTCCTCTGGGGTGACCTCCTGCAGGACCAGGCGGTGGCCGTCGGGGCAGTCGTTGACCACCGCGAGCACATCGCCGCGGGTCAGGGCGTCGGCGATGGCGCAGCCCGGGTGGGGCTGCATGCCGGGCTCGGCAGACGCCTCGACGTCGCCGTACTCGACCGTGCGGACCAGGTCATCGCGCCACAGCTCGACCATGCGGTCGTCGCGCACGCCCGCGCGGTCGTTGGAGCGGACGGGCTCGACCTCGTCCGAGGACAGCCCGCGGCGGGTGCCCGCGTAGGAGCCGTCGCCGGCGTTCAGGGCCGTGACCTCGCCGCACCCTGCGGGGCCGCGGAACACCGCGACGACGCGGCCGTCGGAGATCATCGCCTCGCACAGCGGGATGTCGCGGTGGTACGACCACACCTCGTCGCCGGTGCCGGGATCGATCGCCGTGACGCCGTGGTCATCCGCCGCGATGGCCAGGCCATCGACCGTGAACGGCGCCGTGGAGTTGGGGGCGTCGGCCGACCACACCTCGGTCAACGAGGCGGGCACCGCGGCCGGCGCGGGGGAAGCCGCGATCGGGGCGTCGGCGACGACGTGGTCGACCCCGCGGGCGGGGGCCCGCCACCAGGTCCAGGCGACGACGGCGACGACCGCGGCGACGATCAGCGCGGCCGCGATCCGGTTCCGGTTCATCGACGGCGCCGGCGGTCCCCGCCATCCCGGCCGCCATGGCTTCCGCGGCCGCCGCGGCCACCGCGATCGCGCCGATCACCGCGGTCCTTGATGGGCCGCGACCCCAGCACCGGGCGGGCGGGGCCGACGGACTCGCCCGCATCCTCGGGCACGTCGAGGGCCTCGAGGAATTCCGGCGAGGTGGAGAACCACTGCGGGGGCTCCGGGAAGCCGAGGCCCAGGGCGTCGTCGATCATCTTCCAACGAGGCAGCTCGTCCCAGCCGACGAGCGTGACGGCCGTGCCGGTGTTGCCCGCGCGGCCGGTGCGGCCGATGCGGTGCACGTAGGTCATCTCGTCCTCCGGCACCTGGTGGTTGATCACGTGGGTGACGTCGTCGATGTCGATGCCGCGGGCGGCGACGTCGGTGGCCACCAGAACGTCGACGTCGCCCGACCGGAAGGCGTTGAGCGACTTCTCGCGGGCGGGCTGGCCCATGTCGCCGTGGACGGCCGTGGCCTTGAAGCCGCGCTCGCCCAACTGCTCGGCGACCGACGCCGTGGAGCGCTTGGTGCGCGCGAAGATGATGGTGCGGCCACGGCCCTCCGACTGCAGGATGCGGGCGATGACGGGCAGCTTGTCCATCTGGTGCGACTGGAAGATCACCTGGCGGGTGGTGGCGTGGATGCTCGCCTCCGATTCGCCCGACTCCGCGCGGATGTGCACCGGGCGGTCCATGAACGTGCGCGCGAGGTTGAGGATCGGCCCCGGCATGGTGGCCGAGAACAACATGGTCTGGCGGCCCTCGGGCACGGCCCGCAGGATCTTCTCGATGTCCGGCAGGAAACCGAGGTCGAGCATCTCGTCGGCCTCGTCGAGGACCAGCACGCGCACCGCACCGAGGTTGAGATTTCCCCGCTGGTGCAGGTCGATCAGGCGCCCCGGGGTGCCGACGACCACGTCGACGCCCGACTCCAGCACGTCGATCTGCTCGTCGTACGGGCGGCCGCCGTAGATGGTGGTGACGCGCAGGCCGACGGATTCGGCGATCGGAGTGATGTCCTCGCCCACCTGCACCGCCAGTTCGCGGGTGGGGACCACGATCAGGGCCCGCGGGGTGCCGTCGGGCTCGGGCACCCGGGCGTCGTCGAAGACCCGGTCGATCAGCGGCACGCCGAAGCCCAGGGTCTTGCCCATGCCCGTGCGGGCCTGGCCGATGATGTCGGTGCCGTCCAGCGCCAGCGGCAGCGTCAGCTCCTGGATGGCGAAGGTCCGGGTGATGCCCCCCGACGCCAGGGCGTCGCAGATTTCCGCGGCGACCCCCAATTCGACGAACGTCGGCGCGGGACGGTCTGCCACCGGAATCTCCTTCATGCTGGGTGCTGCTCGGTCGTCCCCGATACTAGCCGTGGTGGCGCGGGTTATGATGTCCCGCATGGACATCACCATCGGATTCGTTGACAACCCCCGCGAACTGAACATCGCCGGAGTCGAGGGCGGCCGGGAGCTGGCCGCCTCCATTCCGGATCGCCTCGCGGCCGGGGAGGGCGTCCTCGAGCTCGTCGACGGCGCCGGTAAGACCCACTTCGCGGTCATCGCGAAGATCGCGTACGTGCAGGTCGGCCCGGCGGCGCCCCGCCAGGTCGGCTTCATCGCCTGATCCCGCGTTTTCGGATCGGTCGTCGCCCGCACATGAGCAGAGAATCCTTTTTCGTCCGGTTCGCACGGAAGTGGGGATGGCGCGCATACGCCATCCCCGTTCTTCTGGTGCTCACCGTCATCGTCGTCGCCGACGTCATCCGCGACGTCCGCGGCGAGGAGACGGGAATGTCGGCGGCGACGAGCGAACTCCCGCAGGGCCCCGTGCCCGAGGGCGGGTACGCCGAAAACCTGGACGTGGGGCAGCTGCCCCCGGGCGGCCCGTTCACCGAGGACTCGTCCGGCGTGTTCGTCCCCGTCGACCTCGTGTCGGATCAGGTGGGCGCGGGCGAGGACACCATCATGCGCTACGCCGTGGAGATCGAGGACACGGTCGACCCGGTGCGTTTCGGCGGCGCCGACGCCTTCGCCGGGATGATCGACGCGACGCTGGCCGACGAACGCGGCTGGATCCGCGACGACGCCTTAGCGTTCCGGCACGTCGCCCGCGACGACGACCCGGACCTGATCTTCCAGCTGACGTCCACGGACACCGCGCACCGGGAGTGCGGGTACGAGATCCCGCTGGAGACCAGCTGCTCGATTTCCGACCCCACCGGCGACGGCCCGACCAGGGTGCTCATCAACGAGGCCCGCTGGGTCCGCGGCGCCCTGCCCTTCGAGGGGGACCTGGGCGCCTACCGCCAGTACCTGATCAACCACGAGGTCGGCCACGCCATCGGCTACGCCGCCCACGAGTCGTGCCCCGGCCCCGGCGCCGTGGCGCCGATCATGATGCAGCAGACGCTGTCGCTGGACAATTCCGAATTGCACAAGCTCAATCCGAACGAGGTGTACCCCGATGACGGAGCCCGCTGCGCGCCGAACCCCTGGCCCTACCCGCTCGGCTGATCCCGGTTTCGATCCGGATCGTTATGCCCGGCACCTGCCGATCCCCGGTTTCGGCGAGGAAGGCCAGCGCCGGCTCGCGGGCGCGAGCGTCCTCATGGTCGGCGCCGGCGGCCTGGGGTCTCCGGTCGGCCTCTATTTGGCGGCGGTGGGCGTCGGAAAGCTCACCATCGTCGATGATGACCGCGTCGACCTGACCAACCTGCAGCGGCAGGTCATCCACCGCGTCGCGGACATCGACCGGCCGAAGGTGGAATCCGCGGCCGAGCGGATGGCCGCGCTGAACCCCGACATCGAGATCGCCACCGTCGACGTGCGGCTCACGCCCGACAACGTCGACGGGATCATCGCCGGCCACGACCTGGTCATCGACGGCACGGACAATTTCGAGACCCGCTACCTGGTCGGCGACGCGTGCCGGCGCGCCGGCATCGTCGAGGTGTGGGGCACCATCCGCCAGCTCGGCGGTCAGGTCAGCGTGTTCGGGCTGGACCTGGGCGGCGGTCGTCGCGTGTGGCTGCGCGACCTGTACCCGGAGCCGCCGGCGCCCGAGACGGTGCTGACGGCGGCGCAGACCGGCATTTTGGGCACGGTCCCGGGGACGATCGGCACGATCATGGCCACCGAAGCGGTCAAGGTGATCACGGGGCTCGGCGAGCCGCTGTCGGGGCGCGTGCTCTTCTACGATTCGGCGGCGATGTCCTTCCGCGAGTTCCGGTTCGCGGGGGACGCGGGGGAGGTCCGATGACGGGCACGCCCCCCGCCCACGTGCCCGAGGCGTTCGGCGTGTCGGGCAGCCCCGAGCCGGCCGGCCCCGCGTGGGACGACGGTTGGATCTACGGCGACGTGGTCATTTCCGCGGTCGCGGACTCCTCGCGCGCGGCGTGGTCGGCGAAGCTGCTGGAGATGCTGGTCGTCGACGGCGTGGACGTAGCCCATCCGGTGCGCACCAGCGACGGCCGCCACGTGCTGGCGGGGTGGCGCGCGCGGCAGCATCGCCCGGGCCGCCCGGAGCCGCGGGCGGACGAGACGATCGTGGCCTGCGGGCGCCTCGACGAGGCCTTGGCCGGCATCGAGCGCCCCCGTTTCCTGGCCCGCGGCGGCGGCGACGTCTTCGACATGTGCGACCGCGCGGCGTGGGCCGAGGACCCCATCGAACAGCTCGAGGGGCTGCTGGATCCCGCTGCGGTGCCGCGCGGGGACGCGGCCGAGGCGTTGGCGGCCGCGGGCGGCCTGATCTGCCTGCGGGGCCAGCTGCGCGCGGAAGGACAGCTGGTGCACGGGGATCCGGTGGGCACGTTGCTTTACGACGGGGCCGCGGCGCCGTTGCTCGTCGACGTCGTCCCGAGGTGGCATCCGGCGGGCTGGACCTCCGCCGTGGCGGCCGTCGACGCGCTGGCGTGGGGAGGGGCCGACGAGGATCTGCTGGGCAGGTTCGATCACGTCCCCCATTGGGATGCGCTGTTGGCGCGGGCGATCTGCCATCGGCTGTTCCTCCACGCCGCCCATCCGGGTTCGCGGCCGGCCGCCTGGCGCGGTTTGGCGCGGGCGGCGGAGCTGGTGCGGGCGCGGCTGTAGTCGGCCGCCGGCGGTTTTCGCGGGCCACCGGCAGGCGGGGAACGTCCGTTCGAACGGATCCCCGTCGTGTGCCATGATGGGCGCCATGAGCGAGATGCCGATGGTGCGGTTGACGGAGCCCGGGGCTCCGGCGCAGCGGACGTGGGAGGGGCCGGTGGCCGCCCTGTTTCCGGGGGACGACCGCCTGTCGGAGCTGAAGGTCCCGGGCGAGGCGTGGCAGGTCGTCGGCGGGCCCGGAACGGGAAAGTCGGCGCTGCTGGTGGATCTGGCTGCGGCGCATGTGGCGGCGGGGTGGGCCGCCGATTCCGTGCAGGTGCTGGCGCCGTCGAAGGAGGCGGCGTCGCGGTTGCGCGACGACGTGGCTCGCAGGCTGCCGAAGTCGTCCGGGGCTGGATCCGGTGGCATGGTGCGCGCGGTGCATTCGCTGGCGTTTGCGCTGGTGCGCGCGGCTGCGGTGCGGGTGGGCAAGCCGGAGCCGGCACTGGCGACGGGTGCGCGGCAGGATGCGGTGATCCGTGAACTGCTGGAGGGCCACGCCGACGCCGGCGGGGCGTATTGGCCGGAGCGCCTGGTGCCGGCACTGCGCATGCGCGGCATGGCGCGGCAGTTGCGCGATTTGCTGTTGCGGGCGGCTGAGCGGGGCGTCGGAGCCGACGAATTGGAGAGGCTCGGCGAGGTGCACGGGATCGCCGAATGGGTCGCGGCGGGGACGTTCCTGCGCGAGTACCGGCGCGTGATGCGGCTGGCGTGGCACGAGGAACTCAATGCCGCGGAACTGGTGTCGGCGGCGGTGGCGGCCGTCGACGCCGATCCGTCGTTGATCGCGGAGGCCGGCATCCGCGTGCTGTTGGTCGACGATGCGGAGCATCTGGACCCCCAATCGGCCGAGTTGATCCGCCGGCTGCTGCCGGCCACCGAGGTTGCGGTGGTCACCGGCGACCGGGATCAGTCGGTGCTGCGGTTCCGCGGCGCGGATTCGGAGTTCCTGGACACCGTCGCGGATCCGGAGCGGCGGATCGTCCTGCATTCCTCCCGCCGCTGCACCCCGGAGATCGCCGTGGCCGCCAACCGCGTGTCCGGGCGGTTGCCGGGGAACCCGCCGGAGCGGGGCATCCGGGGCACCCGCTTCGACGGGGAGCGGCCGGCGGCGCGGGTGGTCGTGCACGACACGGGGATGGGGGAGAAGGCGACCATCGCCGACTTCCTGCGGCGGGCCCACCTCGAGGACGGGGTGGCGTGGAGCGACATGGCCGTGCTGGTGCGTTCCGGCGCGGGTGAATCGGCGCTGCACAGGTCGCTGGCGCGGGCGGGCGTGCCCGTGCGCATGGATCCGACGGACGTGGTGCTGGGCGAACAACGGATGGTCTCCGCGCTGGTGCTCGCCTTGCGGGCCGTCGACGAGGGACTGGAGCCGTCGGAGTGGGAGCGCCTTCTGACGGGGCCGCTGGGCAACGCCGACCCCGTGACCCTGACGCGGCTGGTCCGCGGCGTCCGGCGCGCCGATCTGGCGGGGGAGCGGGCCATGGACCGCATCATCGGCCTGCTGGCGGCGGAGCGGCGTTCGGCCGAGCAAGAGGAACTTCTCGCCGGACTGCCCGAACGCGAGCGGGACGTGCTGGCCGGGCCGTTGCGCATCCTCGACGCCGGCCGCGCCGCCCGCGACGAGGGGCCGGAGGCCGTCGCTTGGGCGTTGTGGGAGGCGTCGGGCTTGGCCGATCACCTCATGGCCGTGTCGCTTCGTGGTGGCGCGGCCGGGTCGGCGGCGGACCGGGACCTGGACGGGGTCATGACCTTCTTCGATTTCCTCGGCGACCTGGTCGAGGGGGACCCGTCGGTGACCATCGCCGCCGTGGTCCGCGAGATCGCGGCGCATGAATTGCCGACCGGCGCCCGCGACCGCCGCGGCGCCGAGCGGGAGGCGGTGGTCATCCTCTCGGCCCACGCGGCGCTGGGTCGCGAGTGGGAGGCCGTCGCCGTGGCCGGGGTGCAGGAGGACGTGTGGCCGTCGTTGGGCCGGACGGGGTCCGTCGTCGGGCAGCAGGAGCTGGTCGATTTGCTCGACGACGGCATCGAACCGGGTACGCCGGTCTCGCACGCGGCCGAAAGGCTGGCCGAGGAACGGCGGCTGTTCCACGTGGCGGTGTCGCGTGCGCGGCGTCGTCTGCTGGTCACGGCCGTCGATGCGCCTGACGACGAGGGCGCGCCGAGCCGGTTCCTCGGTGAACTCGGCGAAGAGGTGGAGTTGCGCGGAGCCGCCGGAGCCGCCATCGCCGCCGAAGCTGCCGGAACCGCTGATGGAGATGCCGCGGCGGGAATCGGCGATGGCGACGACCCGGTGGACGTGCCCGTGTCCGAGAGCACGGAGCGCATCTCCAGGGTCCTGTCCATGGGGTCGCTGCTCGCGGAGCTGCGTGCCGCCGTGCTGTCCGACTCCGCGGGCCCCGCCCGCCGCGCCCGGGCGGCCCGCCAATTGGCGCGCCTGGCGGAGGACGGGGTGCCCGGCGCAGACCCCTCCCAGTGGTGGGGGCTGGCGGGCCCCAGCACCGATGAGCCGGTCGCGCAGCCGCCGGTGCGGGTCAGCCCGTCGAAGGTCGGCAAGGTCCTGGAATGCCCGCTGCGGGCGATGCTGGAACAGCCGTCCTCGTCGGATCAGATGGCGCTGGGCACGGCGTTTCACCGTGTCGTCGAGGCGCTGGAAGACGGCGTCGCTGTGGCGGATGCGACGCAGTCGCTGGTCCGCGCACTGCCGGAGCTCGTCGATGAGCCGGAGTGGCGCATCGGGGCCATGGAGCGGGAGTGGGCCGACGCCGTTGGTGCGTGGGAGGCGTGGACCGCCGGATCGTCGCCCGTCGGCACCGAAATCGACGTGCGCGTGCCCGTGGGCGACGACGCCGTCATCGCCGGGCGCATCGACCGGCTTGAGGAGCACCCCGAAGGCGGCTACACCGTCGTGGACGTCAAGACGGGGGCGAACGTGCCTTCGGCCGGGGACGTCGAGGACAACCCGCAGTTGGCCGTCTATCAGCTGGCGCTGTCCGAGGGGCGTTTCGAGGCCGACGGCCCGGGCGGCGGCGGGAGCGGGGACGCCGGGGTGCGGATCGTCGGGGGCGAGGGGCTGGCGACCGGCGGCGGCAAGCTCGTCTACCCGCGCAAGCCCGTCGCGTCCGGGGCGTCGGTGCGGACGCAGTCCGTGCACACCCCGGAGAAGCTGGCGGAGTGGCGGGAGAAGGTCCTGCGGGTCGCCGCGGACATGCGGGGCCCCGGTGCGTTGGCCACGCCGGGGGACCATTGCAAGCATTGCGGCGTGCGGTTGGCGTGCCCCGCGAAGGAGGGCGACCGATGACCATCGACCCACGGACCATCGATCCGGGGACCATCGATCCGGTGACCCTGTCCCGCATGATCGGGCAGCCCCACCAGCCGACGCCGGCTCAGGCCGAGGTCATCGGCGCACCGCCGGAACCGCTGCTCGTCGTCGCCGGTGCCGGTGCGGGCAAGACCGAGACCATGGCCGCCCGCGTCGTGTGGCTGGTGGCCAACGGTTTCGTGCGCCCCGAAGAGGTCCTGGGCCTGACGTTCACGCGCAAGGCCGCCCGCGAACTGGGGCAGCGCATCCGCGAACGGCTCGCGGCACTCGCCGCCAGCAGGCCGTTCGACCGGGTGGCGGCGCCGGAGGTGCGCGAGGCTCTGCGGGTCATCGCCCCCGAGGTGTCCACGTACGACGCCTACGCCGGATCCCTCGTCCGAGATTACGGCCTGCTCCTGCCTGCCGAACCGGGCGCCGACGTTCTCGACGGTGCGACCCAGTGGCAGATGGCGTGGGAGCTGGTGCGCGACCGCGGGGACATCGCGACCGAGTTGAGCGTTCCCGCGCTGGTGGACAAATTGATGAAGCTGTCGGAGGAGATCGATTCCAACCTGGCGTCGGTCGACGACGTGCGCGAGCAGACCGAGGCCTTCATCCACAACATCCTGCAGTCGCCGAAGGCGCCGCGGCAGAGGAAGGACCTGCACTCGAAGCTCGAGGGGCCGCTGCGGGCTCAACGTGACCGGCTGCAGCTCATTCCGCTGGTCCGCGAGCTGCGGGAGAGGCACGAGGCGGAATCCGCGGTGACGTTCGGGCGGCAGATGGCCATGGCGGCCCGGCTCGCCGACGGCATCGCGGAGGTCGGCGAGGCGGAACGGAGGCGATTCCGCGTGGTCATGCTCGACGAGTACCAGGACACCTCGCATGCCCAGCGCGTGCTGCTGCGGGCGCTGTTCGCCGGCACCGCCGTCACTGCCGTGGGCGATCCCATGCAGGCGATCTACGAATGGCGCGGCGCGACGGCCGCGAACCTGACGCGCTTCGTCACCGATTTCCCCCGGCCCGACGGCCGGTCGGCCGAGAAGAAGCAGCTGTTGACGTCGTGGCGCAATCCGTCGTCGGTGCTGGAGCTGGCCAACGACGTCTCCGGCCGGGCCTTCGGCGAAGCGCCGCGCACCGTGGAGGAGCTGACGCCTCGGGCCGGGGCCGGCCGGGGGACCGTGCGGCTGGCCCTGCACGGCACCGTCGACGACGAGTTGGCGTGGGTCGCCGGTCACATGGCCGAAGAATTCCGGGCGGCCCGCGAAGCCGGGCGGCCGATCACGGCTGCGGTGCTGGTGCGCAAGAACAAGCACTCGGCCGCGATCCTCGACGCTCTGACGGCGGCGGGCGTGCCCGCCGAAATCGTGGGTCTGGCGGGATTGCTCACGCTGCCGGAGATCCTCGACGTCATCGCCTGCCTGCGGGTGCTGGCCGATCCGGCCGACGATCGGGCCATGCTGCGCATTCTCACGTGGCCCCGCGCTCCGCTGGGCGCGGCGGACATCGCGGCGCTGGGCAGGCGCGCCCGCCAGCTGGCGTCCTACGCGCGCGAGCGCCCGGGCGACGCGGAACCCGCCGACGGGCCGCTGTCCGCCCTCGACGCGGACCTGGAGGCCCTGGCGCGCGAGCGCGCCACGCCGCCGACAGGTTTGGGCCATGCCGTCGCGGACCCCGCGGTGCGCGACGAGGGCACGGCCGCCCCGGGGTATTCCGACGAGGGCAAACGCCGCATCGCCGAACTCTCGGCGGCGCTGCGCAATCTGCGGCGGTTCTCGCTGCGCAAGCCGCTGCCGGAGCTCATCGCGGACATCGAGGAGGCGTTCGGCATCCGCGTGGAGGTCGCCGCCGCCGGCGGCGCGGGCATCGGCCCGGGCACCGTGCACCTGGACAAGTTCACCGAGGTCGCGGCGGATTTTTCCCGGCGCGTCGGCGGGGAGCTGGGTGCTTTCCTGGGGTATCTCGAGCGCGCGGCCGCCCACGACAAGGGACTGGAACCGGGAAAAACCCGGATGCGGGGCGACCGCGTGGAGATCATGACCGTCCACAAGGCAAAGGGCCTGGAGTGGAACGTCGTGGCGGTCCCGCACGTCTGTGCGTCGGTCTACGACGAGGTCACGGTGGACACCTGGCTGACCAAGGCGGAGCTGCTGCCGTCCGACGTCATGTCCGACGGCGAATCCGGCGACGGCGCCCCCGTCCTGGACACCGCGGCGGCCGATCACCAGGGCGACCTGGTCAAGGCGCTCGACGAGCACAAGCTGGACTACCGCGCCGCGAAGATCGCCGAAGCCGACCGCCTGTTCTACGTGGCGGTCACTCGCGCGGAGGACTCGCTGCTGGTCTCGGGCAGCCAGCGGATGACCCCCGGCCGCAAAAAGCCCGACGGCCCGTCGGAGCATCTCGTGGCCCTCCGGAAACTGCGGCCCGACGCGGTGGAGACGTGGGTGGAGGAGGTCTCCGCGGAGCCGCTGCCCATCCCCGACGCGGAAGGCGTGCACTGGCCGGCCGCGCCGGACCCGGAACGCCGCGAAGCCCTGGAAAGGGGCGCGGAGCTGGTGCGCCGCGCTCTCGCCGACCCGGAGTCGGCGGGCGCCCCCATCGACGGCGACGTGTCCCGGATCTGGGAGGACGAGGTGTCCATGCTCCTGGAGGAACGCCGCCGGGCCGCCGCCGAGGCGGTGTCGGTGCCGATGCCGGTGCAGCTGTCCACCAGCGAATACCAGGCGCTCCGGGCGGATCCGGCGGCGTTCGCCCGCCGGCGCGCCCGCCCGTTGCCGTACAAGCCCAATCGTTTCGCCCGCCGCGGCACGGCCTTCCATGCGTGGCTGGAGAACAGGTTCGGGGCGGCGGTTCTGCTCGACGACGACGACCTGTTCGCCGTCATCGACGGGGAGGGCGACGGCCAGGACGTGGCCGTCGAAAAGCTGAAGGAGAAGTTCGCGGCGAGCCGGTGGGCCGACAGGACGCCGGAATTCGTGGAGGAGCCCTTCGACATCGGCGTCGGCGGCCGGCGCATCGTCGGGCGCATCGACGCGGTGTTCCGCATCGACGGGCGGTGGATGGTCGTGGACTGGAAAACGGGGCGCCGGCCGGTCGGGGACAAGGCCCGGCAGGCGGCGCTGCAGCTGGCGGTGTACCGCATCGCCTGGGCCGACCGCAGACGCGCGGCGGGCGAGGACGTGTCCCCGGAAGACGTGCGCGCGGCGTTCCACTACATCGCCGACGACGTCACCGTGGAACCGGAGGGGCGCGACCTCCCCGACCGGCTAGAGTTGGACGAGGCGATGCGCGAGCTCGTCGCCGACACGACGACGAGGAAAGGTAGCTGACGGTGCGCGACAGGATCCGCGATCGGTTCGGCGCCGACATCGAGTTGGACGACCTGCCGGACCACGCCCTGCTGGGCGTCATCCGCATGCCCGAGGCGGCGCGGAAGGGGCCGTGGCGCCTCATCGTGCGGCGGCTCGGTTACGCCCTGGCGCTGCTGCTCATCGCGGCGCTGGTCGTGTACGCGGACAAGGGCGGCTATTCGGAGCACATCAGCTTCGTCGATGCCCTGTACTACTCGGCGGTGTCGCTGTCGACGACGGGCTACGGCGACATCGCGCCGGTCACCGAACGGGCCCGCATCCTGAACATCCTGATCATCACCCCGCTGCGCGTGATCTTCCTGGCGCTCCTGGTCGGCACGACGCTGACGGTGCTGACGGAAGAGTCCCGCCGGGCACTGCAGATCCAGCGCTGGAGGAAGCAAATGCGCAATCACACCGTCGTCATCGGCTACGGAACCAAGGGACGATCGGCCATTTCCGCGCTGCTGGCGGACGGCGCCGATCCGTCGCAGATCGTCGTCGTCGACACCGACCAGCACGCCCTCGACCAGGCCAGCGTCCGGGGCCTGGTCACCGTGCACGGGTCGGCGACGAAGGCCGACGTGCTCAAACTCGCCGGCATCCCGCGGGCCCGTTCCGTCGTCGTGGCCCCGAACAAGGACGACACCGCCGTGCTGGTGACGCTGTCGGTGCGCGAGATCGCCCCGGGCGCGACCATCGTGGCGTCGGTGCGCGAATCGGAAAACCGGCACCTGCTCACCCAGTCCGGCGCCGACCAGGTGGTCATCTCCTCCGAAACGGCCGGCCGCATGCTCGGCCTGGCCACCGTGACGCCGTCCGTGGTGGAGATGATGGAGGACCTGCTCAGCCCCGACGAAGGTTTCTCGGTGGCCGAACGCCTGGTCACCGAGGAAGAGATCGGCGCGAACCCGCGCCATCTCGCCGACATCGTGCTGGGCGTGGTGCGCTCCGGCGAGCTGTACCGCATCGACTCGCCGGAGTGCGAGTCCGTCGAGCCGGGCGACCGGCTGCTCTACGTCCGGCGCGTGCTCAGCGGGGAAGCCGATCCGGATGCCGTCAAATAGCCCCGTCCCCGGTGGCGGGGTGCCCCTGGACCCGGACCAGATGGAGGCGGCGACCGCCCCGCTGGGCCCGGTGTGCATCCTCGCCGGCGCCGGCACCGGCAAGACCCGCACCATCACCCACCGCATCGACCACCTGATCCGCTCCGGATTCGTGCAGCCGCAGAAGATCCTCGCCGTGACGTTCACGGCGCGGGCGGCGGGGGAGATGCGCGACCGGCTCACCGCGATGGGGTCGACGGGCGTGCAGGCCCGCACGTTCCACTCCGCGGCCCTGCGGCAGCTGCGCTACTTCTGGCCGCAGGTCGCCGGGGACCTGCCGTGGCGGTTGCTGGACAACAAGTTCTCCGTCGTCGCCCGCGCCGTCCGCGCCACCGGCCTGGACTCCGGCAAGGAGACCATCCGCGACGTCATGGGCGAGATCGAATGGGCGAAGGCGTCCCTGGTCACGCCGGAAGGGTACGCGGCGGCCGTCGACGAGCGCGGGCGGGTGGCCCCCGTGCCGGCCGACAAGCTGGCGAACGCCTACCGCACCTACGAGGACATGAAGACCTCGCCGGACGGCATGCTCCTCGACTTCGACGACTTGCTGCTGCACACCGCCGGCGCGATGGAGAATTCGCGGGCGGTCGCCGAGGAGTTCCGGGCGCAGTACCGCAGCTTCGTCGTCGACGAGTACCAGGACGTCACGCCGCTGCAGCAGCGCGTTCTCGACGCATGGTTGGGCGAGCGCGACGACCTGACGGTGGTCGGCGACGCCAACCAGACCATCTACTCGTTCACCGGCGCCACCCCGGAGTACCTGATGAACTTCTCGCGCCGGTTCCCCGACGCGACCGTGGTGCGCCTGCAGCGCGACTACCGGTCGACGCCGCAGGTGGTGCACCTGGCCAACGAGGTCATCGGCAAGGCGAAGGGCCGGCTGGCCGGGTCTCGCCTGCAGCTGATCGGCCAGCGCCCCGACGGCCCGGAGCCGGGCTACACCGAGTACGACGACGAGCCGCAGGAGGCCCGGATCGTCGCGCAGCAGATCCGCGGGTTGATTTCGTCGGGCACGGCGCCGTCCGAGATCGCCGTCCTGTACCGCGTCAACGCGCAGTCGGCGGTGTTCGAGCAGGCGCTCAGCGAGGCCGCGATCCCGTACCAGGTCCGCGGCGGCGAGGGCTTCTACCAGCGCCCCGAGGTCAAGCAGGCCGTGGCGGAGCTCATCCGAGTCGCCCGCCGCCCCGACGTGGCCACCACCGGCGACGGCACGGCGGGCACCACCGGCGAGGCGCTGCGCGGGCCGAAGCTCGCCGCGCTGGTGCGCCAAACGCTGGTGCCGCTGGGATTGACGAAGGAAGAGCCGGAGGGCGCGCAGGCCCGCGAGCGCTGGCAGTCGCTGGGTGCGCTGGCGGATCTGTGCGAGGAACTGGTCCACGCCGATCCGGAGCTGCGCATCGAGGGGCTGCTGGGCCAGCTGCGCACCCGCCAGCAGGCGAAGCAGCCGCCGACGGTGCAGGGCGTGACGCTGGCCAGCCTCCACGCCGCCAAGGGCCTGGAGTGGGACGCGGTGTTCCTGGTCGGTCTGACCGACGGCAACATCCCCATCCAGCACGCGCTGAAGAAGGGCGATGATTCGCAGGACGTCGAGGAGGAGCGCCGTCTGCTGTACGTCGGCGTCACCCGCGCCCGCGAGCATCTGGAACTGTCGTGGTCGCTGTCGCGGCAGGAGGGCGGCCGCCGCACGCGCCGCCGCAGCCGCTTCCTCGAGGGCCTCGACGTCCCCGGCCTGGCGAAGGCCGCACCTGCGCCGACGACCAAGAAGAAGCCGACGACGTGCCGCACGTGCGGGGGCCGCTTGACGACGAACGCCGAGCGCATCATCGGCCGCTGCTCGAAGTGCCCCTCGGACGTCGATCCGGCGCTGGTCGAGACCATCCGCGCGTGGCGCGCCGAAACCGCCCGCGAGATGTCGGTGCCGGCGTACGTGGTGTTCTCCGACGCGACGCTGGCGGCGATCGCCGAGGCGCGGCCGACGGATCCGGCGGGACTGCTCGCCGTGCCCGGCATCGGGCCGGTGAAGTTCGAGCGGTTCGGTCCGCAGCTGCTCGCGCTCATCGCGTCGGTGGGGTGAGCGCCGGGCCGTCGCCAAGCGAAAAAGCGGGGATCCCGCGGCATCGGTAGCGTGGGGCCATGCGAATCCACGTCATCGGAGCACACGGAAAAGTCGCGCTGCGGGGGCTGCCCCTGCTGGCGGCCGCGGGCCACGAGGTCGTCGGGGTGATCCGCAATCCGGATCACGCGGGCGAGATCGAGAAGACCGGCGCCGAGCCGCACGTCGTCGACATCGAACGCCTCGACGGGTACGGATGGAAGGCCCTGCTCGCCGATACTGACCTGGTCGTGTGGTCGGCCGGCGCCGGCGGCGGCGACCCGGAGCGCACCAAGTCGGTCGACGAGGTCGCCGCGATCGCGTCGATGGACGCCACCCCGCGCGATGCGGGCTACGTGATGGTGTCCTACTGGGGCGCGCGCCGCGACCACGGCGTCCCGGCGGACAATCCCTTCGTCCATTACGCCGACGCCAAGGCCGCGGCCGACGAGCACCTGCGGGGCTCGGGGCTGCGCCACGTGATCCTGAAGCCGGGCGCCCTGACGCTGGAGCCCGCCGGCAACGTGTACGTCGGCGACGACTCCGCGGACGTACCCGAGGGCGTCGAGGGCACCACCTCCCGAGCCACCGTCGCCGCGATGATCGCGCACGTGGTCGGCCGTTTCGACGAGCTCGTCGGCGATGGCCCGGGCGCGTCGCGCGAGATCGCGTTCCTCGACGGCGACGACCCGCTTTCCGAGGCCGTGGCAGCGCGGAACTAAACGCCGGGGCTCGACGGCCCGTTCACCCTCCGTCGCCGATGCGGGAGGCGGCGGACCAGGCGGCCTCGGCGTGGCCGATGGCCAAGTCGAGGGCGTCGGCGCAGGCGCGCAGTTCCTCGGCGACGGCGTCGGCGGCCTCGGCCGGGGTGATCACGGAAGAGTCGTCCACCGTCAACGCCCGCCGGTCCCACACCTCCGCGCCGGCCACCAGCTGACGGACCTGGTCGACGATGCCCGACAGGGCCTCATGGGTCATGCCCACCTGCGCGTACAACTCCTGGGGTCGCATGGCGGTGACGCTACCGCGACCCGCCCAACCCCACCATCTCGGGATAATGCTCGGCGATGACCTGCCGGTACGGGGCCGGCGCCGACAGCTGCGACAGCACCGCGACGGCGCCGGCGAGGATGCGGTGGATCATGATGTAGCGCTTGGGCATCCCGAACTTGCGGCCCAGCTTCGACTGCGGCGACATCGGGTCCATGAACGGCCCCATCACCCGCTTGAGCCAGGCGACGGTGAACGTGAAATCGTCGTGCGACAGCGGCTCGGCGAAGGGCAGCAGGAACGCCTCGACCTCCTCCGGCGTCAGATCCTTCTCCCGGCCGCCGGTGACGTAGCCGTGGCGCACCGCCAGATCGAGCAGATCCTCCCGGCGCCCGTCGACGACCGCGGCGACGAGCTCGATCAGCGGCCGCGGCAGCCCCTCCGGCACATGGATGCACGCGCCGAAGTCGATGACGGTGAGCACGCCGTCGTCGCGGAGCAGGAAGTTCCCCGGGTGCGGGTCGGTGTGCATGCGGTGCACCAGGTCGGGGGAAGCGAACTCGAAGACGGTCAGGGCCTCGGCGGCGATGGACCGCTGCTCCGCGGTGCCGTGGTCGATGATCTCGCCCAGGCGCACGCCCTCCACCCATTCGCTGACCAGCACCTTCGGCGACGACGCGTACACCTTGGGCACGTGCAGGCGGGGTTCCTCGCCATGGCCGAATGCGGCGTGGAACGCCCGCTGGTGGTCTGCCTCGATGCGGTAGTCGAGCTCGTCGAGGACGTTGTCGGCGATTTCGTCGACCAGATCCGACATGTTCATGCCGTCCTCGAGCTGCTGCAGGATGGGCGTAATCACCTTCAACTGCCGCAGATCCGCCTTGATGGCCTTGTCGGCACCCGGGTACTGCACCTTCACCGCCACCGGCGACCCCTCCGACCACACGGCGCGGTGCACCTGGCCGATCGAGGCCGCGGCCACGGGCACGTCGTCGAATTCGAGGAAGCGGTCCCGCCACGCCGTGCCCAACTGCCGGTCCAGGACCCGGTGGACGGACGACGCCGGCAGGGGAGGGGCCTCCGCCTGCAGCGACCGCAGCGTGCCGGACAGGGGCTCGGCCAGTTCGTCGGGCAGGATCGGCGCGAAGATGCTCAACGCCTGCCCCACCTTCATCGCCCCGCCCTTGAGCTCGCCGAGCACCGCGGCCAGTTGTTCCGCCGTCTTGCGCGGGTTCGTCGCCCGGCTGCGGGGGTTCAGCGCGCGGGCACCCGCGGACAACGGCACCGACGCCAACTTCGCGGCGCGGCGGAACGAGGAACCGGACACCGACTGATCGCTCATGGGGCCATTGTGCCCGTTATCGGATCATCGACGAGGGGATCGGCCGCCGGCGGC